>OZSS01001177.1_pt1 | contig 12271 bp, 13 predicted proteins | sample 1779911 | NCBI WGS metagenome assembly OZSS01 (sample SAMEA2603589, study PRJEB24840) | metagenome | biome: Water; feature: Photic zone; material: Seawater sample | place: Mediterranean Sea | collected 2013-11-12 | depth 10 m | reverse complement strand
TTATAAACAATTAGGGAAGTTGATGCCAAATGGTAATTTTTCTGAGTATGAGGATTTTAATTTCGCAAGTAAATTCTAATGAACATACAACGAAATTGAATCTAAAAATCTTTCAAAAGAAGCAAAGACCAAAAGAAGGAGCTATGGAGGATGGGCACTGGCAAGAAGCAAAGGAAGCTGCTTGAAAAGAGGATGCTTTTTTGAACTTCTATCTTTTTCATATGGTTTATTCCTTTTAAAAAAATCTCTATGAATATTAATTTCAGCTTGTTCAGGACTTATTTTTACAATCCATTTTTGTTTTAAAAAAGATCTAAAAGGCATAAGGCCAATATATATATTTTTGGCTGTAATTTCAGAATCTATATTGTTTTTATCATTAATTTTTGAATTGCCCAAAGAAATACCTAGAAATCTAATCCCGACATAATCACCTAAATCAACATTTTTATCTAAAAGATACTCAATACTTTTTTCTAGTTCTAATTTCCTAGAACTATAAGTTTCTTTTAAAAAATTATTTAATAAAAAAGTGCCTAAAAAGCCTAAGGGGAAAAGCATCCCTACTAATAGAGTCTTAGTATTTAAATTTAGAGATCTAATTTTTTTCAAGTTAGAGCCCAAAAATAGAGTAGGCTTACAAAATATAAGAAATTAATCAGGTCAAAGCCACTAAATGTCTTTTTTTGAACTATTAGAGAACACACCCAAATTTTTTGGATTCTTTGGAATATTTCTTTTCATATGCACAATAGCAGCTTTTATATTTAATTTTGGTTTTAAATTTCGAATAATTGGAGCAACTATCTTTTCATTATTGCTTTCTTTGAGTAGTTGGGCATTTATACAAAGTTACTCCGAAAAGGTTGTAATAGAAGGTGCAAAATATGTTCCAATTGTTTATGACAATGGGTTCGATTTGATTATTGCTAAAGCAGATGATGACTTTCCAGAAGAATCTATCGAACCAACTTTAGAACAATTATCGGAAAACTTAAGAAAAGGCAGCAGATCTGGTGCGAATGTAAAAATCAAGATAAGAAAACTTGAAAAAATTTCAGATGGTATAAGTAAACCAGTGGTTATAGGAGAAGTTAATAAAAATGTCAAAATGAATTAGTTTTTTAAAAATGGAAAGTAAAACTTTTTTAGATTTTTTGCCAACTAATTTTAGACATGAGAAATCTTTTTTTATTCAAAATAATCTAACTGACTTTGAAAAATTAAGTAATCTTTCGGACTTAGATATAAATGAGATTCAAAGAAAATCTTCACTATGTACATTGAATAATCTAAAGAAAATTAGAGCTATAGCTATTTTTAAAAAAGAAATTGGAATTTCTCCACCGCAAGCATATCTACTGTTACATTGCGGTATATCTTCTCTGAAATCATTATCACTATCTACTCCTTACGAATTAGAACGCAAAATTGGTAGATTAGAAAGAATCCTTAAAGTAAAAACTGAGACAAATACAACTTTTAATCTCTTAAGAGAATGGATTAAAAAAGCTAGTCAAATCGAAAAATCCATTTGAAATCTTGGATAAAAAAATTTTTTAATGTAGAATTTATAAAAAAGTTAGTAAAAATGAAACCTTTGTTATTTTTATTATTTTTGTTTTCCAACTCTTTATCCCCTGTTTTTAGTCAATCTAGCTTATTGGAAAGTGTAAAAAAAAATCCAAGTGAAGCTAGGAAATTATGTAATAAGTTTAGAGAGTTTAATTCAAAAGGCATTTCAGCTAGTTCAGATAAAGCAATAGAGTATGTATCAAACAAAAAAAAGTTAACTCCCGTTAACGCAGAGATCTTTTCTATTTACGTCATTGGGCTGCACTGCCCAGACATTATCTAAAGCCTAAATGTCTGGTTCAAGATGGTTTGACAAGTCTCTAGTCCTTAGAGATGGAGTAAGACTTATATCAAGGATTTGGTTACCTAATAGTAATGGGCCATGGCCTGCATTATTGATGAGACAACCATATGGAAGGGAAATAGCCTCAACTATTACCTATTCTCATCCAGAATGGTGGGCTTCCAAAGGGTATATGGTAATAATTCAAGATGTTAGAGGTATGGGTTCGTCTGAAGGGGTTTTTAATGGTTTTTCTCAAGAAGCTAGCGATACTTCAGAAACACATGAATGGGTAAGGTCTCTAAAAGAATGTAATGGAAAACTTGGCTTATATGGTTTTTCATATCAAGGATTTACTCAACTAACTGGTGAATTAAATTCAAAGCCGCCCGATTGCTTATCTCCAGCAATGACTGGAATGAATATTAAGGATCATTGGTGCTCAGATGGAGGAGCATATTGGTGGCATAACAATATTGCATGGGGACTTCAAATCGCAGCACTAAAAATGAAAAAAGAAAATAATTTGTTTGAATGGGGCAAGATAAGGTTAGCCTTAGAAAATAAAAGTTATTTAACGGAAGGAATTGAAATTTTAAAAAAATATGATCCTAATAGCTTTGTTTTGGAATGGCTTAAAAATTTAAATATTGCTCGCCCATTTCAAGAATTTAAACCAATTTCAACCTGGATTAAACAACCTATGTTAATTATTGGAGGACTATGGGATCCACATTTAAAAGGTGCCTTTGATCTTTATAAAATATCTAAAGAAGCTGGTGGGAATCCTGAGATTATTATTGGGAATGCGACACATCTAAATTGGTGGAAGGGATCACAAGAATCTTTATTAAAATTTTTTGATAAACATTTAAAATTAGATGAAAAATTTAATTCTAAGAATTTTAAAGACGAAAAAAAAATATGGAATATTTCATTAAATAAGTGGGAAGAATTAGATAATAAATTTCACCCTGAATTTATTTTTGGACTTAAAAGTGATGGCATAGCAAATGTAGAGGTTGAAGATGGAAGTCTGACCATAAATTCAAAAGGATCAGGATGGTTCACAATTGTTAATGACCCATGGAGACCTACTCCATCTGACGGTGGTCATTTAGGTCCTAATCCAGGAAAGTTTAATAGAAGTTTTATTGATAAACGCCTTGATGTAGGTGTTTTTCAAACCAATTCTTTTGAAAAAGATCAATATTTGAGAGGAGTTCCCACATTAGAAATCCAAGTAAAAAGTGATCAGCCCAATTTTGATATCTGCCTTGCTTTATCTCTAGTTGAAGAAGGGAATGAAAAGGTGAATCAATTTTCTACCGGGTTCTTAAGGGTTAAAAACTCCAAAATAAGTGAAGAATGCATTTATCAAATAACAATGCAGCCAACAAATATTTGTTTGATTAAAGATAGCAAACTTCGTTTATCTATATCTTCATCAGCTTATCCCGCGATTGGAGTTAATCCTGGATTTGGGGAGGAAAATGTTGGAGCGCCTTCAGCAAATCATAGAGTTATTACTCTAAGTTTTAGCCTTAATAAAACATTTATGAAAATGAACCCTTTTTTTTATAAATAATTATTTTTTTGGTTAATCATTTGATATTATTAATCCTTAATATCTACCAGTCATGATCGAGACAATTCAAGCAGACTGGATTAAATCAGAAGCCATCAACCTAGAAAATTGTTGCAATGATAATCCATTAAAAATATTAGGTCCTCATTTTTATAAAGAACAATGGGTAATAAGGGTATGGATGCCTGAAGCCGACGAAGTTAAAATAAATTTTAAAAACAATACCTATAAGGCGGAAAGCATAAACCATAAATGGCTTTTTGAAGCTATCCTGCCTGAAAATCCAAACTATAATTACGAAATAAATATTTCACGAGGAGGGATCGCACATACACAACATGACCCTTGGTCATATACAGAAGAGTGGATGGGAGAAGTTGATAGACATCTTTTTGCAGAAGGTAACCATCATCATATTTGGGAAAAAATGGGAGCACATCTCATTGAAGAAAAAAACCAAAAAGGAGTCATGTTTTGCATTTGGGCTCCAAATGCAAAATCAATCTCAATAATTGGAGATATAAATTCTTGGGATGGAAGACATCATCCAATGCAAAAAAGATTAGGAGGAATTTGGGAACTATTCATACCAACAATGCAAGAGGGCGACACATATAAATACGAAATAAGAACTCAACAAGGTCATATTTATGAGAAAGCTGATCCATATGGTTTCCTTCATGAAATCAGGCCTCAAAATGGTTCAATAGTTTCAAAATTGAAAAACTTTAATTGGAATGATAGTTCATGGATTTCAAATAGAGATTCTTCTAGTCAAATAAACAAGCCAATTTCAGTTTATGAAATGCATTTAGGAAGTTGGCTCCATGAATCAACAGATAATAAATATCTTGAGGACAATGGTGAACCAAGAGACCCAGTGCCTGCAGCCGATTTAAAACCTGGAACAAGATTTTTAACTTATCCAGAATTAACCAATAAACTCATCCCTTACGTAAAAGAGAGAGGATTCACTCATATTGAACTAATGCCAATATCTGAACATCCTTTCGATGGTTCATGGGGATACCAAGTTACAGGCTGGTATGCACCAACAAGTAGATTTGGCACCCCAAATGAATTTAGAGAGTTTGTAAATAAATGTCATGAAGAGGGCATAGGCGTAATTCTTGATTGGGTGCCTGGTCATTTTCCAAAAGATAAGCATGGTTTAGCATTTTTTGATGGTTGCCATCTTTATGAACATGGAGATTCACGAATAGGTGAACACAAAGAATGGGGAACACTGATATTTAATTACAGCAGAAACGAAGTAAGGAATTTCTTAGTAGCCAATCTCGTTTATTGGTTTGAAGAGTTTCATATTGATGGCATAAGAGTAGATGCTGTAGCTTCAATGCTTTACAGAGATTACCTACGTCCAGATGGAGAATGGATACCCAATGAAAATGGTGGAAATGAAAATATAGAAGCCGTTAAATTTCTTCAACAGGCTAATCATGTTCTCTTCCAACACTTCCCAGGTGCACTTTCTATCGCTGAAGAATCAACAACTTGGCCAATGGTAACCAAACCAACTGACATGGGAGGGTTAGGGTTTAACTTGAAATGGAATATGGGATGGATGCACGATATGCTTGATTATTTTGAAATAGATCCTTGGTTTAGGCAATTCCATCAGAATAGTGTCACTTTCTCAATTACATATAACTATACAGAGAACTTTATGCTTGCACTTAGTCATGATGAAGTTGTCCATGGGAAAAGTCATCTTTTGCATAAAATGCCAGGAGATGACTGGAAGAAATATGCAAATACTCGAGCATTACTTACTTATATGTGGACTCATCCTGGCAAAAAAACGATATTTATGGGGATGGAATTTGGGCAAAGACAAGAATGGAATGTTTGGGATGATCTGCAATGGGAGTTACTAGAATTTGAGCCTCATAAAGGTATCAGAAACTTGATTGATGACCTAAACGTTCTTTATAAAAATGAACCTGCATTATGGAAAAATGACTTTGATCCTTATGGATTTCAATGGATTGATTGTAATGACAAATCTAATTCAGTTATAAGTTTCATGAGAAGAGAAAACGATACCAATGAGTGGCTTGTTGTAGTTGCCAACTTTACACCTAATACTCATGGGTCATACAAAGTAGGTGTTCCTTTGGAAGGATTCTATAAAGAAATATTTAATTCAGATGGGTCTAGATACGGGGGCAGTAACAAAGGAAATATGGGTGGTAAAGAAACTATAAATTACAATATTCATGATTATCAAAATGCTCTAGAACTTGTTTTGCCCCCATTAAGCGTAAGTATCTTCAAACATCAATCAAAAAAATAAGAAGGCTCATTTAACTTAGTGCTTCATATAAATGTTCATATAACGCTTTTGCTCTGCTTTACATTGTAAGATTTTTAAGTTGGATTTTAATTTTTTTTAAAATATCGAATTGAAAAATGGGTCAAGATTTACCACTACTACTTTCTGCCGCCTTAGGTAAAAAAGTAAATAGGCCTCCAGTATGGATGATGAGGCAAGCAGGAAGATATATGAAAATCTATAGAGATTTAAGGGAGCGTTACCCAAGCTTTAGAGAGAGGTCTGAAAATCCAGAACTATCATATGAGATTTCAATGCAACCTTTTCATGCTTTCAAACCTGATGGTGTGATCCTTTTTTCAGATATTCTCACTCCTCTCCCAGGGATGGGCATAAATTTTGAAATAATTGAAAGTAAAGGTCCAATAATTGAGGACCCAATAAGAACTCTTAACCAAATAGAAAATTTAAAAGAATTAAATCCAAGTGAAAGTTTAAGTTTTGTTGGGCAAGTTCTTTCTTCACTAAAAAAAGATGTGAATAATGAGGCAACAGTTTTAGGTTTTGTTGGCGCACCTTGGACTCTTGCCGCATATGTAGTTGAAGGTAAAAGCAGTAAAAATTATTCTTTAATAAAATCAATGGCTTTTAAAGAACCAGATTTACTTCATAAACTTCTTGATCATTTTGCAAAATGCATTGGTGAATATCTTAAATATCAAATAAAATCTGGAGCGCAAGTAGTACAAATTTTTGATTCATGGGCTGGTCAACTAAGCCCACAAGATTACGATATCTTTGCTGGGCCGTATCAAAAAAAGGTTGTTGACATTGTAAAAGCGGAATACCCAGAAACACCAGTAATTCTTTACATTTCAGGAAGTGCTGGTGTCATAGAACGAATGGCAAAAACTGGAGTCGATATAATCTCATTAGATTGGACAGTAGATATTGAAGAGGCTTGTAAGAGAATCCCTAGCGGGATAGGAATTCAAGGTAATGTTGACCCAGGCATTTTATTCGGGAACAAAGAATCAATAAAAGAAAGGATAGATAATACTTTCAATAAAATTAAAGACAGAAAATATATTCTTAATTTGGGTCATGGGATTTTACCTGGGACTCCAGAAGAAAATGCTCAAACATTTTTTGAACATGGAAAAAAACTCACTTACTAGTCAAAGTCTTGGCATATAAAAACTTATTAATCACAGGTGCGAATGGATGTGTTGGCCAATATTTAGTTGATTGGTTTTTAAAAAACACAAAATTCAGGCTTTATCTAATGGTAAGAGACAAAAGTAAGTTGCCAATTTCTGTTCAAGAAAATAAAAAAGTCAAGTTAATGGTGTGTGATATTAGGGAATCATGTAAGTATAAAAAGGAAATTAGTCAAATTAATTACCTAATACACACTGCTACAGCTTGGGGAGATCCAAGAAGAGCCTATGAAGTAAACATTAAAGCTTTTGAAGAATTACTTGAAATGCTTGATATTGAAAAGTTAGAAAAGATTATTTATTTTTCAACAGCTAGCATTCTTGATACCCAAACAGAATTAATGAGGGAATCATTGATTTATGGAACAGAGTATATTCAAACAAAATACGAATGTTTCCAGAGACTCAGAGAAAGCTCATTTGCTGAAAAAACTTTCGCTGTTTTCCCTACCTTGGTTTTTGGAGGAAATCTTGGAAAAAAAAGTAAATATCCCGTAAGTTATTTAACTAGTGGATTGAAAGAAATCGGGAAATGGCTTTGGTTAGCAAGATTTTTAAAACTCGATTCTAAATTTCACTTTATACACGCAAATGATATCGCCCAGATTTGCGGGTTTCTAATTAAAAATCATAAAGAAGAGCAATACAAAGGCTTTAGAAAATTTGTGCTAGGTCAAAAATTCATTTCAATTGATGATGCCATAATTACACTTTTAAAGAAACATAATATGAGGAGATTTTTTTCGATACCGCTTACAAAAAAAATTCTAAAAATATTATTAAGAATTCTCCCCATCCAAACTACTCCTTGGGATAGCTTCAGTATCAAAAAATATGACTTTAATCATGTCCCCATCACTAATCCTGAGACTTTTAAACTTAAAAGTTATGCCAAGTCACTGAATGATATTTTAAGGTTATCAAAGTTACCAAGCTGTAATAACAATTAAAATTCTCGCAGTTAGGTTCCTAAAGCCTTGTAATATGTATAGATAAGCAAATTTTTTATTATGTTACGTTCAATCTTTGCAGGGTTATTTGCAATAGTTTTAACTCTAGGTCTAGGTATTTCATCAGTTTCAGCTAAGACTGTTGAAGTAAAACTTGGAACAGATGCTGGAATGCTTGCATTTGAACCAAGTACAGTAACCATTAGTGCTGGTGATACAGTTAAATTCGTCAATAATAAACTTGCCCCTCACAATGCTGTTTTTGATGGACATGAGGAATTGAGTCATGCAGACCTAGCTTTTGCTCCAGGAGAGTCTTGGGAAGAAACATTTGATGCTGCTGGAACTTACGATTACTATTGCGAGCCACACAGGGGAGCTGGAATGGTAGGTAAAGTTATTGTTGAATAAATCTTCTAAAAATAGTTAAACACCGTTTTTAACTTAATATTTATTACGGTCATATCCAAACTTTAATTGATGAAAATAGTTCCAAGCAAATTTTCAAATTCTGCTTGGAACTGTTTTATTTTTGCTAAAGAAATTGCTCATAAAAATTATCAACAAAATGTAGACTCTGATAATTTGTTATTAGCTCTTATAAAAGATGACAATATTACAAAAAAGATTTTAAAAAAAAATAATGTAAATCTAAAAGATCTTGAGAGGGAAATAATTTCTTCATTAAACAAGAAGGCAAAAATGAAAAATAAACAAGATAATTTGTATATTAGCGATACTCTTTACAAAATATTTTTGGAGGCGAATGATATTAAAAATACTTTAAATGATGTAGTGATATCAACAGAACACTTAGTTTACGGTTTCACTTATGATGATAAATATGGATTTCAAATTTTAAATCAAAAAGGTATTCCAGAATTTCTTGAAACTATAAAGAAAATGAAGTCAGATCCAGCAGTAAAAAAAGAATTTGATACTTCTAATGAGTCTTTGGGAAAATATGGTATTGATCTAACTCAATATGCACGAGATGGAATTTTAGACCCAGTTATTGGTAGGGATGAAGAGATTAGAAGAACAATTCAAATATTGAGTAGAAGAACAAAAAACAATCCAGTTCTTATTGGAGAACCTGGGGTTGGGAAAACGGCCATTGTTGAAGGGTTAGCTCAAAGAATAATTAATGGCGATGTACCCTCTGCTCTACAAGATAGGCTACTAATTTCATTAGATATGGGTTCACTTATAGCTGGAGCAAAATATCGTGGAGAATTTGAAGAAAGAATAAAAAATGTCCTGAAGAAAGTTAAGGAATCAGACGGTAATATCATTCTTTTTATTGATGAAATTCATACAGTTGTTGGAGCTGGTGCTAGTGGAGGTTCTTTAGATGCAAGCAACCTATTAAAACCAATGCTTGCAAGAGGAGAACTAAGATGTATTGGTGCTACAACTATTATTGAACACAAACAAAATATAGAAAAAGATCCTGCTTTAGAACGAAGATTTCAGAAAATAAAAATTGATGCTCCTTCAATAGATGATACTGTATCAATATTAAGAGGATTAAGAGAAAGATATGAAGTTCATCATAGTGTAAGAATTTCTGATAATGCTTTGGTTGCAGCCGCCACCCTTAGCGAAAGATACATTAACGATAGATTTCTTCCAGACAAAGCAATAGATCTAATCGATGAAGCAGCCTCAAGATTGAATATGGTCATAACTTCCAAACCTGAAGAAATTGATGAGATTGATCGAAAAGTTTTGCAGTTTGAAATGGAAAAATTATCTTTAAAAAGAGAAACAGATGATTTTTCTTTAGAAAGATTAAAAAAAATCAATAATGAACTTATATCCCTTAAAGATAAACAGGCAGAGTTAGGCTCTAAATGGAAAAAAGAAAAAGATGAAATTGATGAGATTAGCACCATAAAAGAAGAGATTGAATCTGTTCAATTGCAAATAGATCAAGCCAAAAGGAGTTTTGACCTCAACAAAGCAGCAGAATTAGAATTTGGAACTTTAAATTCTTTACAAAAAAAATTAAAAGAAAAAAGTGAGTATCTAGTTAATTCTCACAAAAATGGAGAGACAACTCTTTTAAGGCAGGAGGTTACTTTTGATGATATTGCAGAGGTTGTCTCAAAGTGGACCTCTATTCCAGTACAGAACTTGAACCAGTCAGAAAAAGATAAACTTTTGAGCCTCGAGTCAATCCTTAAAGAAAAAATTATTGGTCAAGATATTGCAATTAGGGCTGTTGCAGATTCCATTAAGAGATCAAGGACTGGTCTAAATGATCCAAGCAAGCCTCTAGCCAGTTTCCTATTCTTAGGTCCAACTGGTGTTGGGAAAACAGAGCTTAGTAAAGTAACTGCCAAAATTATATTCGATTCAAATTCTTCAATTACAAGACTGGATATGTCCGAATATATGGAAAAGCATTCAGTAAGTAAAATTATAGGTGCGCCTCCTGGATATTTAGGTTTCGAATCAGGCGGTCAATTAACTGAAGCAGTACGGAAAAATCCTTATTCGTTAATACTTCTAGATGAAATAGAAAAAGCTCATAATGACATTTTAGATATTCTTTTACAGGTTCTTGATGATGGAATTATTACTGATGGTCAAGGTCGTTCGATCAATTTCAAAAATTCAATCATTGTTCTCACAAGTAATTTAGGAAGTCAATCAATAAATGATTTATCAGTTAGAAAAGAAGATACAAATGAAATAAAAAAAGTTGTAGATAATGAACTTAAAAAATTTTTCAAGCCTGAGTTTTTAAATCGACTTGATGAAATAGTTATTTTTAATAATTTAGAATTAAATGACATAAAAGAAATTGCAAAAATCCAACTTAAAAATTTAGAAAAAAGACTTAACAAAAAAAACTTAAAATTCAAAATTACGGATGAGGCAATTAACCAACTTGTCGAAAATAGTTTCGATCATGCCTATGGTGCAAGGCCTTTAAAAAGAATTATTCAAAAACAAATTGAGACAAAAATTTCAAATAATATATTGAATAATCATTACCTTAATAAAGACGAAATTAAGGTTTATCTGGTTAATGGAGAGATAATTGTTGATTAAAGATCTAAATTAAATAATTCTTTATGACTTGAAATTTAACAACTTTAATTTAAGATTTGAACCAATCAGGAAATTCCTCATAATTTGCTTTATTAGATTTATTTTCTTTTGATTCTGTTTTCCAACAACATGTTCTGCCCTTATCCTTATCCTGCAAGTATTCATTAGCCCATCTCCAAATTAATTCAGAAGTGAACTCCATTCCCACATTATCCATAATTCTCAGATCTAAAGCATCTAAGTCATGTAATTTTTCCCAGTAATTCAACAAAGGGTCATCTTTATTTACTAAAAAAGTATGGTCGAATTGCTCCTTTAGTCTATTTTCTAGGGGTTTTAGACTTGAAAAATCCACGACAAAACCATTTAGGTCTAATTTTTTGGCAGTGAACCAAAAGGTGAATGATCTTGAATATCCATGCACAAATCTGCAGTGTCCTTCATGCCGCCATTGCCTATGTGAACAGGGAAAATCCTCGTAACTTTTGCTGCATGAAAATTTCAAAGAATGAATATACATCAATTAACTGTTAGGATAATTTTTAATAAAACACAATTAGTAGGATTTAACATAACAAAAATAATGGCTTATTCAACTAATTTTTCGATAGAAGATCTACGCTTTGATAATTATGGATTAATCCCTGCAATAGCACAAGATTGGCTTGACGGATCAATTCTTATGCTTGCCTGGATGAACAAAGAATCGTTGACAATGACACTTGAGACCAAAAACGTACATTACTGGAGTAGATCAAGATCCGAAATTTGGAGAAAAGGAGCTACAAGTGGAAGTACCCAAATACTGAAGGAGATAAGATTCGATTGCGATAATGATGCACTAATCCTTTTGATTGAACAAAATGGTTCAGGAGCATGTCATACTGGGGAAAAAAGTTGTTTTTTCAATGAAATACAAATAAATCAAAGTGATAAAAAAGAGAAGAAAACAACTCCCTTCTCAAATATTTGTTCTGAAATATTCAATACAATTAACGATAGATCAATCAATCCATCAGAAAAAAGTTACACAAATCATTTATTAACAAAAGGCAGTAATACTATTTTGAAAAAAATAGGAGAGGAATCTGCAGAATTTATAATGGCTTGCAAAGATAATGATAAAAATTCAATCTCAAATGAAGCTGCTGATCTTAGTTTTGTAAGTTTTTCATTAATGTTTACTGGGATCCTTATCGTTCTACTTTGAGTTGACAATGCTCTATTTAAACCTTGCCTAATCCACCAATAAGCATAGGTAGAAAATCTATGTCCTCTAGACGGATCATATTTTTC
>OZSS01001176.1_pt1 | contig 12277 bp, 9 predicted proteins | sample 1779911 | NCBI WGS metagenome assembly OZSS01 (sample SAMEA2603589, study PRJEB24840) | metagenome | biome: Water; feature: Photic zone; material: Seawater sample | place: Mediterranean Sea | collected 2013-11-12 | depth 10 m | reverse complement strand
CCGATACGTTGTTTTTGCCCACCAGATACTTCCGATGGATAACGGTCAATAAATTCACTGGGTTCCAGTTCAATCTGCGCCAGCAATTCTTCTACACGGCGGCGCTTAGCTTGGCCAGTCAAACCTAGGTAAAATTCAACCGGCCGTCCTATGATCTCACCAATTTTCTTTCGTGGATTCAGCGCTGTATCAGCCATTTGGTAAATCATCTGGATCTGCTGTAATTGGTCCCTCGACCGGCTCCGGTAATCAGCAGGTAGATCCACGCCATCAAACCTGATAATGCCTGACAGAGGCGGCAAAAGACCGGTGATGCAGCGCGCCACGGTTGATTTTCCCGAGCCAGACTCACCAACAACGGCGACTGTTCGACCAGAGTGAATATCAAAGCTGACATTGCGGACTACTGGATCATTTTTGCCATAGGCTGCAGTTACATTCTGAACGCTGATCACTGGTGTTGCTTTGGCTTTGGCAGGCGATTTTTGTTTGCGTTGAAAACTACGCACCGCCCACAGAGATTTTGTGTAGGACTCTTGCGGCGCTTTTAGCATTTGGCGGGTGGTATTTTCTTCAACCTCGTTACCTCGTAGCAAAACTTTTATCCGGTCAGCCATTTGCGCAACGACCGCAAGGTCGTGAGTGATGTAAATTGCAGCTGTAGAAAATTGCTCAACAATATCACGAATGGACGACAACACCTCTATTTGCGTTGTTACATCTAAAGCAGTTGTAGGCTCGTCAAAAATAATCAAATCCGGTCGACAAGACATAGCCATTGCTGTCATTGCGCGCTGCAGCTGGCCGCCTGATACCTGATGGGGATAACGAAACCCTATGAGGTCTGGCTGCGGCAGGCGCAAGCGGTTATAAAGCTGGATGGCGTCTGCTTCAGCATCTCGGCGTGAGGACTTTCCATGGAATATGGGTGCCTCGGTATACTGATTAATTATTCTATGCGAAGGATTAAAACTTGCAGCGGCCGACTGAGCAACATAGGCAATTCTACTGCCCATTATATCTCTCCGCTCGTTATAAGAGCAATTCACTAAATCGACACCGTCAAACTCTATTGAGCCTTCAACAATTTCACAACCGTCTCTAGTATACCCCATGGCGGCAAGACCGAGCGTTGACTTGCCGGCACCAGACTCCCCTATGAGACCCAAGACTTCACCTTTTTTCAAATTCAGACTGACTTCATTGACGATTCTGGAGCGAGATTCATCTACAATTCCATCAATACTGAGTTTTGAAATGTTAAGTAGTACATTGCTCATCTGTTAATCTTTCAAACCAGAAGTCATTTGCAGTACCCAGTCCACAACAAAATTTACTGCAACTGTTAACAGCGCAATTGCGCCGGCGGCCATAAGTGGCAATGATGCGGTTAGTGGGCTGAAGGCCGCAAAATTTATGAATTGAGAGAGGTCTCTCACCATAGTGCCCCAGTCAGCAAGTGGGGGTTGGATTCCAATGCCTAAAAAAGAAAGAGACGAAATTGTTAGAAAAACAAAACAGAAGCGCAGACCAAATTCGGCAAGCAAAGGCGCGACTGCGTTAGGCATGATCTCATGGAAAACCAGATAGGATAAATTCTCCCCCCGCAGTTTTGCGGCTTCAAAAAAGTCCATCACGACGATATTCATCCCAACCGCCCTTGATAAACGAAACACCCTGGTTGAGTCTAAAAATGCGATTATTAGGATCATATACATAGTAATCAGCCAGCGTTCAGATCCAACCCATGCTGTCACAAGTGTCATTAACAGAAGTGCAAAAATTAATTGTGGTATGGACATGATGATGTCCACTATTCTTGATATAATTTGGTCAAACCATCCGCCCAAGCTGGCTGATAAGAATCCAAAAAATATGCCAATCAAAAAAGCAAGGCATGTTGTTACAAAGGCTATGCCAACGGTGTTTTGAGCGCCATATATCAATCGACTAAGCAAGTCTCTGCCGATTTGGTCAGTTCCAAGTATATGAGCTGGGTCACCACCAAAATCTGGGTTGCCGCCGGGGATTAAATTTGCTTTTGGAAAAATTTCAGCTTGCCCATAGGGCGCTAAAAAATCTGCAAAAATGGCAACGGTTGCGTACAGAAATATTAACAAAATTCCAAGCGCTGCGGTGACAGGCATTTTTGCAAACGCCTGTTTAGTCTTTTTTGTGCCAATGTTTTTTCCTAACAAGCGAAACAAAAATCCACACAGGCCCAACCCAATTATACCTTGCACGGCCCATTTGTAAAAAGTTGCACCACCAATAAATAAAAATACTATGTAATAAACAAGCGCAATGAAAACCCCCGCATAGACTATGAGGTTTATCAATGAGGTTTTCGAAAAATGTTGGAGAAGAGTTAAATTGTGAGCTGCCACGCCAGCGAAGCGCCGCATTATTAACAAAACAAATAAAGTGACTAAAAATATTGCAAAAGAAAATGTCAAATTCATGCTCGCACCTACTTCGGAATTCTCAGCCGAGGGTTGCTTAGAATTGCCATCACATCTGCAAGCAAGTTCAGCAATATATAGGCCGCCGCGAAAACTAAACAGCAAGCTTGAACTACCGGAATATCTCTTATCTTGACACTATCAACAAACAATTGACCAATGCCAGGGTATACAAACACGACTTCTACAACTACCACCCCGGTGATTAGGTAAGCAAGATTTAGCGCAATTACATTTATTATTGGTGCCAACGCGTTGGGAAGAGCGTGCACCACAATTATACGGAACGCGCTGAGGCCTTTCAAACGAGCCATCTCTATATATTCAGACGCGAGAAGATTGATAATGGCCGCCCTGGTCATTCTCATCATGTGGGCTGTAACAACTAAAGTTAGGGTCAACGCTGGTAAAAGAGTTCTCTCAAACCGTTCACCAAACCCCATGTCATCATGGATGTTTGACAGTGATGGCAACAATGGATTTAACACTGCGAATATCAAAATTAATGTGTAAGCCACGAAAAATTCTGGGCTGGAGATAGAAGTAAGCGAACTCACATTAACCACCCGGTCGAAAAAAGATGAGCGGTACAACGCCGCCATTATACCAAAAATAAGTGAAATTGGAATTGCAATGACGGCGGTTAGACCTGCGAGGAAAAGGGTGTTGAAAAACCGGGGTTCAAGCTGTTGTGCTACCGTATTAAAATTTGCAGTGGCGGTTGAACCCCAGGCCTCAGCAAACATTGATCGTGCGTAGCTAGTTCCAAAATTCCCCTGAACCGCGCCAAACAGCCAATCAAAATATCTCTCATACATTGGTCGGTCCAAGCCTATTTCAGCCCGAATTGCTGCAACAGCTTCTGGTGTGGCGCCTTGACCTAATATTTCCTGGGCGAAATCTCCGGGCAGGCTGTTCACTGAGATGAAAATTAGAACAGATACAAAAAAAAGCGTCACAAGACCAAGGCCGAGCCGTCTGATTATGATATCTGCAATTTTGAACATATTAGATCGCTAGCTTAATCAAAAATGGCATAATTGTAATTTTGCGATAAAAAAATAGCGTAGGGTTTGAACCCTACGCTATGACTATTTTTATGCAAACCACCAACGTTTGGAGACCCGTGCGTTGTCAATCTTCCACAAGTTGCCAACATCAGGACCATGCGCCAATTTCGATGAGTAGCCGTCAACAAAGTTTGCAAACATAGGAATGACTGTTGCACCATCTTCTGAGCAGATCTTTTGCATCTCGCGGTAGATGTCTCCGCGTTTACCAGAGTCAAGTTCAACGCGTCCCTGCAGTAGGAGGCTCTGGAATCTGTCATCATCCCAACCTGTGTCATTCCAGGGAACACCACGCTCATATGCCGTTGCAAACATCCAGTCTTCGGTTGCCCTACCTGACCAATAACAAGCACACCACGGTTTTTTCAGCCAGACATTTGACCAGTAACCATCGTTTGCTTCCTGAACAATATTTATATTGATGCCAGCGGCTTTTGATGAGTTTTGGTATAACTGAGCGGCATCAAGCGCGCCACCGAATGCAGCATCTGCAGCTGACAAATCAACATTAAGAGAGGTTAGGCCAGCTTTTTTGAGGTAAAACTTTGCCTTATCCGCGTCATATTCAGTTTGTGGCAAGTCTTTGGCCACATATTGATTTGCTGGCCCAATAGGGTGGTCATTTCCAATTGCGCCATGGCCGAGCAGAACTTTATCCACCATTTCTTGGCGATTTACACCCCATTTCAGTGCTTTTCTTACATTGACGTCACCAAAGGGCGCACTACCAACCAGCATTGGGAATGTGTATTGCATGTTACCCGTAACTTCGAGAACCTGAACGGCCGGGTTTTGCTTCATTAATGGCAGAGTTTTCTTTTCAACGCTGTCGATTACGTCAACTTGCCCAGTCATCAATGCATTCGTTCTGGCTGCTGGATCTGTAATACCCAGCGCTTCCACCTCATCAAAGTAGCCCCCGACATCTGACATATGATGATCGTCCACGCGCTTGCACAACGTTCTAACCCCTGGATCGAAGGACACTACCCGATAAGGTCCTGTTCCGATGCCTTTGGCAATGGCTTCATCAATCATGCCGGCTGGGTACATGCAGATGTGGTAGTCAGACAAAAGAAACGGTAAATCGGCATTGCCACCATTCAAAGTAAGTTGAACCTGATGTTCACCAAGTTTCTTCATCTCAGCAATATTAGAAACGATTGGCTTTGCGGCAGACTTTGCACCTTCTTCTACGTGCATTTTCAAAGACGCGATAACATCATCTGCGCCGAAAGACTTACCATTGTGGAATTTGACACCTTTCTTCAAGTTAAAAGTCCACACTTTCGCATCTGCTGATGCCTCCCAGCTAGATGCCAACTCACCAGAGAGTTTGCCGTTGGCGAGCACCTCGGTAAGGCACTCAAAAACGCAACCATGACCCATGGTGATCATGTAATAGTCTGTATGTGTTCTTGAGTCCCACGTGTCCGAGGTGTTCGAACCGGACAGACCCATCCTTAGACGACCACCGACTTTTGGGCCAGCAAAGGCAGGCGCGCCTATTGTTGACAAAGCTCCAGCAGCTGCGGTGGTTTGCAACATAGTCCGCCGAGTAAATTTGTTATTCATAACTAACTCTCCCAATTTCAGTCTCTTCAATTTGTTGTTTTCTGTGTCCGATGAGAATGTCTGATTCCATCGGGCCATAAATGGTTAACATCACGGTAAGTCGGATGTTAACCCTACGACAAGTTTATCTATTTTGAAGAATTGTGAACTAAAAACTTACCAATGGAAAGTTTTTTAATGGACCTTAATTGAATCGGAGTATTTTTTGGGTCACATAATTTATTTTGCAAATGTTTTGAGCCTTGGGTCTGGAATTGATGCTTTCACATAATGCTGTGCTGGAATAGCGGTTCTTTTCTGCCGTAGAACATTTGTCTAACTTCAGGGCTGTTTGTAATCCCTGGCTTATCTCGATAACACAATGTTGTAATAAGCCTTGTAGCGTCACCAGAAACTTCAGTAACCCGGTGCAACATGTGTTTACCGCCAAAAAGTAAAAGTGAGCCCGGCACTATAGGGATGGTTCTGACGCCTTTGTTATCCCCGTTAAGAACATCCTGCAATTTTGTGTAATTTGTTCTTTGCTCATTTTTGACGCCACTAAGGTACTCAAACTCGCCGCCGCCTGTAGCTGACTGAAGCATAACTGAGACAGTAAATAATGCCTCGTCAAAGTGCCAGCCATGGCTGTGTCCGGAGTTCATTACATTAACTGTCATGGCACCTATAGGGTCCGCAAGTCGATAAAACTCCCTAAAACCGAGTATGTCCCCGAGAAAATTGCGAATCTTGTCATTTTGGTAGAGAAGAACAAGAGATCCGTCCTCTGTCAGTTGATCAAAGCCAATCACACCTAGCGAGGTTGTTTGAGCAATGCTCCGGACTTCATCTGGGCTGGTTTGGTTATCTACTCTGCCAAGGAAACAGTTATGGATTTCATGGCATTCATGTGCTTGTTCAACAATTTCGAGAACCTCTTGACACATTTTGGTTGTTACATCGGGTAATAGAAAGTCGCTGAAGAGGCAAACGCCAGTGTCTGCAAATTCTTCCTGTTTGGCCTTTACTAGCTTGGCATAATTAGCTGAGTGCCTGTCAATGATGGGGTATTTTTTCGTGTTTATTAAACTTTCCAAATAATCCGCAGCCATCTTATAACCAATCATTTGTTGTTGGAGTTGCCTAGTTGTTTAACAGTGATCCAATGCATGCCTAGCTAAGCATAGGGCCTAAATTTTACAGTTTATGACAATGTGTTTTTCAAGTTTTAGCAAGCTTTTATTTATTGTTTGTACCGCCCAAAACGCCGCTAAATTGTGTTCAACAATTTTGACGCTTGGTCCAATTACAAAGACATATTAAAATGCAAAGCACTCATCCAATAACCATCGTCGTAACCCACAGAACTACCAATCAGACTATAAATAAAGCCTCCCAGGTATTACCTGATGTGCTATTTTGTTTCGTAAGGCGTCGACCTTAATGGTAAATTTTTACATGGAAACACTTTCGGACTCGTAATGTCAGTAAAAATTACATCAACCCATGCTCCCTCTTCATCGCTCGTTTCTATCAGCGCGCCTGCAAGAAAAATCATAGAACGCCGGCCATACAATTTCCCTGAGCGGTCCGCTGGTAATCTCAAAGATATACGAATTAACATGAGAGCATCGATAAAGCCTCTCGTTCAGAGAATTCTTGAGTCTAACGCGGTCAAGCTAAGTGAAAAGACTATTGGGAATGTTCGGTGTTTGGTCGTTCAGCCAGAAGAGTTAGCCTCTGAATGCAAAGTTCTTTACGGGTATGGTGGTGGATTCGTAACTGGCAGTGCGTTCGAAGATCTAACGATAGCGGTGCCGATTAGTGCACGTTCCGGCTTAGAGGTTATTATCCCGGAATATAGGTTAGCTCCCGAACATCCATGGCCATCCGCGTGCGATGATATGATCTCAGTATATTCTGAGCTGTCCGAAAAAATATCAGCAATTATCGGTGAGTCAGCTGGCGGAAATCTAGCGTTGGTCACCATGCTAAGGGCCAAAAAGCTTGGACTGAAACTGCCAAAATCACTCGTTTTGCTGTCACCTTGGTGCAATCTTTTGAACCAAGGTGACAGCTTTTGTTTTAATGAGGGCCGAGATCCGACACTCTCGATCCATCAATCAAGGTTAGCTGCAGCTCACTATGCACAAGCTAAAGATATGACTAATCCCGAGATATCACCGCTTTTTGGCAGTTATGATGAGACATTTCCGGATGTATTTATTTCGTCAGGTACCAGAGATCTATTGCTGAGCCAATCAATTCAGCTTGCTAATATTCTGAGATCTGCGGGCGTGAGTGTCGATTTGCGTATTTGGGAGGGGCTTTGGCACGTGTTCGAGTGGAACGCAGATCTGCCAGAATCCAAAATGTCGATTCAGCATATCGTAGAATTTTTGAGAAGCTCATTAAACAACTAATACGCGCAGATATGGATAACGCAAACTTTCCATTAGTCAGATTTTAGTCTAAAGTTAAGCTATGTTTGGCAGGTCTTGTTGTCCCAACTGACGAGAGATGGAACGCTTCACCCATGGTAAATCTACAAGAAGAAAATGACATTGCGAATAATGTCAAAATTAGCGCCAGACGCTATGAAGAATCTCCTTTTATCTCCCGGTATAACTCGTCAGAGACAGTTCGGGGCGTTTATGCCAATCGTTTTTTCGCAATATATAATGGAGAGGACTTTATATCCAAATATTGGTTATTGCGTCGCAAGGTTGTAATTTTTGATGTGCCAGAAAAGCCTATTGAAATCTCTGGGCCAGATGCTGAGCGATTTCTCGATAAGTTACTGACGCGCAAGATTACTGGGATAAAAGAAGGTCGCGGGTATTATGCTATCGCCTGCACGCCAAGCGGTGGCATCTTTATGGATGGGGTCGTTTTCAAAATTGGGCATGAAAAATACTGGTATGTTCAAGCGGACGGCGACTTTGAGACATGGTTGATGGCACATAGTGAGGGGTATGATGTCCAGATTTCTGACCCACATTCACGTGTTCTACAGATTCAAGGACCGCTCTCAATTGAGGTGATGAAAGCTGCCACTAATGGGCGTATTGATGAGTCCATGGCATATTACCGGTCCGGTTTTTTCGATATTGGTGGACAAAAGCTTTATGTGTCGCGCTCCGGATTTACCAATGAATTGGGGTTCGAGATTTATTGTGATGGCGCAAATACTGACCATTTGGCGCTCTGGGATCATCTTATGTCTGTTGGTGAACCATTTGGCATGGAATTCTCATCGACGCGAGCAATGACAATTCGCCGGATCGAGGGTGGTATCCTTGGCAACACGACTGACATAGATACAAGTATGACACCTTTTGAAGCGGGTCTCGGTGCATTTGTAAATCTATCGAAAGGTGATTTTATTGGTCGTGAGGCTCTTGTAAACGCTGATAGGAGGGCTCTGTTAATGGGCTTGACTTGTTTCGGGGCCACGCCAGCTTCAAATAGCATTGTCATCGATGGTGACAAATTCGTGGGTAGGATAACGGCAGGTGTACCTTCACCCACACTTGGGATCGGCATTGGCTACGTTAAATTTAATCGCCCAGGGGAATGGGTTGGCAAAGAGATGAAGCTGAGGCTTCCAGACGGGAGTGAACATGAATGCACAATTGTAAGCCTGCCATTTTTTGACAAAGAGCATCTTATTGTGAAGGGTGTTGACCGAAATATACCCTAGTTAAAACCGTGTAAAGATTTGGTTTCAAGATAATCCTCTAAACCCATTAAGCCTCCCTCACGACCATTTCCTGACTGTTTGTAACCTCCGAAGGGGGTCCCATATTCAACGGCAGCTCCATTTAAGTGCACTGAACCCGCTCTTAATTTTTTTGCGATCCTTTTTGCCCTTTGGCTATCTCCAGTTTGTATAAAGGAAGCCAGGCCATACGGGGTGTCGTTCGCGATTTCAATTGCTTCGCTCTCGCTTTGGAATGGTATAACGACTAAAACTGGTCCGAAAATTTCCTCGCGCGCTACACGCATATCGTTGTTGGCATCACAAAAAATCGTTGGTTTTACAAACCACCCCACATCAAGACCATTTGGCTTGCCCAGGCCGCCTGTAAGTAAGCGACAACCTTCAGTTATGCCTAACTGAATCATTGTTTGCACTCGGTCGAACTGTATTTTGTCAAAAAGTGGTCCAATTTCGGTGCTTTCGTCGTTTGGATCACCAACTATTAGACTTTCAGCAACTGATTTGGCTATTTCCAGCACCGAGTCGTAACAAGATTGTTCAACAAGTAATCTAGTTGGCGCGTCACATGACTGGCCTGTATTGGACATGCATTCTTTAACCGAGTATGTGACCCGATCCTCAAGCTCACAGTCCGCAAAAACAATATTGGGTGATTTGCCACCAAGCTCGAGCGTCACTCTTTTCACTGTTTCGGCCGACTCTCTAACCACAGTTGTTCCAGCTCTAGTTGAGCCAGTGAATGACATCATTTGAATATCTGGGTGCTGTGACATTGCAGATCCCACAACTGGACCTTTGCCGTTTACTAAATTGAACACGCCAGCTGGATAGCCTGCGCCATGCAATATTTCTGCATAAATCATAGCGGATAGTGGTGTATGTTCGCTCGGTTTCAAAATGCAACAACAGCCTGTTGCAAGCGCTGGTAATACCTTGAGGACAACCTGATTCACCGGCCAGTTCCATGGCGTAATTAGTCCACAAACGCCGATAGGTTCGCGCACAAGGATGTCACCACTGGGCAATATAATTTGATCCTCAAGCTGTTCCAATGCTTCTATAAATCCATTCAAGTGGCCAATTGCGGCGTCAGTTTGTGAGTCTCTGGAAAAGGTTATCGGTGTGCCCATCTCTGTAAGCATGGCTTGGGCGAGGTCTTCAAAGCGACTTTCAGTCAGCTCTTTGACTTTTTTGAGCAGGTCTAGTCGATCGGCTTTGCTCGTCTGGGAAAAGCTCTCAAAAGCGGATTTGGCTGCTGACACGGCGAGGTCTACATCAGCTTTATTGCCCAACGGTAAAGTGCCTATTTGCTCTTCTGTAGCTGGGTTCAAAATTGGCATGCTGTCGCTTGATATGGGCGCGACCCACTCTCCGTTGATGTAGAATTTTGTCAAGTTTTCCATTTTTTACCTCTTCAATCCTAACCTAATGACGCGCTTTAATGATGGCTGTTTCTATAAGTTGACGCATTTCATTTAAGTTGGCTTTTCGTGGATTTGTTGCTGCCGCACTATCAAAAAAAGCCTTTTCTGCAATGCGGTTTGCGCAGCTCATTGGGACATTAATTTCAGCTAGCGACTTTGGAATTTCAATATCATCGAGGATTGTCTCAATGTGCGCGATAAATGCAGTGTCTGTGTCTTCAGAAATTTGCATTACGTTGGCCATCCGTTTGACCTTTTGTCTTTGGCTCGGCAGGTTAAACCGGAGCACCACAGGCAACACTATTGCATTGGTCAACCCGTGTTGTGTGTCATATTCTGCGCCAACCATGTGTGAAATCGCATGCACGAACCCAAGGCCTTTTGCAAAGGCGATGCCTGCCAAGCAGGACCCGACAAGCATGCCCCCCCGCGCCGCCACATTATTTGGCTCCTGCATCACCATTGGCAAGAACCGCGCAATCAGAGACAAGCCCTCCAGCGCCATGCCATCACAAAGCGGATGAAACCCGGGGACAAGAAACGCTTCAATCGCGTGCGTCATTGCATCTGCCCCTGTCCAAGCTGTGAGATTAGCGGGCAAACTAACGGTAAGCTCCGGATCTAGCAGGGCAAGTGTTGGTTTGAGGTCGGGATGGCAGATGCAAAACTTCATACCTTTTTTATTGTCTGTTACCATCGCGGTGCTCTCGGTTTCCGCTCCAGTTCCAGCGGTAGTTGGAATTGTTAGCAGCTTTGGGAAAGCCTGGTTTTTATGAATTACAGGGGCTGGTTTTTCCCATTCAAAGTCCCACAAATGAATATTATTACGGGCTGTTAAACAGATGGATTTGCCACCATCCATGGCGCTGCCGCCACCAATCGCAATGACTGAGTCATGTTTGCTGGAGTTGAACGCATTTTTTCCAACGGCAATTTCTTCCTCACGTGGATTTGGTGAGATATCTGCAAAAACGGCGCTCGTCAGCCCTTCTTTTGATAGATGGCTTTGGGCTTGTTTGATGAAGGGCAAGTCTTTACTTCCGCGATCGGTTACGATCAGAGGATTAGATATACCTGCCGCAACGCAGTATTTACCAAGCTCTGAAAATCTTCCAGGTCCATAAGCAATAGGTACTGGAAAAGTCCAGTCTTGACGAGCCAGCAGTTCGTCATGGTTAAAATTTTGGGTTTTGGAGATTTTCATTCGTGTCCAATCAAATGTTGTCGCCTTGCCTAGGAGGGCATTTAGTCCGCAGAAATGCCATATTTATTCTGCCGCCTTAGGCTCCAAGACTGGGTCATCCTATCGGCAATCATGGCAATAATTGCGAGGCCCATACCGGCGATCAGTCCCACGCCAAAGTTGCCATCGCTCAGCCCAATATAAACAGTTTGTTCCAACCCGTTTGTGCCCACTTAGGCTGCAATTACCAGCATGGCAATGCCGAACATAATCGTTTGATTAAGCCCTAGCATCATCACTGGCAGAGCGAGGGGGATTTTCACAGACCATAACATTTGTCTGTCTGTACACCCCATCATTTTGGCTGCTTCAATCACGCCACTCGGTAGATTGCGAAGCCCGTGTTCGGTGTAACGTATCGCAGTAACAATAGCGTACGCAATTATCGCGAGAAGAGCGGTAAATTCTCCGATCTTAAATATCATCACGAAAGGGATCAAAATGACAAATAGTGGCATTGTCTGCAGAGTATCGTTTATAGGCCTCAATTTGAGTAAATCTTTTTGTTTTACTCTAACCTATGGTAAATAAATTTACTATTAGGAAGTTTTTACAGTCAACCTTCCGAATTGATTTTTACTAAATGCATATTATTGATTGGAAACGATAGACACAACTAAAAGGGTAACTGCTATGCGGGCAAAATCTATCCGTTCGATACGTCAATTGGAATTATCCCGAGCAGCTTTCGAGGCTGTCGTGAAATTTGGCTTGAGGGGCACAACTCTTGAGCGTGTCGGGGAAATTGCCGGTGTATCAAAGGGGGTTGTTTTACATCATTTTAAAGACAAGGGTGCTTT
>OZSS01001174.1_pt1 | contig 12299 bp, 11 predicted proteins | sample 1779911 | NCBI WGS metagenome assembly OZSS01 (sample SAMEA2603589, study PRJEB24840) | metagenome | biome: Water; feature: Photic zone; material: Seawater sample | place: Mediterranean Sea | collected 2013-11-12 | depth 10 m | reverse complement strand
ATACTGGCTTTGCACTATTTCAAAAGCAACATACGCTAGCGGGTATTGTAAAAACAGTCACATATAATTTTTCAGCCTTTATTCGGTGATTTGAAATTTTGTTGGAAATATATGGCGGTAGAATATGCTTTTTATAGACCGAGTTCCAAGAATCTTGTCAGACGCGAAATATTTATCTACCGTACATCGAGATAAAATTTTGTAGAATAGCTTAAATGCAACGTCTGAATGGCCTTACTTTTCGTCAATTACGAGCGCTGGAGGCCGTCGCCGAAACCGGGTCGATCACGCGTGCTGCCGATATTTTGAACCTTACCCCTCCGGCGGTGCACACGCAGTTGAAGACTTTAGAAGAGAATTTTAACTGCTTGATGTTTGATCGAAGAAATTCTGAAGGGTTCCAGCTGACCTCAGAGGGCGATGCGTTGCTGCGCGCGCAACGCCAATCCTATCAGGCTTTGGCGATGGCGGTGCGCGAAATTGATGCGCTGCGAAATGGCTTGGCGGGGGCTGTTGTACTGGGTGTGGTTAGTACTGGGAAATATTTTGCGCCGCGATTGGTGGCTGAAATCAAACGCGCTCATCCCGATATTGACGTGATGCTCAAAGTTGGAAATCGCGATCAAATTATCGCGGCTTTGCAAGAAAATGCGGTTGATATGGCGTTTATGGGGCGTTTACCGAAAGCGCCTTCAACCGCTGAGGTGGTGCTGGGGGATCATCCGCATGTTATCATTTTGCCGCCCGATCATGCTTTGGCAAACCGAAATCACGTGGCCCCCGAGGAAATTCTGTCGCATCCTATTTTAACGCGTGAGCAAGGATCAGGAACGCGGATCATAGCCAATCGTTATTTTGATCGTATTGCACCGGGGCACGTCTATAAGACCATCGAAATGGACTCGAATGAAACGATCAAGCAAGCGGTTATTGCGGGTTTGGGGATCTCCTTAATTTCGGCGCATACGGTGATCGAAGAATTACGCAGTGCCCGGTTGGTGACGCTGCGCGGCGATGATTTTCCGATTATGCGCAAATGGTATTTATTATTGCCCAAAGATGTCGTGCAAACGGGGGCAGTGCGGATGATTTCTGATTTTATAACCGCCCAAAAAGGGTGGTTTTTACCAAACCTTCCCGAGTAAGATGAGTTTTGAAATTTTGACTTGATTCCCAGACAGTTTTCGGGGAAAGCAGGGCAAGGTGCGGGCGATGGCGTCGCCCCGTCTGGGCAATTCCGCGCAGGCGAACCTATCTTACAGTCCTGAACGCCGGGACCTTCTTTTGAAACGTCAATGGAGGGTCAAAAAAATGACTGAACGTTCCGAATATTATCACTTTTACAATGGTGAGAAAGCGGCTTTGCCTTTCTCGGACGCCGAATATGAGGCGCGATTGCGCGGCTTGCGCGCCGCCATGCACCAGCATGGGGTTTCGGCCGCTCTGCTTACATCGATGCAAGCCATCGCGTATTACTCAGGGTTTTTATATTGTGCCTTTGGCCGCCCCTATGGATTGGTTGTGACTGCAGATAGCAGTTTCACGATTTCGGCGGGAATCGATGGCGGTCAGCCTTGGCGCCGCTGCTATGGAGAAAATATCACCTATACGGATTGGCAGCGCAATAATTTTTGGGCGGCGGTGGTGTCCGTTACCGGGAAACAGGCGGTGATCGGCTATGAAGCAGATCATTTGACTTTGGCGCAGCATGATAGGTTACATACCTGTTTAGAGCCCTCAAATTTGGTGGATCTTGCGCCGGCAAGCATGAGGCAGCGCATGCTCAAATCAGAGGCTGAAATTGCTTTAATTCGCGCCGGAGCAGAAATTGCGGATATTGGAGGCTATGCTATTCGCGCCGCGATTAAAGATCAGGCGCGCGAATTGGATATTGCCATGGCGGGTCGAGATGCCATGGAGCTCGCAATCGCAGAACGGTTTCCCAAGGCTGAATATCGCGATACTTGGGTCTGGTTTCAATCGGGTCTGAACACCGATGGCGCGCATAACCCAGTCACGGCGCGGAAAGTTCAACCGGGCGATATTTTGTCGCTTAATACATTTCCTATGATTTCGGCCTATTACACGGCGCTTGAGCGGACCTTGTTTTTGGGTGAGGTTGATCCCGCGAGCTTAAAGATTTGGCAAGCCAATATAGAGGCGCATGAATTGGGTATGGGTCTGTTAAAGCCCGGCATACGTTGTTCGCAGGTGACGGGGCGCATAAACCAATTCTTTGAAGAACAGGGTTTATTACAATATCGCAGTTTTGGATATGGCCATTCTTTTGGCGTGCTGTCGCATTATTATGGCCGCGAGGCCGGGTTGGAATTGCGCGAAGATATCGACACTGTTCTGGCGCCGGGCATGGTGATTTCGATGGAGCCGATGTTGACAATCCCGGACGGGCAAGCCGGGGCCGGTGGCTACCGGGAACATGATATTTTGGTGATTACAGAAGAGGGCGCCGAGAACATCACTGAATATCCCTATGGGCCCGCATTTAATGTGATTGCGTAACAATCCTGCGTTGGGGCCTGTTTACCAGCGCTCCAACGCTTTTTTGAGCGTTTGCGTTGCAATTTTTACCATCCTATGGTTTCTGTAGGGGTGCATTTTCAAAGGTTTGGGCTTAGATTAAACCCGTCAGTATTTCTTAGGTGGTGCATATGCGGTTTTTGGTAAGAATTTTTCAGGCAATTTTGGTAATGATCGGCATCGGGGTCTTGCATTATACGCTGCCCCAAAATGATGTTGTTCGTATAAATGACACCTATGAAAAGCGGATTGATTTTGGCCGTACGGGGCTATTTTGGGCGCGCCATAGTGGCGTGGATGGCCGCCCGCAATCTAACCGGGATGTGTTTTTTATAGAGAGTTTTGATGCGCAGGATCGACCGGTCGTGTTTCGCAACGAGGATACTGGATGGGGTTGGCCGTTTTATTTCAAATTTGACACGTCAAATTTGCAGGCCGAGGCGTCAAATCTGCGCAGTGCAAAATCAAGCGCGCAGGTGCAATGGGTGAAAATCCGGCATTATGGTTGGCGCAATACATTTTTGTCCATCTATCCAAACGCGGTGTCCCTTAAACCAGTATCTGGCCCGGATGAAACATCATTTCCATGGTTCAATACCGTTTTTTTGACGCTTCTGGGATTGGCTTTTTGGGCTCTTCGGGTGAGGTGGCTTCGGTTTTATGCCCGCCGCTTATCTCCCATTTTTGACGCGGTAGACGAGCGGCTTTCGAATTTTTGGGCTTGGGTGCGCAGCTTTCGAAAAACATAATCAAACCGGCGGGCTTTATGCTTATCCACGCTCTTGTTCATGCTCATAGCGCTGTTGCGCAATCGCTTCATTGCGTTCTGATATTTTTAAATCTTGCAGGGCAGTTTCGATATATTCCATATGAACCTCAACCGCGACGCGCGAGGCCTCGGGGTCACGAGCCTGCAAAGCGGTATTGATCGCGCGATGTTGCTCTAAGATTTCGCCGCGCGTGACGCGTCGCTTGAACATCATTTGGCGGTTGTAAAACACGCCTTCCTGCAAAAGGTCATACATGGACCGCATCATATGCAGCATAATAACATTATGGCTGGCCTCGATGATCGATAGGTGAAATTCGGCATCGAGTCGGGCTTCATCGGTTGGGTTCCGTTTGTGATGCGCCGCCTGCATTTTATCAAAAATGGTTTGGATCACGCGCAAATCCGTATCAGAGGCGAATTTGGCGGCGCGCTCGGCGGCCAACCCCTCAAGATCACGGCGAAAACCAATATAATCAAACACGGCTTCTTCATGGCTGCTGAACAGGCTGACAAGGGCTGGTGAAAACGAGTTGCCCAGCACATTTGCGATATAAATGCCTGCGCCGGCTTTTGACGTGAGCAAGCCGCGCTCTTGCAATTGCGCAATCGCTTCACGCAGCGATGGCCGTGAAACTGCAAAACGCTCGGATAATTCGCGCTCGGAGGGCAATCGTTCCCCTGGACGCAAAATGCCGCGCAGGATCAACTGCTCAATTTGGCGGGTCACAGCATGGGACAGCTTTTCAGAAGTTACCTTTTGAAATGGCAAAATGCATCCTCTATCCGGGTGTTTGTCTAGTGTAGCGCCTTATATATGCCATTTTTTTCTGCAAGCAAATGTCAGATTTAATTGAGTTATAAGTGTTGTTTTGTTTAAATATTGGTGTGTTTTTCTCATTTTTTAGTGTCTTGTGATGATGGAACTATGAGTTTCAGGGTATGCCTACGCAGACCGTACGCCATAAGAATATGAAATTTGATATTCGAGTGCGCGGGCAAATGATCGAGGTCTTGCGTCTCAACTCGATGGGTTTTCCCTCTACAAGGCAGGTTAGGCCGATTGCTTTGCAGGCGATGCGCCAGGTGGTGGGCTGCGAGGATGTCGCCATCATCTGGGCCGATCCTTCGGTTGCTTTGGGGTTTCACGCCTGTGATGTTTAAGGCAGTATTTTTTGCATAAAAACCGAGCTGCTTTGTCTTTCGTAATCCCCAAATGGCCCGCAAAGCGTGAATCCTGCTTGCGTGTAGAGGCGCTGGGCATACGACAGCAAATCGCCGGTTTCCAGCATCAATTTTGGCAGCTTAAGCTGTCGCGCTTGGGCTTCAAGCCGGTCAAGTATCGCTTTGGCGACGCCGGCCCTGCGGGCTTTGGGTTCGGTAAACATCGATTTGATCTCACCATAATCTGGCCTGATGGCCAGTGCGCCGCAGCCGATATAGCGCGCTTGCTGGCGGGCGGCAAAGAACCGAATATCGGGTGAGCGCAACTCTTCAATTGATAAAAAGTGATTTTCATCGCTTGCGAAAAGCTCCTGCATTAAGGTATGGCTTTGCCGTAGCAATTGGGTGATTTCAGGGTGCTGGGGATCCGCGATGGCGATAGAGATTGGCGTCATTATTTGACTATAAACCCTGTCTTGGCCAAAGCGCCAGCCCCTATGGTGTGGATGTCAATTCTACGATATCTAGACATTAACCAAAGTAAGCACACGAGATACAGTGGTGATCTGTTGACTCTGCTCTGCGTCAAAGGCACGCTTTAGACCAGAGAATCAAAGGCGGGTGCGGGTGCGTTTTTCCAAACTGCGACTGACAGGTTTCAAAAGTTTTGTTGATCCAACTGAATTGTTGATTTCAGATGGGTTGACTGGTGTTGTGGGCCCAAACGGGTGCGGTAAATCAAATTTGCTTGAAGCGTTGCGCTGGGTGATGGGTGAAAACCGCCCCAAGGCGATGCGCGGCGGCGGTATGAATGATGTGATTTTCGCGGGGGCTGCCACGCGCCCAGCGCGCAATTTTGCCGAAGTTACGTTACAGTTGGACAATGCTGAACGCTTGGCACCCGCCGCGTTCAACGAGGTGGATGTGTTGGATGTTGTGCGCCGCATCACGCGCGATGCGGGCAGCGCCTATAAGCTGTCGGGAAAAGACGTACGGGCCCGCGACGTGCAAATGCTGTTTGCCGATGCCTCAACAGGGGCCCATTCTCCAGCGCTGGTGCGACAAGGGCAAATTGCCGAATTGATCAACGCTAAGCCCAAAAACCGCCGCCGTGTGTTAGAAGAGGCAGCGGGCATTTCCGGATTATATCAGCGCCGCCATGAGGCCGAGCTGAAGCTGAATGCTGCGGAAAACAATTTGGGGCGGTTGGATGATGTGCTCGAGCAGCTTGCCAGTCAATTGGCGCAGCTGGCCCGGCAGGCCAAACATGCGGCGCGCTATCGCGCGATTGCGAAAGATTTGCGCAGCGCAGAAGGTTTGTTGTTGTTTCGGCGCTGGAAAGAAGCCGATGAGCTGTGCCAGAGCACAGCCCAAGCTTTGCAGGCGCAAAAATTGGCGGCCTCGAAAGCGGAAGGTATGGCGCGCAGCAATGGTCGGTTGAGATCGGAAGCTGAAGAAGCCTTGCCGCGAGTGCGCGAGGAAGAAGCGATTGCGGCGGCTTTGCTGCAGAGGTTGCAAGTTCAGCGCGAGACATTGAGCGCGCAAGAAAGTGACGCGCTGCAAAAGATCGAGACGCTGGGTGGCCGTTCGCTACAGCTGGCTCAAGACATCACCCGCGAAGAGGCTCTGAATCGTGACGCATCGGAAATGATTGATCGTTTAGAGTGGGAAACGGAAGAATTGTCGAAAGCGGCCTTGGGCCAAGACGATAAATTGTCGACTGCGACGCAAGAGGCGCAGGATGCCTCTGCTGTGTTGCAAGAGCGGGAAACAGATCTTTCGCAATTAACCGAAGATGTGGCCCGTTTGTCGGCGCGCCACCAATCTGCGCATCGTTTGTTGCAAGACAGCGAGAAAACCCTGCAGCGCAGCCGCGATGAGGCTGAAAAAGCCAAACAGGCTTTGCAGCATTCTGAGCAACAGGTGGTTGAGGCGGCCGAAGCGTTTGACGTTGATGAAAGCCTGGCCGCGCAGGCGCAGGCGCAAGCAGAGCAATGTGAGCAGGCGCTTGAACGGGTCGAAACGGCGCGCTCTGACACGCAGGCGCGCGAGGCCGAGGCGCGTGCCCAACGATCGCGTGCAGAGGGTGAACACACGGCATTGGAAGCTGAAGTGACCGCTCTGGCCAAGCTTTTGGCGCGCGGTTCTCAAGAGGGCGGGCAGTTGCTTGATCGCTTGCAGGTAGAACAAGGGTTTGAAAAAGCCCTTGGAGCGGCTTTGGCAGATGATTTAAGGGCGGCAGAGGTTGAGGGTGAAGATGCCCTGTCAGGATGGCGGTTCTTGCCCGATTATCCCGTTGCGCAACCGCTGCCTAACGGCATAACCCCCTTGAGTAATCATGTCTCTACGCCCGATGCGTTGGGGCGGCGGATGACGCAGATCGGTTTGGTGGATGGGGATGAGGGCGCGCGCTTGCAAGCGGCTTTGCAGCCCGGCCAACGTTTGGTCAGTTTGGAAGGGGACCTATGGCGCTGGGATGGCTATTGTATCTGGGCAGAAGATGCGCCATCGACTGCGGCGCTGCATCTTGAGCAAGTGAACAGGTTGGAAGAGCTCAAGCAGAAAATGGCTCAGACAGAGGCCGAATTGCACGCCGCGCGTTCGGCCCATGATCTGTTATCGGGGGAGCTTACCGAGTGGGCAGGTAAAGACCAGCGCGCGCGTGAAGCGCGCAGGCAAGCAGATCGCGAGGTGATTGAAAAAAATCGCGCGCTCAGCAATTCCGAAGCCCAGCTAAATTTGGCAAAAGGCCGGGTGGAAAACCTGACATTGGCCGTTGCGCGCCATGCAGAGGAAAGCTTAGGCGCTGAGGCGCAGCGTGCCGAGGCGCAGATGGCGGTTGACGCATTAGAAGATATCCAATCCTTGAAAGACCGCGTTGAAGATATCAAGCTCACCGTGGAAGCGGCGCGCATCACCATGTTGTCGAAGCGCTCAGAACAAGATGAGTTGCGCCGCGCTGGCGAAGCGCGGATGCGCCGTAAACAACAGGTCACCAAAGAGCTTAGCGGGTGGCGATTGCGGCTTGAAACCGCCGATCAAAGACGGGTTGAGTTGCTGGAACGCAAATCGCAGACTGAGGCAGATTTGGCAGAGGCGGCGCTGGTGCCCGATGCTTTGGCACGCAAACGGGAAGAGTTGAGCAGCGCCATTGCGCAGGCCGAAACGCGGCGCAAAGCTGCGGGCGATAATTTGGCAACGGGCGAAGCGGCTTTGCGCAACGCAATTGCGCAAGAGCGAGATTCCGAACGGGCCGCGTCCGAGGCGCGAGAGGCGCGTGCCGGCGCAGAGGCGCGCGCAGAGGCCGCGCAAGAAACCAAAACGGCCGCCGCGCAGCGCATCCAGGATGAGTTGCAAACCACCCCGCAAGAATTGCTGAACTCTTTATCAACGGATGCGGATCGCATGCCGCATGCGGATGAAATAGAAGCGGAAGTGAATCGGTTGAAACGCCAACGCGAAGCGTTGGGGGCCGTGAACCTGCGCGCAGAAGAAGATGCCAAAGAGGTTGAGAGCGAGCATAAAAGCTTAAGCGAAGAAAAAGCCGATTTGGAAGCAGCGATTCACACGCTTCGCAATGGCATCGCGGGTTTAAATCGCGAGGGGCGCGAGCGGCTTTTGACCGCGTTTGAGCAAGTGAACAGCAATTTTGGGCTTTTGTTTAAGCACTTATTTGGCGGCGGCGAGGCCAATTTGGTTTTGGTGGAAAGCGATGATCCGCTTGAGGCAGGGCTGGAGATTATGTGTCAACCCCCTGGGAAAAAACTGAGCACCTTGTCTTTATTGTCGGGCGGAGAGCAAACGCTCACTGCGATGGCGCTCATTTTTGCCGTTTTCTTGGCCAATCCTGCGCCGATTTGCGTGCTTGATGAGGTGGATGCCCCGCTTGATGATGCCAACGTCACGCGCTTTTGTGATCTGTTAGATGAAATGTGCCGTCGCACAGATACGCGGTTTTTAATCATCACGCATCACGCGGTCACCATGGCGCGGATGGATCGTTTATTTGGCGTCACAATGCAGGAACAAGGGGTCAGCCAGTTGGTGTCGGTGGATTTGAAAAAAGCCGAAAGCTTGGTGGCGTAAGCGTCCCAACGGTTATTTTACCGGTTTTGCAACGGGCTTGAGGGGCTTGCGGTTGCCATGACTTAAAGCGCGTTTAACAGCGCCCATGTTGGCCAAGCATCTGCAGGCAGCCCCAACCCGCTTTGAACCTCTTGCACGGCGCGGCGCGTTTGAGCGCCCAGAATGCCATCAAGTTTGCCGACATCATAGCCCAGATCGCGCAGAGCGCTTTGCAAACTTTTCATTTCCGCTCTGTCCAACCCGGGATCTTCAAGTTCGAACCCATAGCGCGGGCTGCCTTCTAGCAAGGTGGCAAAATAAGCAGCCGTGGTCACGTACACAAAGCTTTGGTTCCATTCGAAATAAACATGAAAATTCGGATAAGCGATAAAGGCGGGTCCAAACCGGCCTTGGGGTAAAATAATGGAGCTTTCCAGATCTGCTGGATAGAGCGGCTGGTTGGCCCCTTGAATCCCCAGAGCCGCCCAGTTGGAAACAGGTTTTTGGGTATCCAGCCCGGTCAGACCCCAATCCATATCAAAGGGTAAAATCACCTCTTGCAGCCAAGGCTGCGCGGCTCTCCAGCCCATATTTGACAACATTTTGGCGCCAGACATCAAAGCATCGGCAGGCGAGGATCTCAGATCAACAAGCCCATCCCCATCCCCATCAACGCCATTGTCCAAAATATCTTGGGGCAGCATTTGCACCATGCCGATTTCGCCCGCCCAAGCCCCTTGCGTTGTTTCTGGGTTAAACTCATCCCTTAAAAACAGCTCTAATGCGGCAAAGATTTGCGGTCGAAATAGCTCTGGTCGCCGGCAATCATGGGCCAAGGTGACCAAAGCATTGCGCGTATTATAATTGCCCTGAAACGCGCCGAAATCGGTTTCAAAGGCCCAAAATGCTAATAAAACCCCTGGGGGAATACCGTAGAGATCTTCAATCTGATCAAAAATATACTTATGTTTCGTCGCATTTTTTTGCCCATGTGCCATCCTGTGATCGCTGATTAATTTGCCAGAGAATTCGATAAAGGGCAGCTGGAAAATGGCCTGCGCCCGATCGGCTTTTAGCACTTTTGGGCTGTGTTCAACCGTTTGGAAAAATTCATTGACCTGCGCGACTGGCGCCCCTTTGGTTTGCGCTTCGCGCTTTAATTGCGCAACAAAATCGGCAAAATCACCACCACAGGATTGTGCATATATTGGGCTGCTAAAGAGCAGCGGCAGGCTGAGTATCGCAGCGCTTGCACGGCGGGTGACTGTCCAATTGATAAAGCGCATTACGGCCTCCTTTTCCCTCCCGAATTGATCCCTGATTAACGGAAAGTTGCTTATAAGATTGCACTTATCACCACCAACGCCAAGAGCGCGGCCCAGCTTTTCCAAAGAATATCAACCGAACGTTCAATTTCATAAGCATCCGGATGGCGGTTGCCGCTTGGATGGATCCAGGCAAAATCAGTGAGGCGCCCGTGATAGCTGCGGGGGCCGGCCAAGGCCACGTTGAGCGCAAATGCCATTGCAGCTTCGGGCCAACCGGCGTTTGGAGAGGCATGGGTTTTGGCATTTTCTGACAGTTTTTTCAGGCCGCTCCAATGCCCAGAGACCAGCAGTATAATCCCAGCGCTGAGCCGTGCAGGAATAAAATTCAGCACGTCATCAAAGCGCGCTGCGGCCCATCCAAATTCTTGCAGCTCTTTGGTTTTATACCCGATCATACTATCGGCCGTGTTGGTGAATTTATACAGTAACATTCCGGGAAGCCCGCCGATTAAAAAGTAAAATGCCGGAGCCACCACCCCATCTGAAAAATTCTCAGCTCCGGATTCAATTCCAGCGCGGGCAATTTGGGCAACGTTCATCTGCGAGGTATCGCGCCCCACGATACTGCTGATCGCGTTGCGGCCTTGGGTCAGGGAAAGACGCAGGGCTTTGGCCACCGCGATCACATGTTGAACCAAGGATTTATGCGCAAGCAAGCTGGCGGCAATCAACGTCTCAAAGATTGGGCCCAGGAGGCTGAGTAGAAAGCCAAGGCCAATTGCGATACTGAGCCCAAGCAAAAGAAGAGCAATGCCTTTTTGTTTGCGATTGGCACCGGAGTTAAGGCGTTTTGTGCCGGCAGAAATAAAATTGCCCATCAAAACGGCCGGATGACGCACCCGCGACCACAGCCACTCCGGCTCGCCAAGAACTGCATCAAGGATCAGCGCAAAAAACAAAAGCCAGGCCATTATGACAGCGCCTTTTCGATCCGCGCCCAGTCGGATTGGGCCGGCAGGCCCAGCCGCAGAAAGCTTTTAGAATAGGGAAAGATGCGGCTCCAAATATGGTGCTGCCCAAGCTTGGCTTGCCAGGCCTTGGCATCGCGCAGCTCATAGAGGCGAAACAGGCTGCAGCCTCCGCGCAATTTTACGCCTTTGGCGAGCATCAATTTGTCTAGCCGGGCGGCGTCTGCGTGCAGGCGCCTGCGGGCGTTTTGAGCCCAGGCTGGATCAGACAGCGCTGCAGCCCCCACGCGTAAGGCGGGCCCAGACACGGCCCAGGGTCCAAGCCGGTTTTCGAGCTGTTCTAAAACGGGATCGGATCCTATTGCAAAGCCCAAGCGCAGCCCAGCAAGGCCCCAAAACTTGCCAAAGCTTTTTAAGATTATGCGCCCGGGTTTGCCCGCTTCAGCGATCAAACTGTCTTGCGGGGTTACGTCGCAAAAGCTTTCATCGATGATGCAAATAGGCCGCGTTAACTCTTTCGCGCGCCACAATCGGCCATCGGGGTTATTTGGATGCACCACGACCTGAACCGCCTGGGCGCTATCGGAAACGCGCCATCCGGCGGCGGTAAAGGCGGCTTGATGCTCATTATAGGTTGGGTGCGGGATCGCCACTTGGCTGGGTGGCAGCAAACTGGGCAAGGCCGCGATCGCCGCGGATGCGCCCGCGGTGGCAACCACATGCGCGGTGTTTGGAATCGACCAAAATGCGCGTGCGGCCGCGATCAAGCTATTATATGCGGATGCACTGGGTAATCTTTGAAAATCATCTGCTGAAAAAGGGATAACAGGATAGGGCTCGGGGTTAATCCCGGTTGACAAATCGATCCAATCTTCCGGCAACCCCCCATAAAGCGCGCAAGCGGTTTCAAGCTGCCCGCCATGATCCCGTGGTTGGATTTTTCCTGTTGAGTCAAACATATTTCATCCGTCTTTATGCGCAGCACTAGAAGTCTATTCGGCGGTTGGTTTCAAGTTCTTTCAAAATGATAAACATTTTATGCGATCATTAACCTTTTGTTATTACTTTTTGCGTTGATAATCGATCAATTCCTTTCTTTTTCTGATGTCGGCGCGGGGGTCTTATGAGGGTGCTTATTGTTGAAAGTCATTTTGAATTGGGGTGCCTTTGGGAGCGCGCCCTGCAGCGCACCGGCGCGGATGTATGTTTTGCGCGATCACAACCTGAGGCTGTCAAAACGCTAATGCAAGATGATTTTGACCTTATAGTATTAGATCTGGTGCTGAAAAACGGCAGCGCTTTCGCCATTTCAGATTTTGCCAATTATCGCCGACCTAAAGCGCGTGTGGTTTTTGTGACCAATACAAGTTTCTTTTCGGATGGCTCGATTTTTCAGCATTGTTCGAACGCTTGCGCCTATTTGCAAAGCGAAACGCCGCCAGATGATCTGTTGGCGAGCATCAATTTGTCTAGCCGGGCGGCGTCTGCGTGCAGGCGCCTGCGGGCGTTTTGAGCCCAGGCTGGATC
>OZSS01001173.1_pt1 | contig 12309 bp, 10 predicted proteins | sample 1779911 | NCBI WGS metagenome assembly OZSS01 (sample SAMEA2603589, study PRJEB24840) | metagenome | biome: Water; feature: Photic zone; material: Seawater sample | place: Mediterranean Sea | collected 2013-11-12 | depth 10 m | reverse complement strand
GGGTGGTACGAAAGACCCGAGGGCGATCCCTATGCCGGTCCGTGGAAGTTTCACCCAAGTTGGACCATGAGTTTGTCTTGCCCGGTTTTGATTCGCGATGTCAATGGCGATGGCAAGAGCGATCTGCTTTGGGGCAATGGGCATGATTACGGCGTCTTTGCATGGCTTGGCAAGGGTTTCGATAATGACGGCAACTTCCTTTTTGATGAAATCAAGATCGATGATTCTTTCAGTCAGGCCCACGCCCTACATTTTGCGGACTTGGACGGCGACGGGGTGGACGAGCTAATTACCGGTAAGCGTGTTTACGGGCACAACGGTCGGGACCCGGGTGCCGACGATGTCCCGGTAGTCATGTACTACACTTGGGATGAAAAGTTCAAGAATTTTGGTAAGTATGTCGCGGCCAAGGGAGCAGGTATCGGACTCCACATTGTAACTGCCGACCTCGATTCCGATGGGGATCTCGAGATCGTGGTTCCCGGCAAAGAAGGTACCCAGATTCTTTGGAATCAGCACAAATAAGAAGCCTTTTTTCTGCCCGAAAGCCCGGAGCGAAAACGGGTTTTATTTCCCTTGTTTCGTTTTCCTCGTGACTAGACCCTATGCACATGGTTAGGTTTGACGAGGGAAATGGAACGACAAACACGACATTTCAGCGATACCTTTTGGAGGGCCTTATGCCTGCTTTTAAGTACTTCCTGTAGCCTTAAGATATACGCTTTGCCCGAGTCCGGAAAACCCAATCAACCTCGCACCTGTTTCTTCCTTTTAATGATCTTATCCGCTTTGGTTTCCTTGGCCGTGGCCAAGACGGACATGCCCAATGTGCTATTCATCGCCGCCGATGATCTGCGTCCAGAACTGGGATGTTACGGGGTGGATCTGGCTGTTACGCCCAACCTAGATGCCTTGGCTGAGGATGGACTGCTCTTCAATCGTGCTTATTGCCAGCAAGCGATCTGCAGTCCTTCCCGGGCCAGCCTTATGACCGGTTCAAGACCGGATACGCTCGGAGTGATTGAAAACTACACCTATTTTCGGGACGCTAATCCAGATGTTGTAACCCTTCCGCAATACCTGATTACCCGGGGCTATGAAACCGCATACTGCGGCAAGATTTACCATGGTCGGTTTACTGATCACGAGAAATCCTGGAGTTGGAATCCGGTCCAGAATATCCCTGGACTTCCCAGGCCTCTTCCCTATGCACTTCGTGAAAATCTTGAGATCCGGAAACGCAACCTAGAGGATGCTACCCGGAAATACAGCCCCGAAGCACGGGGCGGCCTCGGTAACGGCCCGGCATATGAGGCCGGAGAGGTATCCGATCACTACTACTCCGACGGATATGATACCCAACGAGCCATTGCTACCATGAAGGAAATGGTCGCCCAAAGCGACAAGCCCTTCTTCCTCGGGCTGGGGTTCAAGAAGCCGCATCTTAATTGGGTGGCCCCCAAACGGTACTGGGATCTTTATGACCCTTCGGAAATTAAATTGGCCGAGCATGACAGGGCTCCTGAGAATGGTGCTGCCATGGGCTTGCATGCCTCCTTCGAATTACGGGTTCGGCACGGCATTCCCAAGGACGGTCCTATTGGCCCCGAGCTATCCCGGACGCTTCTGCATTCGTACCTCGCCTGTACTAGTTATATCGACGCTCAAGTTGGGCTTATGATCCAGGCCCTCGAAGAGGCCGGCCTCCGGGAAAAAACCTTGATCATCTTCTGGGGGGACCACGGTTGGCACCTTGGGGATATGGGAGTATGGGGCAAGGCGACTAACTATGAGATCGCCACACGTGTCCCGCTCATCATCTGGACGCCAGGCACGCCGGATAAAAACCGGGGTAAAAAGAGCAACGCCCTTGTCGAGCTCATCGATATCTATCCAACCCTTTGCGACTTGATTGGTTTGGAACTGCCGAATCACCTCGAAGGCACAAGCTTTGCACCTCTCTTGGACAAGCCGAACCGCCCATGGAAAAAGGCGGCCTTCAGCCAGTATCCGAACCCCGCCCTTCGAGAGTGGGCCGCAAACCCGCTGTCAAAAGGTGCCCGTGAGACTTTTTTCGGTCCGCTCATTGAAAAAGTGGAGAAGCGCATCATAGCCCAGCAAGGGGATCAATGGGATCGGGATCTTTTCGAGGACGACCTGATGGGATACGCCATGCGGACGGACCGCTATCGCCTCGTCTTGTGGAAGGATTATACGAATCCATCTACTGATCCCCTTTTCGTTGAGCTCTACGATCACCAGAGTGACCCCCATGAAACCAAAAACATCGCGGACCTTCAGCCCAGGACAGTAAAGAAGTTAACCACCCAATTCAATCAAGGTTGGCAAGGCAACCTTCCCGAAAGAATCAACAAGAAATGAAAAGTGAATATGGTAAGCTTGCGTATGCAGGAAAAATCAAAGACCTTAAGCACGATTTAATAACACGAAAGAATCATTTTAAGATTTCAGGTGTTATTCAATCGGATCAGTAAGGGTGAAAGCGTTTCAAAACACTAGAAGGTAAGGTTTGGAGAGTTTGCAAAAGAGTTCTCTGTTTACATGTCTGATTTATTAAATAATGTTTGTATTTTGAATTTATGAATTCCACCCCCAAAGCAAAAAGTTGTGCCTCACATGGTTGGTTGGACTCCCTCGCGATCAGCATGTCAGTCATTTGTGCGGTGCACTGTTTAGTCACTCCATTGATTGTCACATTGCTTCCAATCATTTCCACCACTTTTTGGGTGCATGAAAATTTTCACCTTTGGATGGTTTTTCTCGTGATTCCCACTACCACTGCAGCGATGTTTATGGGTTGTCGTAAGCATAAGGACAAGGCAGTTGCTTCCCTGGGTGCTGTCGGCTTAACTTTTATTGTATTTGTGGCGATTTACCAATATTCCTTTCATGCCGCAAACCCTGATGCTGTATGCGGAGTTTGCCCCTCATGTTCCCAACTCGGGCTTGGGAGTTTCTTCAATATTACGAATGTTCTCAACTCAGTTGGTGGTCTGTTTTTGGCCTCTGCTCATTTCCGCAATTACAAACTTTGCCGAAGAGCCGAGTGCGAACATAGCTAGTTGCCTACGAGCCATAAACTTGATGAGGAAGTGAAATCTTTCTTCCCAAGCCAGGTATAATGAAATTGAATAGGTTTCCCTTTTCTAAAACATAAGAAAATGGATTGCTTCAGACCTAAAGCGAATGAAAAATAATTTTGAGTACTTAATCGAACATGTCGAACCGGACGAATTTTCCCGTTGGGAGGAGGTGGATCTGGAAATATGTGCTTGTACCGATTTAGGCTTTAAAGTGGCGATCAATGATGAGTATGCTGGTTTGGTGTATGCCAATCAGGTTTATGAGCAGTACCACGAGGGGCAAAAATTAAAAGGCTATATTACTGGGGTTCGGGAAGATGGACGGATTGATGTTTCCCTTCAACCCGATAAAGGTAGGCATGTGCATTCGACTTTCGATAAGATCCTCGATCACCTCAAGGCAATGGGAGGGAAATCCGAATTTGGGGACAAAAGCTCTCCCGAAGATATTAGGAAGGAATTTCAGGTAAGTAAAAAAGTCTTCAAGCAAGCCATCGGTGGCCTCTATAAACAGGGTAAGATCAAGATCACCAATGAGGGCATCGAGCTGGTTTGATAAAGCATCCTAAAGTTAAAGATATGAAGGTAAGAATGATTACGCTGTTTTGTGCGGTCGTGGCAGTGTTGCAGAGCACTCCGAATTATGGGCAGGAAAGTATCGATAATACAGACCCCTGGATGGGTTGGCATCGCCCAGTCGATGCCAATGCCTTCATCACCACGAAAGGGAATAACCATGATTCCGTCTTGTTTGTGGAACCTGAATTGGAATACCCCTATCACCTGATTATTAGCCATACCCCCCAATACGCTCACCTCTGGCGGACCAAGAAGTTTTCCTGGACGAGTAACGATTGGGAGCTGGTGTCCGACCAGTATAAGATCGGTAAACATTACGAATATGATGATGGTGTCAAAGTTGACGGCACCTACTACATCTTTGAGGAAGGGAAAGTGTACACCTTTTCCGGTCCCCTTGAAAAAGCCAGTGGCAAGTGGAAGATGGCGGGTACTTTTCCCCACAAGCAATGTGATGACATCGGGGTTTATTATGAAGACGGACTTTTTCATATGTTTGGGGAGCATGGCAATTTCCCGCATGGTCCGGATGGTACCAGTCTTGCCCATTTTACTTCCAAAACCGGTCTGGGTGACTGGGAAATGGTAAACCCCAAAGCGGTCGACCCTAATCCTGATGGCGGAAACAAGTATGGGGTGGGAGATGCCACGATCGCTAAGATCCAGGGAAGCTATTACCTTTTCTGCGATCGCGAATCGAAGGGTAGTCCGTACAAGGTGACCGCATGGCGTTCAAGCAGCCTGAGTAAACCTTTTCAATTTCTGGGTCTGGCGATTACTCCTCGTGCCAAAGAAGTGGATGACTGGGATAACTATCGGATTCAGGATCCTGACATTGCCTATATTCCAGAACTGAAACGTTATGTCATGACCTGCAACATGATGGATACGGATGGCAATCCAGGGGGGAATTTTTCCGGATCCGGTTTGAGAGGAAGTGCCACGCGGGTGATCGGAGTGTTTTACTCGAATCATACCTTAAAGGGAAAACGGAAATGAAACTGGAAAAGGAGCAAGTGAAGGAAATTATTCCATCCATCAAGAGATATGTAGAAGAGGAATTTGGAGAGGAAATCGGAAACCTTAAAGCCGAGTTGCTCCTTGATTATTTCATGAAGGAAATCGCTCCCTATGCCTACAACAGAGGAGTGCAGGATGCAGAGGATTACTTTCGGGCGAAACTGGAAGATATACAAGGGAGTTGCCACGAATACGAGCTCACTTACTGGAAGAACAAGAGATAGATTTATCAGGATAAAAAGTTTCCGCGCTTGGCTAAAAAGTGGTTGATTCATCTGTGATAAATCACTGCACTACAACCTTAACCCTAACCCTTTTTCTATGATCAGAAAATTTTTCCTCTTTCTTTTTGTAACGCTAGCCACTGGCATGAGTGCTTCGGACCGTCCAAATATTCTCTGGATTTACCTGGAGGATGTGAGCGGATGGTTTAGTTGCTACGGGGATAAAGTCATCAAAACTCCCCACATTGATTCCCTTGCCGAAAGTGGAATCCGATTTAATCGATTCTACACCTCGGCAGGTGTATGCTCGGCGATGCGCTCGGGTACCATCCTCGGAATGATGCAGACAAGCGTCGGAGCTCACCAACACCGCAGTTGCCGGGCCACTTTCCGGGGCCAAGACATGGGGGAGTACGACAAGAATGTTCTTCCTAAGGGGGTGCAATTAGTGCCTAAGATTTTTCGGGATGCGGGTTACTACTCCTTTAACGAGGGTACGGGTAAGGATGACTTTAACTTCGAATTCGATCCAAAAGAGTTGTACGATCATAGCAGTGGTGGTTGGAATTTCAAGGGGGCCAAGGATGGCTCAGAATGGACCGGTTGTCCCAAGGGGAAGCCATTCTTTGGGCAGATTCAAATCTCCGGAGGAAAGTCCGGTGGTCGGGTCAAGAGTATTGGCTCCCTGACCCCACGCGACCAAGTTCCGGTTCCTCCCTATTACCCGGATATTCCAGAAGTGAGGGAGGAGATCGCCCACCATTACGACTGCCTGCTTTTCACCGATGATCAGGTGGGGCAGATCATCGCGGCTCTTAAGCGGGATGGTCATTATGACAATACCTTTATTTTCCTGATCAGCGACCATGGCTACAAACTGCATCGGCACAAACAAATGCTTTACGAAGGAGGAATCAATATGCCCTGCATTGTAAGGGGCCCGGGGATCAAACCCGGGCAGGTTCGCGATGACCTGATTAACAGCATCGACATTGCACCCGCATCTCTTACTGCCGCCGGTATTCCCATTCCCAAAAAGATGGAAGGACAGGACTTTCTGGCCAAGGCCTACAAGCCAAAGAAGTACACTGTTTCGGCACGAGATCGTTGTGATTATACCATCGAAAAGATTCGGGCGGTGATCACGCCCCGTTTCAAGTATTTGCGTAATTACACCGATGACCGGCCTTTTATGCAACCCACCTATAAGGACGGTTGGCCTGTATCGATCAAGTTTCGGGAAATGATGGCAGCCGGCAAGATGAACGAAACCCAAATGATCTTCTTCGATCCGGATGGCAAGGAACCCGAGGAACTCTACGATCTTTCCAAGGACCCTCATGAGATCAATAACCTCGCCAAGAATCCGAAATTTGCCAAGCAGCTTGCCAAGCACCGTGCTCATCTTGCGGAGTGGATCAAGAAGACGGGAGATCAAGGACAGAAACCCGAATCGGACATCGGTTTGCTTTGTACCCTCAAGCGATGGGGAAGTAAATGCGTCAATCCAGAGTATGATCGCGTCCGTCACCTGCTGGAGGACAAACCTGCTCCCGGGAAGAAAAAGAAGAAGTAACAAATTTAACCCTTTAAACTAAATTCCTAGCTATGGTGAATCACTGGAAGAAAGGGGATGATCAGGGCAGATAGAGCGATGCTCGCAATTTCCTCAGGGCGGGAAACATTTCCCAAAACCAGAAAACAACCTAGGGAAATATTTCTAAAAAGAATCATTCAGGATTAATCTTAAGCCCACAGGTTTTCACTAACCATTGATTCTTAGAAACTTAAGTAAAGACATATTTCTTGGCACAAAATCTGTATGATGACTTTCTCCTAAACAATAACCCAGACCCATCAAATCCGAGTTCTGTAGATCTTTTCTACTTCCAAGTACTTTGAATAATCGTAATAAACTTATTGAGGCAGACATATGTAAGTGAACCTTTTTCGACTCCATGCGTCTTCGCATTTTGAACGGTTATATTGCGCCTACTTTTTACCCAAACTTAACCATCCAAATAATAAATGAAAAGTAATAATCTGACTTTTATCACTTTAATCTTCCTGTCAGTAACAACCTGGCAGACGAGTAGTGCAAAGAATGCATTGGACAAGCAAATCCTAGAGATCAAACCGCAGGCGGATCGTAATGGAGACGGTAAATTGTCCGATGCTGAAAAAGCAGCGATGAAAAAGATGATCATAAAACGATTCCCAAGGTCGGACTCAGATCGGGATGGGGATTTATCTGAAAAGGAGTTGGAGGTGGTTGTTCGCATTGCTACAGTTAGAGCCAAAAAACAAGGGTCTCCCGGGCAAGGCAAGAAGACAAATCAAGGGAAAGAACAAAGAACGCCTACGCATGCCAATCTGAAATATGGGAAAGATGAGCGGAATGTTTTCGACATCTGGTTGGCGGAGAGCGACAAGCCAACCCCGTTGGCGATTTATATTCATGGCGGAGGCTTTCGTGCAGGCAGTAAGGAAAAATTGAGTAATGATATTTTGAGCCAGCTCTTAAAGGCCGGTATCTCCGTTGCCTCGATTAATTACCGTTACTTGAGCATCGACACGCCGTTGCCCACTTCCCACCATGATGCCCGGCGGGCCCTGCAGTTTATGCGTTCCAAGGCAGGGGAGTGGAACATTGATAAGTCGAGAGTTGCCGCATTCGGTGGCTCAGCGGGTGCTCAAATCTGTATGTGGTTGGCCTACTCCGACGACATGGCAAAACCCAAGAGTAAGGATCCCATCAAGCGGGAATCCACCCGGTTGACCTGTGTGGCTACCACCGGTGGGCAGACTACGAACCAAACCGAATTCTGGAAAGAAATGATTACCGATATCATGGGATCCAAAATCGAAGCGGAAGGTTTTGTCCGCCCTCTTGATGGACTGGTCGATCCCGAAAAAATACGTATGGCCACCTGGGGTGCCAGTACCCTTGAGGAAATGAATCAAACCCTTTCCCGACACTCTGCTCTTTCCCTTATTTCCGAGGGTGATCCTCCCATTTTTATGAGTTACGGCATGGACCCATCTGCCAAGCCTCCTTCTGACAGAAATCGATTGCGTGGCTGGATCATTCATCATGTCAACCTGGGCATTGCCCTGAAGGAAAAGACGGACGCTTTAAAGTTGGAAGCACACTTGAAATACCCCGGTGCAGAGTTGAAATACCCTACGCAGGTCGAATTCTTGGTGGACAAATTAGTCAATTGATAATGGGTGTGGAAATACTGAACTATAAGCGGCAAACCGGGGCTAACACATCAGCTAAATTGTTACATAAGATGATCTCATGAAGTGGTTTACTCAGTCCAAGAGAAAGTGGTTACTTTTAGGGTGTAACCTTCTCGCGGCTTTCTTTTTGATCTCCTTCTCTGGATGCATTGCCGGTCTTCAAATCAAATAAATTAAACAAAAGAATTTCTAGGCAAAAACCCAAGAGATGAATAAAAAGAATATAATCCTCGAGACAATGGTATTCGGCTTCCTATGCATGGTATCCTTTGCGGAGGAAAAGCAGAAACCCAATGTGGTCTTTATTATTGTGGATGATCTCAATGACTGGATTGGGGTGATGGGTGGGCAGCCGCAAACCAAAACTCCGAATCTGGATGCACTGGCAGAAGATGGAGTCTTGTTCACCAATGCCCACTGCAACGCTCCCCAGTGTGGGCCTTCCCGGGAAAGTCTTTTGCATGGTCTTTATCCCAAGAGCACAGGCAGGTATTTCAATAGCACCCGTCGGCCTACTTTTTTCGGTGATCAACCGATGGAGGGGATCACTTCACCCAATGCACCCAAGAACCCTTTCGTTTTTCACCAGCATTTTCAGAAACATGGATACCGGGTGGTAAGCGGAGGGAAGGTCGCTCATGGAAATTCCAAAGAAATCACTAACAACGTCGATGAGTACTTGACTCGTCCACCAGATGTCCGTGGTAACTTTACCGATGAGAAGTCCAACCTTTGGGGGGAAGGAGGGCCTCACTACCATGCAGACGAGAAAACGGGAGACTGCAAGGTCTCCAAATGGGCAATTGAGGAATGGCGGAAGGCCGGCGAAAAACCTTTGCTGATGACGGTGGGCTTCTATCGGCCTCACCGTCCCTTCAATGCCCCCAAGGCCTACTTTGAAAAGTTTCCTCTCGAGAACATTCAGTTGCCCCAGGTTCGAGCGGATGATCTTGATGACCTGCCCCCTTATGGAAAGGCACTTGCCCGCTCCAATGCTCACAAGGATTTATTCAAGCCAAGGACCGTGCACGAACAGATTCTGCATCTTGGGGGCGAGAAGGAATGGAAATACATGGTGCAGTCCTACTTGGCATGCATCAACTATGTGGATGTTCAAATCGGACGCCTTTTGGACGAGCTCAAAGAGAACCCTAAAAACCGCGATACGGTCATCGTACTCACCAGTGATCACGGATGGAACCTTGGGGAGAAAACCCATTGGTGCAAGGCAGCCATCTGGAGAGACACCACCCGGGTTCCCTTCATCGTTGTCTCACCCGATCTGAGCAGAGCCGGACTTCGCAACAACCAGCCAATCTCTCACGTCGATATCTATCCAAGCCTTTGTGATTTTGCCGGAATTCCCAAGCCTGAACATTTGGAGGGGCGTTCCATTCTGCCACTATTGAAAGATCCATCGGCAACCCGGGATTTTGCTTTTCTCAGTTATGGTCCGGAGAACACCGCGGCCCAATCTGAAAGATATCGCTACCTCCGTTATGAGGATGGTTCCGAAGAATTGTATGATCACCAAAAAGATCCGCATGAATGGACTAACCTGATTGGGGATAAGAAGTATCAAAAACTTAGTAAGAAGATGCGTACCCATGTACTGGCTTTTCAGAAGAGGTAACCCAGTAAGTAATTATTTATAAGAGGCGAATTTAATGAGAATAATTTATATAATATCGATAGGCTATCTGTTGCTCGGTTTATTCCTGTCGGCCAAGACAGAGACCTCTCAGCCCAATGTTCTCTTTATATCCATTGATGATCTGAATGACTGGGTGGGCTTCATGGATGGGCATCCTCAGGCCAAGACGCCTCATATGGATAGGTTGGCCAAGCGTGGTCGCAATTTTACCAATGCTCACTGCTCGGTGCCCGTGTGCACTTCCTCCCGTACCTCGGTGATGTCGGGCATCGGACCCATGACGCATGGCAGTTATGAAATCGGGCCTAAGTATGAGGAACTGCCCGCTCTTGCCAAGGCTCCCACCATTCAGCAATATTTTAAGGATAATGGCTATTACACCCTGTCGGGAGGGAAAGTTCTGCACCATAACTTCGGGGGTCGTTTGAGTGAAGATATTGACCAGCCATTGGGCCGGGCCCGCAGTCCGCGTCCCAAGAAGCCGATGAGCCGTCCGGCAAGCTGGAGTGGAGCCTGGGATTGGGGAGCCTATCCTGATACGGATGCGAAGATGGGGGATATTCAACTGGCGGAAGCTGCGGCCAAAGCCCTCAATGAAAATTATGATAAACCTTTCTTTATGTCGGTCGGTTTCTTTCGTCCGCATGTACCGCTATTGGTACCACCCAAATGGTTTGAGCTTTATGAGGACGATAAGATCATTTTGCCCAATAACCCCCAAAGCGACCTTGACGACCTGCCTAAGAACTTTCTCTCCATCAACGATTATGCGGTAGCCCCGACTCATGCCGAGGTTACGGGAAGTGGTAATCAGCGAAGCCTGACTCATGCCTACCTTGCGTCGGTGAGCTTTGTGGATCATTGCGTGGGAATGGTTTTGGACGCTCTGGAACCAAGCTCGTATGTCGATAACACCATCATTGTTTTGTGGAGCGACCACGGTTTTCACCTCGGTGAGAAACAGCACTGGGCTAAGCGCACCTTATGGGAAGAGTCGACCCGTGTACCTCTTCTCATTACCGGTCCGGGGATCAAGCCGGGCAAGGAATGCAAGGAACCCGCCAGCCTGCTCGATCTTTACCCAACACTGGTGGACTTATGCAACCTCCCCAAAAATGATCGGCTTGAAGGCATTTCTCTGGTCCCTCAACTCGAAGATCCAAGCAAAGCCAGAAAACATCCTGCCATTACATCCTCCTATTTTGGCAATCATTCCATACGGACCCGTGACTGGCGATTGATCTCCTACGAGGACGGATCCAAGGAACTCTATGACCACCGAACCGATCCTGATGAATTTGTGAACCTTGCCCAAGATCCGAAACATCAGAACGTGATCAAACGACTGGACAAATGGTTACCGAAAAAAGCCGCCCCTGAATTTAAGGAAAAATCAGAGCGCCTGCGAATACGCAAAAAATGAAAAGGTTAATTACTCCTTTACTGGCCATCTTTTTCTCCTGTTCCTTCTGGGTGGGAGCGCAGGCTAAGAATACGAACAAACCCAATGTTCTACTCATTGCGGTCGATGACTTAAATGACTGGGTTGGATGCCTTGGTGGTCATCCCCAAACCTTTACTCCGAATATCGATCGACTTGCTGACCAAGGCATGCTCTTTAGCAATGCCCATTGCCAGGGTACCATGTGCAATCCTTCTCGGATCAGCCTGCTCTGGGGCATGCGACCTTCTTCAACCGGGTTTTACGACAACCATTATCCTATCTCGAAGCATCCGAGTTTCCTTAAGAATCATGTCAATTTACCCACCCATTTTGCCGACAACGGATATAAAACTTTAAGTTCCGGTAAAATCTCTCACACCGGTCGTTATTTTCAAGTTCAGGGTCCCCGAACCGGGCAGTGGCGAAAAGGACTCGATCAAAAAGTCCACAACAAGCCAGTGGGCTGGCACACTACATGGGATTTTGGACCCCAAGATTATGAGGAATCAAAATTCACCGATCATATTACTGCAAGCTGGGTTGCCGAGCAGCTTGGAAAGAAATCGGATAAACCCTTCCTTTTGGCCTGCGGGTTTTATCGTCCGCATGTGCCGTTTTTTCCACCGCGCCGGGTCTATGACAGCTTTAAAGAGGTAAAATTACCTGAAGTTCAGGAAGATGACTGGGATGATATTCCCGATGGGGCCCGCAAGGTATCATTGAGTAATCCTAAAATCCCCTTGTAAACCACGACCTGGGTACCGGGCTGACGCTCATCTTCACGCAAACGCTCAAACCCAAGCATACCGACCACGGTGGCGTTCCCACTGCAATCGATGATCTGCTTACAACGCAGTCGATAGTTTACCCCCTGTCCTCGTACTTCTACCAGCCAACCCTCGGGAGTCTGAGTGATCTTTTCCGGATATTGATAATAAGCAAGCGACACCCCCGCATCCAAGCAGGCTTCCTCGGCCAGAAGCGAATACAACTGACCATTAAGATCCACATGATACGGAACATGAGACCGGTGATTCC
>OZSS01001170.1_pt1 | contig 12317 bp, 13 predicted proteins | sample 1779911 | NCBI WGS metagenome assembly OZSS01 (sample SAMEA2603589, study PRJEB24840) | metagenome | biome: Water; feature: Photic zone; material: Seawater sample | place: Mediterranean Sea | collected 2013-11-12 | depth 10 m | reverse complement strand
GGTAGTGGTAAAAAATCTGATATCGAAGCGAGATGTGGATCAATTAAACAACAAGTTGATGAAACAACTTCTGACTATGATAGAGAAAAGCTTCAAGAAAGACTTGCTAAACTTGCAGGTGGAGTTGCTGTTATTAAAGTCGGTGGTGCAACCGAAGTTGAAGTTAAAGAAAGAAAAGATAGAGTTGAAGATGCTTTAAATGCAACTAGAGCCGCTGTTGAAGAAGGTATAGTCACTGGCGGCGGATGTGCACTTCTTTATGCTGCTCAGAACCTTGATAAAGTAAAAGCTAAAGGTGATGATCAAAAAGCAGGTGTAGATCTAGTAAGAAAAGCACTAGAAGCTCCAATCAGACAAATTACAAAAAATGCTGGTGTAGATGGTTCAGTAGTAGTTGGTAAATTGTTAGAGCAAAAGAAAACTTCATATGGTTATGATGCTCAAAGCGAAGAATATTGCGATATGTTTGCAAAAGGTATCATCGACCCAGTTAAGGTTGTGAGAACTGCTCTGCAAGATGCTGCATCAATTTCTGGATTATTAGTGACTACAGAAGCAATGATTGCTGACAAACCAGAAGAAAAAGATGCTGGTGGTGGAATGCCTGCTGGTATGCCTGGTGGAATGGGCGGCATGGGTGGCATGGGTGGCATGGGAATGTAACCCCACTCAAATATAAAATTTAAAAGGCCATCTTATGATGGCCTTTTTTTTGGGTAAAATAATTATATGTCAAAAAGATATAGTGGAAAATCCTTTAAAGATTCCAGTATTAAAAAAAAAGCAAAATTAAGTTTTAAAGAAAAAAGAAAACTTAAAAAAGAAAAGCAAAAAAAACCAAATTAAACATCAAATTTAATAAAATCTTCACTAAACGTTAGTTTTTTTTAAGTTTTAAAAAATAATTAAATAGGTATAAGAACCACATTTTATGAACAATGATATAAGAAACATCACTATTATAGCCCATGTAGACCATGGTAAAACTACTTTGATTGATAATCTAATGAAACAAAGCGGATCATTTAGAGAAAACGAAGTGGTTGATGAAAGATTAATGGATTCTGGCGAACTAGAAAAAGAAAGAGGAATTACAATTTTAGCTAAACCTGCTTCAATTAATTGGAAAGATACTAGAATTAACATAATTGATACACCAGGTCACAGAGACTTTGCAGCAGAAGTTGAAAGAGTTTTAAGTATGGCTGATGGTGCTCTGCTCCTTATAGACTCTGCAGAAGGAGTAATGCCTCAAACAAAATTTGTTTTATCTAAGGCTTTAAAACAAGGACTAAAACCAATTGTTGTAATTAACAAACTTGATAAGGCCGATCAAAGGGCTAATGAAGTTTTAGATGAAACATTTGATTTATTTGTAAGCCTAGATGCAAATGAGGAGCAACTAGATTTCCCAGTTTTATACGCAAGTGGCAGATCTGGATGGGCAGACACTGAAGTGGACGGACCTAGAGAGAATTTAAATCCACTTCTGGATTTAATTCTTGATCATGTAAAACCAGCAAAATTTGAAAAAGAAAAACCTTTTGCAATGTTATCTACACTTCTTTATGCAGATAGTTTTTTAGGAAGAAGCTTAGTAGGCAGAATTACCCAAGGAACCGCTAAAGCTAATCAGTCAATAAAAGCAATTAATTTAAAAGGTGAAAAAGTAGATGAAGGTAAACTGACTAAAATTTTTAGATATGAGGGAACTAAAAAAGTACCAATTGAAGTTGGTGAGGCTGGGGATATTGTAGTTATAGCTGGATTAGAAAAGGCTAATGTTGCAGATACCATTTGTGATTTAGATGTAAATGAACCAATTTCAGCAACACCAATAGATCCACCTACAATGTCCATAACTATAACGGTTAATACATCTCCTCTCGCGGGTAAAGAAGGTAAAAAACTTACGAGCACTCAAATAAGAGACCGACTTCTTCAGGAGGCTCAAAATAATGTTGGAATTACTTTTGCTGAAAATAATGGTAACGACTCGTTTGTTGTAAGTGGTAGAGGTGAGCTTATGTTAGAAATTTTACTTACCCAAATGAGACGAGAAGGATTTGAAATGACAGTCAGTCCTCCTAAAGTTCTTTATCAAACAGATGAAAGTGGAAAAAAACTTGAACCTATTGAAGAAATTACGATGGATTTAGACGAAGAATACTCCTCAAAAGTAATAGACTCGATGAACAGAAGAAAAGGTAAACTAATAGATTTAAAAGACACCGGGAAAGATAAAAAAAGATTAATTTTTCATGCACCAACGCGAGGTTTAATGGGTTACACAAGTAGATTTTTAACCCTAACTAAAGGTAACGGAGTTATTAATAGAATTTTTCATAGCTACGGGCCTTTTGAAGGTGAAATGGAGGGAAGAAGAAACGGAGCTTTAATTGCAATGGAGCAAGGTAAAGCAGTTGCTTTTGCTATATTTAATTTACAAGCAAGAGGGGAGATGTTCGTAACACATAACGACCCTGTATATCCTGGTATGATAGTTGGATTATCTCCAAAACCAGGCGATATGATAATCAATGTTATGAAGGGGAAAAAATTAACAAATATGAGAACACAGGGAACTGACGAAAACGTTGTGCTCACGCCAGTGAGGAAAATGTCTATTGCGGAGCAATTGAGTATGCTTAATACAGACGAAGCATTAGAAATAACTCCTGAGTCTTGTAGATTAAGAAAATCTATTCTTGATCCTCATGAAAGAAAAAGAAGTGAAAAATCTGGAGCAGCAGCTTAACTAAAACTTTTATTTACAATAAAGAGTCCAAAAGCAACACAAGGTCCAATTCCAAAAGCAAAAATCAAAGTTCCAACTCCTACTGTTCCGCCCAGATACCATCCAACTATTACAACTGAAATTTCTAAACATGCTCTGACTAGAGCAATGGGTAAATTTGTAATTTTTGTTAACCCAGTCATTAATCCATCTCTTGGACCTGGACCAAGATTTGCCACTAAATAAATACCACTTCCTATACCAACCAGCATTACTGATAATATTGAGAGTAAATATTTAGACCAAACGGAAGATGGGGCATCAAAGAAATATAAAGTTATATCGATCATTGCAGAAATAATAATAATATTAAAAATAGTTCCCAAGCCTGGTTTCTGTTTTAAAAATATCCATAACAAAAGTACACTTACACTAACTAGAAATGTTGCTGCACCAATAGATAATTTAGAATTTTTAGAAATACCCTCTGCTAGTACAGACCAGGGAGAATTTCCTGTAGTTGATAATATTAATAATCCCTCTCCAAAACCAAATATAATTAAACCAAAAATTAAAAAAAATGATGTTGATAATTTTGGTTTGAGGTTAAAGCTTTTATCTGAGCTCCAATATACCTTGGGAATATTTTTAATAGATAAAAACATATTATACTGTTACTTATTTAATTATTAATACTTGCTTATAATGAAAAAGATCATACTCAGCATCATATTTATTTTTATTTGTTTTGCCTCGTATGCACATATTGGTCATTACAGTAAATATAAAAAAATTGAGATGGAAATTTTAAGAAATAACGAATTAATTGGTTATAATTATTATTTTTTTTCACGAAAAAATGCTGTTACTCTTGTAACGAACCAATTTAAGTTTGAAGTAAAACTTTTGGGTGCAACTGTTTTCGAAGTCGAAGGCATTGGAGAAGAAAGATATTTAAAAGATAAATTGATTTCTTTTAATTCAAAAACTTTACAGAACAAAAAAGAAAAGTTTGTAAACTTAACTTTAAACAAAGATACCAAAAAATTTGATATCGTGGGTTCTTCTTTCTCTGGTGAAGCCCCCTTGGAAAATGCTATTGGCAACTGGTGGAGTCATAAAATTTTGCAGGCTAGTAGTCAAATAAGCCCTATATCAGGTAGTATAAAAGAGCAGATAGTCACTTTTATTGGAAAAGAAAAAATTACCATTAATGGCAAAGAATATCAGACTGATCATTTCAAATTAACCTCCAAAGACATGACACTTCCAGATGATAAAAGATTAAATTTTGATATTTGGTTAGATAAAAAAACTTCTTTAATAGTAAAAGTAACGTATCAAAGAATGGGAAGTTGGGAGTATAGATTAAAAAATTATGAATAATTTAACTATTTATTTTCTTATAAAGGTCGTTTGCACTTATCCATCCAGACTCTAGCCTTGGTCCATTAAACCAATCTGCACACACACCTAAATTTAATCTAGAGTTCCAATAACTTTTTAATTTCAGTGGTTTTGAATTTGAGGAGTATTTCCAACCATGGTTAAGTGAAAAAAGTATTTTTGTCTGCTTAATTCCTGTTAATTTAAAAAATTTATCAATCAAAATTTTAGCATTAGTTTTTTTAAGTACTTTATTTTGATTTATTTTTTTATTTGCCCAATTAAAAGTACTTTGTAATGTCCAAAGATCACTTTTACTCTTAAATCTTTTTTTACTATTTTCATAACCAGCCCATCCTAGAATTCTATCGTTAAATAAAAAACTACTATAACCTAAGTTGGTTTTTTTTATTTCTATTAAAATTGTTATATTTGCATCCATCTTTATCTTTTCTCTTATAAAAGAATTTTTAATATATTTTTTTGATAATTTTTTTAATTGGGGAAATGGACAGGTCAAAATTAAATTTTCATAATTTTTCATTTCACCATCATTAAATACCAAATTCCATTTTCTATTTTGAAAATTTATTTTTTTAAGTTCACTTTGAAAATAACATCTTACATTTTTTAAAAGATATTTACTAATGTCGTTGTTTCCTTTTCTGCCAATAACCTTCACGTGTTTTTTATTTTCTTTTTTTTTATCATTTAAAAATTTATGATTACCTCCCCAAATTTTTAGTATTTTTTTTTCTATTAGCTTTTTAGTAAATCTTTTAAATTCTGTAGTTTTTGGAGAAAAATATTGAGTCCCATGATCAAACCCTCTTAGATTATCTAATCTTTTAAAAGATGATCTCCCTCCTAAGCCTCTTGCTTTGTCATACAAATCAACTGTGTGTTTTTTGTTTAAAAGATTTGCGATAGTTGCTCCAGAAATTCCTGAGCCAATTACACAAAAACTACTCATTTACCAGCAACTGTCATGCCCTCAATCATCATGGTTGGAGAATTTGTTGAATATTCAAAATCTAAATCATTTGCTAAAAATATTCTTTTAAACATATCCTTGAAATTTCCTGCAATTGTTATTTCATTTATGGGATATTTAAATTGACCATTTTCAACTAAAAACCCAGTTGCTCCAACAGAGTAATCTCCAGTTACAAGATTACTTCCATGGCCTATAGTTTCTGTAATGTAAATGCACTTTGAGTTCATTTTTAATAATTCATCGTAGCTTTGGTTTCCATTTTCAAAATATAGATTTGTGGTGCCTCCACTTCTCCCATTTGATTTAAGGTTTAATTTTCTACCATTGTAAGAATCTATAAGATAACTTTTAAGTACGCCCTCTTTTACTAAATTAATAGTGTCAGATTTAACACCTTCTGAATCAAAATTTTTTGAACCTAAACCCTTAATTATGTCTGGTTTATCTATGATGTTGATAGAATTAGAAAATATTTGCTCATTTAATTGATCCTTAAGAAACGAAGTTCCTCTTGCAATAGCAGAGGACGAAATTGCACTTGCAAAAGCACTGAGCATCCCTTTTGCAATTCGTTTATCAAATATTACACTTAATTTTTCACTTCCTATTTTTTTTGGACTTAGTTTTCTAATTGTTTGGTGGCTCGCTATTTTACCTAAAGATTTAGGCTCTTTGATATCATCTAAATATCTCTTACTTGAATATTCATAATCTCTTTCCATACTTGTTTCATCTTTAGCAACAGCTACACAAGATGCGGTAAATGAAGATGTTTTATAACCACTACAAAAACCATCGCTATTTGCTAAAATAAAGTTAGATTTTTTTTCAGTAAAGCTGGATTCGGTGTTTACTATTTTTTTATCCTCTGATGCTGCGCTTTCTAATTCTTTTAAATAATCAATTTTTTTATCATTCTCGATATGAGTATCATCATAGATATTTAAATTTTTAAGACTATCTGCAAGTAAGTTTTGATCTGGTAATGAGTTAAACTCATCCTCAGGAGTTATTTTAGTTGTTTCATAACATTTCTCTATAAGTGTATTTAAATTTTGATCTAATAAATTTGATGAGGAAATTGAGGACTTTTTTTTTCCTATATAAGTATCTATAGTAAATGCTAATCCATCTGATCGATTAGACTCGTCTAAGTTATTATTTCTAAAATTAACCGTTTCGGAAATTGAATGGCCTATAGTTACACTAGCATTTGTAGCTCCAATTTTTTTTGCGACATCTAAACAATGGGCTGCCTTGGCTTTTAAAAAATCTTGATCTTTAATCATTACTTAGAGCTTTGTTCCACCAACTGTCATTTTATCAATTAATATAGACGGTTGTGCAACACCAACAGGAACTCCCTGTCCAGCCTTCCCACATGTACCTATACCAGGGTCTAACATCATATCATTACCCACCATTGAAACTTCTTTTAAAATAGAGGGACCATCTCCTATTAAAGTTGCTCCTTTTATAGGAGAGCCAATTTTACCATTAATAATTTCATATGCCTCTGTACAATTAAACACAAATTTTCCTGAAGTAATATCTACTTGTCCACCTCCAAAGCTAACTGCAAAAATACCCTTATCAACAGATTTGATCATCTCGTCTTGAGTTTGTTTTCCACTTAACATCATAGTATTTCTCATTCTTGGTAATACAACGTGTCTGTAATTTTCTCGTCTTCCTGAACCAGTCGATCTTGTCTTCATTAAACGTGCATTCAGTCTGTCCTGCATAAAGTTTTTTAAAATTCCGTTTTCAATTAAGACAGTTCTTTCGGTCGGTGTGCCCTCATCATCTATAGTAAGACTACCTCTTCTATTATCGATGGTGCCATCATCAACAATTGTGACCCCTTCACTTGCAACTTTCTGCCCCATCAGGTTATGAAATGCTGATGTCTTTTTCCTATTAAAATCACCCTCTAAACCATGCCCTATCGCTTCGTGGATTAATATTGCTGGCCAACCTGGTCCTAAAACAACTTTCATTTCACCAGCTGGTGCAGGTTTACTGTCTAAATTAACTGAGGCAATTCTGAAAGCTTCCTCACATACACTTTTCCAGTTATCATTTTGTAAGTAATCATCATAAGACTGCCTGCCTCCAATGCCATACACACCTGTTTCTTTTCTTCCATCTTTTTCAAGCATTACAGAAACATTAAATCTAATTAAAGGTCTGACGTCTGTAATTGCTTCACCCCCTGATCTGATTATTTCAATCGACTTATGTTCACCTAAAAAATTTGCTGTAACCTGTTTAACTGCTCCATCTTTTTTTCTTAAATACTCGTTCACTTTATTAAGAACTTCAAGCTTTGAGTTTAAAGTTTTTTGTTCTATGGGGTTTATATCATTATAAAATTTTTTATTAGATGTTGGTATCTCGTGATTATAAGTACCTTTGATTGATTTAAGTGTTGACTGAAGATTTTCTGCTGAACTCTTTAAAGAGTCTTTTGAAATCTCATTTGAGTAGGAGTATGCAACAACCTCCTCTGATACAGCTCTAAATCCAAAGCCTAGATCAGAACTATAATTCGAGCTCTTAATTTTATTGTCATCTAAGACAATCGACTCTGACTTTGAGTCCTCTAAATACAACTCTCCATCGTCACAATTTTTTAAAGTATCTGAAACTATATTTTCAGCATCTTTTCTTACTAAGTCAGATTTATCAAAGAAATTACTCATAGGAATTACATAAAGGTTTATATTATCTTTTCAACTGCTCTTTTTACACATGTACAAAAATCTGATAAAAGATAATTACTGAACTATGAAAGTCTATTTCAACAATTCCTGTAAAATTTGTAAGTCTGAAATAGACTTATACAAAAAAGAAAAAATAGACGGAATAGATTGGATTGACATCACCAACAATGAACAGGCTGAAAAAGAAACTAGTAAAAATGATAGGCAGCTTTTAAGGCGATTACATGTGAAAAATGATGAAAAAGTTTTAGAGGGAGCTGAAGCTTTTTTGTTTGTTTGGAAGAAAATACCTAGATATAGATTTCTATATAAATTTTTTAAACTACCAATAATTTTTACAATTTTTAATTACGGTTATGAGATAATTGCTTATTTTTTATACCTTAAAAATAAAAAACAATTAAAAAATTAGGCTAAAAAAAATATCATTATTTCACTTAATAAAGACATAGATAGCAAAAACATAATTAAAACGATTGCATACATAAATGTAATAATTTTATTTCTTTTCCTTCTTAACCTAACAAAGTCTTTATCATCTAAATCTGAAAAATCTCTTTCTCCAATTACTGGATAATCATAACTCCATCTCCAAGTTGATTGACCTAATCTTGGATCCTGACTATTGAAATATCTTATCCAAGAAAGTACATAACTCAGAATTATGTATAGAACGATCATAATAATTATTCCAAAAAGCATGATAGATATTACTGAATATATTTAGATATATTAATTGCTATTTTTGGCTCTTTTTCTCGCAATAAGCTGAGTTAAAGAGTCTACCATTGTGTCCGAGGCCTTAAAAATTTCATTATTTTTAAATTCATGTGAAATATTTTTTTCTGGATTTGTTTTATCTTCAATTACTATACCTTCATCTGGTGAATTATTTTTGATATAAATAAGTAACAACCATTCGTCGTCAGCTGCTTCATCCCATTTGACAAAAATTTCACCCGTCTCAAATCTTCTATCGATACATCTAAAAATTGACATGTGTCTTGTCACATGTCTTTTATTCAATTGAAAAACTAAACTACTTGCACTTCTGTAAAAACTTTCTAAAGAAAATTCTATTTTTTGTCTGGCGATTGTGTAATCTTTTTCTTTTCTAAGAAGTGTTTCCCTATCTTCATCTCCCTGAATTTTTACGCCTAAAGCCTCTACCCTCTCTCTTATTTTTTGATCCCTAATAATTCGATATTTTTCTTTTAATTTTTCTATTCTTTGTTGTAGGCCTGCATAATCATCTCTTTTTTCTTTTAAAGAAATTTTTTCAAGTTTTTCTAATTCTTTTACTTCTCTAACTCTGAATTTTTCAATTTGTTTATCTAATCTTAATTTTTGTAAAAACTGTTTTTGTTTCTCTGCCTGTTCAATTCTTAATAATGCCTGTTCTTTTCGTAAGAATAATTTTATATCTTTAGTTCTTTGTTTTTCTAATTTTATTTCTTCTTTTAAAGTCTGTTCTTTTAGTTTAAATTTTAAATCTTCTTCTTTTTGTTTTTCTTCTGCTTTTTTAATTTTTTCTAATCTTTCCTTTTCTTGTTTTTCTAATTTAATTCTTCTTGCTTCATCTTTTTTAATTATTTTGTACTGATCGATAGTGTTAGCAATTTTGTCAAAAAATCCTTGAATATATTTTTCAAAATTAAAATTTAAATTAAATTTGAATTGGGGTTTAAGAGAATTTTGAAAATTGATTAGTTTTAAAATAAAGTATTTTTTTTTTTTTTCCTTAGAAATAGAAACTTTTTTTATTTTTTTATAATTCTTAACTTTTTTTTTTTTAAATTATTTTTTATTTTAATTTTATTTCGTTTTGCTTTCTTTTTTGAATTTTTGATTTTTTTACGATTTTTAACTTTTACTTTATTTTTATTTTTTTTTGATTTTTTTTTTGTTTTTTTCATTTCAAGAAGATTTATATCTATCAATAATTTATTGATAAATATAGTCTCTTGTAACTGGAGTAGATCTATAATTTTTTGTTAATTGAAATTGATATACAACTTGATCACCCCATTTAAATGCCATCTCACAACCAGCTAAATAAAATTCCCACATTCTAAAAAATCTTTCATCAAACATTTGAATTATTTTTTCCTTATTTTTGATACAGTTTTCTTTCCAGTGTCGCAAAGTATGTGAATAATGAAGTCGTAAAACTTCAATATCAGCTACTATTAAACCTGCTTTTTCAATTGGGGTTGTAACCTCGCTTAAACTTGGTGTGTAACCACCTGGAAAAATATATTTCGTAATCCATGGATGAGGGTCCCTGGGTGGATTTACCGAACCGATAGTATGTATCAGCGAAACTCCATCATCTTTAAGCAATTTTTCAACTTGTGAGAAGAATTTACGGTAAAATTTTCTACCTACATGCTCAAACATTCCAACACTCACTATCCTGTCAAACTTCTCATCCAACTCCCTATAATCCATTAACTTAAAGTTAAGTTGATTTTCTAAATTAAGTTCTTTTGCTTTTTTTTGACAATAGTTAAATTGATTTTGAGATAAAGTTATTCCAGTAACCTCACAATTAGCACTTTTTGCTATGTCAATTGCTAATGATCCCCAACCACAACCAATATCTAAAACTTTTTGATTAGGTTTGATATTTAATTTTTTTATAATGTGTCCTATTTTATTATTTTGTGCATCTTCTAAAGATTCATCTTCATTTTTAAAATAAGCACATGAGTATTGTCTTTTTGGATCTAAAAATAAATCATATAGATCATCAGAAATATCATAATGATGCGAAACATTCATTTTCGATTTTTTTATAAAATTAAAATTTGTTAAATATCGGTAAGATCCTCTTAATCTATTTATTAAATAACTAAAGAAATTAAGATCTCCTCTTCCAAAGTTCATAAGTGCAAGATCTAGAAAATCAGTAAGACTTCCATTTTCTATTTTAATTTCACCATCTGTATATGCTTCACCAAAATAAAGATCTGGATGAAATAATAATTTGTAATGAAGTTTTTTATTAAGAATTTTAAGTTTAATAGGATTTTCTTTTTTTGGGTTTCCAATAATGTAACTTTTTGAGTTAGCATCAACTAATATAAAGCCATCTTTCTTAAAAACACTATTTAAAAATCTAGCAAGTTGCATATTAGGCTGCCAAGGAAGACTTTGTTGAAAAATTTAACTTTTCTAGGCTATCATTAAGTTCTTCTACCTCTTGAGTATTTAAAATACTTAGAGGAGGTAATAGATTTTCATAAAATGCGTTATTTTTTCCAAAATACGTGTGAAGTCCTGATATTAAATTATATTTTTCAAATACATTTCTCACATCACACAATTTTTGATTAACTTTTTGTTCATGTCCATTTTGAAAGTCATCAAATACTTTTCTTGCTAACTCTGATGTAGCATTGCATGTAGCAGTAATTATTCCCGAACAACCAAGCTCAAGACCTCTTAATAATTTAGATTCTGATCCAGGTAGAACTGAGAAATTATCTATTTTTAAATTTTCAAATAAATTGTATGAACTATCTTTAACTCCAACGATATTTTTTGGGTATTTTGTTACAAGTTTTTCAACACACTCAATACTAAACTTATAACCACACAATTTTTCAAAATTATAGAGAATTATTTCACTATCAGGAATTGCATCAGCTATTTTGCTATAAAATTCTATTACTTCTTTGTCACCATATTTGTAATAAGCTGGTGGCATTATTAAAAATTTTTTAAAATTTAATGATCTGGCTACTCTCATTAAATTAATAGTTTCACCTAATGAATTTAGCCCAGTCCCAATTATGTATTTTTCTCTATATCTGCTTAAAGCTAGATGATTTAATAAATTAATTTTTTCGGAAACGGGAATTAACTGTGCCTGCCCTGTACTTCCAAAAATTGCTACCCCATGGCAACCATTATCAATGACCATTTCTGCATGTTGTATGGTTTTTTTAATGTTAAGTGTCAAATCGTTGTTTAAAATCGACATCGATGCAGCGTATATCCCACTAATTTTACTCATATTGAAAATTTATATAAAAAAACTGATTAGTAAAGTTTATAAATTACTTGTGAAAATATTAGGAATTCAAAATAAAATGGGTATTGGTGATACAGTAATTTACCTTCCATTTATTAGGGCAATATCGATAAAATTCAATTGCCCAGTAAGTTTGCTTGTGAAAGAAAATTCAAAAGCTGAAGAATTTTTAAACCAAACTAACTATATCGATCAAGTTATCTACCTAAAAAAAAATGACAAAAATGAAGGGATATTAGGTTCTATCAAATTAGCAAAAGAGCTAAAAAAATATAATTTTGAAAAAGTTTTCATTTTTAATTCTTCATTAAGATTTTATTTAGTTTCTAGATTGGCTAATATTAAAAAAATTTATCAATATCCACTTTTTGAAAAAAGAGAACAACACATCACTGGGGCTGCCAAGAAGTTAATTAAAGATAATTTAAATAT
>OZSS01001169.1_pt1 | contig 12318 bp, 10 predicted proteins | sample 1779911 | NCBI WGS metagenome assembly OZSS01 (sample SAMEA2603589, study PRJEB24840) | metagenome | biome: Water; feature: Photic zone; material: Seawater sample | place: Mediterranean Sea | collected 2013-11-12 | depth 10 m | reverse complement strand
TTACTGAGTACCCGCAAGGATCGCATCCTCAACCGAATTAACCTATTTTTAGCTTTGGGCATGCCCGCCCTTCCCTCTGAACCATGAAAATTCTCTTTCCGTTCCTCGTATTTGGCATCCTACTTTTCGGATCCTGGAAACTCATTCAGATGCGTCCGGAGCCACAAGCTAGAGAGGTAAAACGAAAAATCCCTTTTGTCGAAGCCATCCAAGCTGAGAAAAAACCTCTTCGCTCAAGTATCTTAGCCTACGGAACCATTCAACCGAGAACACAGACCACCTTGATTGCGGAAGTGCCTGGGATAATTGAAGAGGTTGCCCCTTTTGAAAATGAAGGCCCCACAACGACGGACTTTAGACCGGGGGGGCTTTTTCCAAAAGGGTGATTTGCTTCTCAAGATTGAGGATGTGGATTTGGTGACGATGGAAGCGGAAGCACGGGCTAATCTACGCAGGGTTGAATTACAACTGATTCAGGAAAGAGAACTGGCCAAGCAGGCAAAACTTGAATGGGGTGACCGGGACTGGAGTCTCGCCTCCGATCTGGTAAAACGAATACCCCAGATTGAAAAAGCAGAGGCGGAAAGTCGGGCGGCAGAGGCAAGGCTAACCCAATCAACTCGAGATTTAAACCGTTCATGGGTGCGGGCCCCCTTCGAGGGGCGAATACTCAAGACGATGGCAGATGTTGGGCAGCAAGTAGGTGCCGGTGCATCGGCTGCCTTGGCGGAAATCTACGCCCTCGATTCTGCTGAAATCAACCTGGCTCTGAGCCGTTCGGAAATGAGCTTCCTTGGATTTGAAGATGGATTTAAACCTTTGGATAAGTTAAATGTTCAAACACATGTCCTCGATGCTTCAGGTACAGTGATACATCAGGGAGTCCTAGACCGCTCAGAGGGAGTGGTGGACCCAAGAACTCGATTAACCAAACTGATCGCCACGGTGGTTGGTTGTTTTGCCAACCCATATTCGACCAACCCGGTGAATAATCCATTAGCAGTCGGGCAATTTGTTAGCTTACGACTGGTTGGAGCGGAAGTGGATGTGTTTCTAGTGCCAGAGTCTGCTTTTCGTACACAAGAAACTATTTTGGTCGTAGATACCGAGAACCGTTTAAACACCCGCACGGTTTCAGTCATCCACCGAACCGACGAGCAGGCATGGGTAACCCACGGATTATCCAATGGAGATAAAGTCTGTGTAACCCCAATCGAAATTATTGCCGAGGGAATGCAAGTGAAGTTGGTGAATCAAATTGTGGATTCCAACCAAACAAGTCCATGATTGCTTGGTTTGCCAAAAACGGAGTCGCCGCCAACCTCCTAATGGGAATCATCCTGATTTCAGGATTTTTCTCCATCCGGGGTTTAAAAATGGAGCTATTCCCTGACTTCGATCTCGATCTCGTCACTATTTCCGTACCCTATCCGGGTGCTGCCCCGTTGGAGGTGGAAGACGGGATTTGCAAACAGATTGAGGAAAAGATTTGGGATTTGGATGGCATTAAGGAAATGACTTCCTTTGCCCGCGAGAATGTGGGGGTGGTGAGCGTTCAGGTAGAAAGAACCAGGGATGCAAAATTGCTGGCTGATGAAATAAAGGTGCGGGTTGACTCAATCTTGAATTTCCCGGAGGAAGCCGAGAAAGCAATGGTGGAGGTGGCCACCCAAAAACGCAAAGTCCTCGCCGTGGCCATTCATGGAAATGCGGATGCTTATTCTTTGCGCAAGCTTGCCGATAAAACCCTGGATGATTTGACCAACCTATCAGGCATCACTCAGGTAGAGATTGTCGGAATCAGAAAACCAGAAATTGGTATCGAAGTTTCCGAAAATGCTTTACGCGAACATGGAATGAGCTTCGACGATGTGGCCCGGGCCTTGAAAAAGAATTCTGTCGATATTCCAGGAGGTGTCGCCCGAACATCCTCCGGAGAAACCTTGCTTCGTTCAATGGGTAAAGCCCGAGACGGCAGGGAATTCAATGAACTGGAAGTGATGACCACAACCAATGGATCCAACCTAAAATTAAATGATTTGGCATGGGTGAAGGACGGCTTTGAAGATAAGGTCCTTTACACCAATTTCTCGGATGAACCTGCAGTCACTCTCAGGGTTTTCCGGGTCGGCAACCAAAGCCCCCTTGATATTTCACAAAAAGTGAGTGATTATGTGGAAAACATAAACCCGTCACTGCCGGAGGGCCTTTCCATGACAATCTGGAAGGATAGCTCTTTCTATCTTCAAGGCCGGTTGGAAATGATGGTTCGTAACGCTTTTCAGGGATTGTTGCTTGTATTCTTGGTCCTCTCCCTCTTCCTGCGTCCATCCCTTGCAATTTGGGTAGCGATTGGTCTTCCCATCTCTTTTATGGGTGCATTTGCCACTATGGGAGTGCTGGGTGCTTCGATTAACTTGGTTTCGCTTTTTGCCTTTATTGTCGTGTTGGGAATTTTAGTGGACGATGCGATTGTGGTGGGGGAATCAGTTTACACCCTTGGGTCTAAAGGAGAAAAGTCCTTGCACGCATCGATCAAGGGCACCCATTTGGTCGCTATGCCCGTAACCTTTGCAATCATCACCAGTATGGTTGCCTTTGTTCCCATGCTCTTTCTTCCTGGCTGGCTCGGTAAATTGATGAAGGATATCCCCTTAGTAGTAATTCCGGCACTCTTTTTCTCTCTCATCGAATCGAAATTTATCCTCCCCTATCATTTGAGTCTCTGTCGTTTTGATAAGCTTCCCAAGAATTGGATCTCAAAATTTCAGAATCGGATCTCAGTCGGCTTGGAGAGATTGATCGAGACGCTGTACCAGCCTTTTCTCAATCTTTGCCTGGAATGGCGATATCTTACCCTTTCCCTATTCATGGGCCTACTGTGTGTTACTTTTGGACTGATTATAGGCGGACATGTACCCAGCATTCGGGGAGTGCCACCCGTTCCTTCGGATTATATCTCGGTGAAACTATCCATGCAGGATGGAGTGCCGGCAAAGACTACCGAAAACGCATTACTGGAAGTGGAGCGGGCAAGATTGGAAGTGGTGGATTACTTACTTAGGCAAAAGGAGCCGAATCCATTTCGGTATGTGATGAAGACCATGGGTGCCCAGCCCTTCTCAGGTGGCCCGAAGAGCTCCTCCAATATCGTAACCGGATCAAACTTAGGAGAAATCAGCGTAGAACTCATCAAATCTGAAGACAGAACTCGTTCCGCTCCTCAGATTTCCGCACTTTGGCGAGAAAGGATTGGTCCCTTACCGGGAGTTAAAGAAATGTATTTTGGAGATGTTGCGGCAGGTGGAAGCCGGACAGCCATCGATATTGAAATTGCTGGGTATAATTTGGAAAAAATGAGCCTGGCAGCTGAAGAGTTAAAGACCAAGCTAAGTACTTACGAGGGGTTATTTGATATTTCAGACACCTATTCGGGCGGTAAACGCGAAATGCAAATCCGTCTTACGCCAAACGGACGATCCATTGGCCTTACCCAGTCAGACTTGGGACGCCAGGTTAGGCAGGCTTATTACGGTGAGGAAATTCAAAGAATTCAGAGAGAGAGGGATGAAGTAAAAGTAATGCTCCGTTATCCTTTAGCCGACAGGAAAACCTTAACCGCACTTTCAAATCTACGTGTACGTGCACCCAATGGAGTGGAAGCACCCTTGGAAGAAGTTGCCACCATTGAACTTGGCCAGGGATACCCAACAATTAAGCGTTCTGACCGAGCCAGAATTATTAATGTTCAAACATCTGCAGATAAAGTACTGGCTAATATTCCCCTTATTGAGAACGACTTGGATTCGAAATTTATTCCTTCCCTACGCGAAGAATTTCCGAATCTTCGATTCTCTTTCGTCGGAGAAAAAAAGGAACAGGATGAAAGTGATTCAGGTCTAGCTCAGGCTGGAGGTATTTGTCTGTTTGTAATTTATGCGTTGCTCGCCATTCCTTTCCGGTCCTACCTGCAACCTTTTTTGATCATGTCAGTCATTCCCTTTGGGCTTATCGGAGCGGTTCTCGGACACTTTTTATTCGGATTGCCGTTGAGCCAGCTTTCCCATTTCGGGTTAATCGCCCTAACCGGCGTGGTGATCAACGATAGCCTTGTGCTCGTCCATTACATCAACCAGCGAGCACAAGAAACAAACATCCTGGAAGCCACACGGTTGGCGGGCATGGCTCGTTTTCGTGCGATTCTCCTAACTTCTCTCACGACTTTCGTTGGACTACTCCCCATTCTGTTTGAAAGAAGCCTGCAAGCTCAGTTTCTCAAACCTATGGCAATCGCAATCGGATTTGGGGTACTGTTCGCCACCTTCATAACCTTGTTGATGGTTCCGTGCCTCTATCTGATCTTGGAAGATTTAAAGAAAATCGGATCTTCCACACTTTCGCAGCTTGGGATTGTATCAACGGATCCGACCGACGATCAGGAAATGCAGGGAGCAGACCACTAAGGGCGTTCGCCCACCCCAAGGATCGTCTCGAAATAAGGTTCTTTGGATTCCTTGGAAACGATCTCCACCTTTGCCCGTTTGAATCCGGACTCACGGATCATCCGATAGAGATCATTTTCTCCGAACCCAAGCCAATGATCCTTATAGAGTTGGCGGGCTTTTTCAAACTGATGCTTCTTAAGGTCAAGAACCACCAATTGCCCTCCGGGTTTTAAAATTCGAAAGGCTTCCGACAATGCTTTCTCAGGATGATGGGCATGATGCAAGGATTGACTCATCAGAGCCAGATCGACTTTCTTTGCAGGAAGAGGCACTTTTTCAATATCACCTTCGAGGTACTCCAAGTTGGAAAGGTTCTTTTGCTTGGCCAGGCTAGACCCCAACCTCACCATACTTTTGGAGCTGTCGATACAAAAGACTTTACGGGCTCGCTCGGCAAGTAACTGGGATAAGGTTCCCTCCCCTGCTCCCAAATCCGCAATCGTGATTTCAGGAACGAGCCGGAGCAGAAAATGGCCCATTGATTCCCAGGATCTGCCGGGTACATAGTTCTTTCCCAATCGCTCCGCAACCTCGTCAAAATACTTTTCACTCTCTCTGCGTCTACTCTCTACAATCCTAAAAAGGGCAGACTGATCACTAGCCCAAAATTCATCATCCCCATCTTCCTGTAGAGCCATTCTGACCAAGTCGAACTTTGGGGAATCATCCAAATCAAGAACATAAAAGGTTTTTTTACCATCCTTTCGATCCTGCACCATTTCATTCCTTCGAAGCAGCGATAAATGAGAGGAGATTCTCGATTGCCCCATTTCCAAGACTTCCTGCAATTCAGCGACCGATAGTTCCTCCTGCCCCAAAAGCCTAAGTATTCGTAATCGAGTACTATCTGAAAGGACTTGTAGAATTTCGGTGATCTTCATCATGGGTCATGCTTAGGATTTATAGAGTATCACCCATTGGCAAATCTCTTTTTGCCGTATATTGGGGGAAGCTAAAATGCCTCCCCCTATTGGATACCTGCTGCTACTGCGAGTCGATCCAGCGTGCTACACCCTCAATACGCCAGCTTTGCACATTTCCCTCGATCTCGGTCTCCACAACCTCATCAACTTTCTTAGTCAGCAATTTTTGCCCCAAGGGCGTAAGGTAAGACAAAACATTGTTATCCGGATCACCATCCCAAGCTCCTAAAATTACATATTTTTGTTTTTCCCCTGAATTTGTGTCCTGAAGATTGACTATCGATCCGATCCCAACTGAATCACTTGGAGCGTCGGTGAAATCGGTGGGTTTGGCACGCATTAAATCCTGCTGAAGTTCAGATTGAAGAGCCAAGAGAATTTTTTGCTCGTCCTTCGCCATATGGTATTCAGCATTTTCGCGCAAATCACCGTGCTCTCTTGCCGCTTCGATTGCTTGCGAATTGGCGGGAATCTTTTCCTTATTCAATTCATCAAGATCATTCATCTTTTGATCGTAACTGGACTGTGAGACAATCAAGGAATCATCCGAAACAACGGACGCGGAAGAGGAGGAAGAGGCCCCTTCTCCATCTACCATCGATTGAATTTCTGGATAGCGCTTGATGAAGCGAGCCAAAAGTGACCGTTTGCTCAAATCCTCGAAACCTGGATTAAGCAAAAGTGCCTGAGCCAAATCTTTGGCATTCTCAGAGGTTCCTTTATTCAAAATATCAGGAAGCAATTCCTTATCATCGGAAAGAATTTCTGCCAGAGGAATCCTCTTGGTCGTGGTATTTTGAAGGGATTCGTAATCGATGGCGGAAAAAACTGCGGTCAGGAGTCTCGGGCTAATCAAATCACTGAGAAGTTCCTTAAATTTGGCGAGTTCTCTAAACTTTAAGACCCACAACAATACGGGAGCTTTCAAGGTCTGCTCGTCCAACGAAGAATTGAGAGATTTGATTAGCAAACGGGATTCTTCTCGATCGATCAAGAAATGAGCACATTCACCGGAAAACTTAACCGCTGTATTTTGCAAAAGATGAACGATCAAATCCTTCCACTTGTCGGGGTAAACCCGGGTAACTAAATCAAGAAAACGAGAGTGAAACTTGGTTGGCATTTGATCGGCCAAGCCAGGTAAGTCTCCCTCACATTCATGAAGAATCGAAGCCGAGGTGGGTTCCAGTTGCTCCACATCCTCTTCCACATCACGAGCCAAATTGTTTCGTACCCAAATCCCATGTAACCGGTCCGCTTGGCTCAGATTGCGGGCTTCCATAATGGCTACGGTTAAGTCATGAAGGACCTGAGGCAAATCAGCTTGCAAATCCTCTTTTTCGGTAGCCAGATCGAACAACTTCTCTGCCAATGCAATCTTTACTTTTGAACGCTTCTCGTCAAAGAAATCAAGGAGTACTTCCTGTTCTGGTTTAACTGGTTCGTCCCTGAGCACATAGGGTTCAATTTTTTTATTGGGCACCGCAACTCTTGGGTCCTTAACCAGAAGCTTTTTCGTTGCGGTCCACCATTTCTTTGCTTTTGCGGGACCAAATAGGAAACCAAGAATTTTCTCAATTTCACGAGTAGCAGCACAGCCATCCTCGCTCTTCGAAAGGATTTCGATGATTAGGGCAACAGGTTCCTTTTTAGCCATCAGCTCGACTTCTTCAGGATTCGACCGATGTTTGGATAGAATGTGATCTTCATCCAACACCTCCAACTTACCTAAACAAAAAACCGGATCCATGGCATGGCTTTTTCTCTCGTCTTCCTCGAAATCAATCAAAATCATTCCACGATCGGATTCAAACCCCGAAATCTGCCCGAATCCCCAACTGCGGTGGATGCAACAAGCACCTTCCTTCATTGCCTCAAAGGCAGGGCGTGATGATTCAAGGGTCGGATCTTTTTCGATCAAACGATCGATTACTTCGAGGTTCATTCAGTTTGTTGGGTAAAGCAGGTTGCCGGCAAGATTGTTGTTTTTCTCGAGCTGAGAAATGAATACCCTAAGGATTCACAAATTTTTTGCGAGGGAAAACCTTCTAAAATTATGCCGTTTTTTCCGATGTGGAAGGAGAGGGTTGAGGCACTTTTCGTAAGATCAGGAAGGGAACGAGTAAAATTATCGCACCAAATGTATACGCAGTCACTGATCCGCAGGTGAAATAAACTAATCCCGCAAGTAAAGGACCACACGCCCGAGCCATCGAACCAGAAGAACGAAAGACTCCGAGATGAAAGCCCTGATCACTTTCGTTGGAATGCAAGGAGGTCAAGGATGTCAATGTCGGACTGATCAATGCAACCCCACAAGACATCAGAAACAGTGCGATGAAAAAAGTAGTTTCGTTGAAGGAATTTGAGATCATGAGAAAGGCAAGAGTGCCAATGGCAATCCCCCAAAGAGCCATTCTTCTTTCCCCCATTTTCCCGACGAATCGGCGAACGAAAAAACCTTGGGCAAAAATCAAGGTCAGCCCAATCAGTAAAAACATATTTACAATTTCTCGCGGAGAATAAGCAAAACGCTCGACCGCAAGAAAAGTGAGGGTGAATTCCATACCACTGAACGAGATCATGTAAAAGAGATAGGCAAGACATGTTTTTCGAACCGCATGATTCTCAATCCGACCGAGTTGAAAAATTGCAGGTTTGGGTCTCCCTTCGGTGCTCCGATTCTCCTTAGATAAAGTTTCACGAAATCTTGCCCAAACCCAGATTAGATTAACAAGGGCAAGACTCAGGCTGATTAAGGCTGCGGAGGAAAATGGTGTGAACGACAAAATCTCATCCGAAACCGATGCCAACTGCCAATAAAAAGATAACCCTCCCAAGGCAGGTCCCAATATAAAACCCAATCCGAAGGCAATGCCAACCAAAGCCATGCCTTTCGAACGATTTTCACGAGAAGTAACATCAGCAATAGCTGCCGTGGCGACCGATAAATTACCACTCGCAACGCCACCTAGAATTCGCGAAAGAACCAAAATCCAAAAATCCCCCGCGAAAATCCAAAGCAGATAGCCAAGGCAAGTGCCTCCAAGCGTGTAAAGCAAGACTGGCCGTCTCCCTACCTTGTCCGACAAACGACCCCATATTGGAGCAAAAAAGAATTGCAGTATCGCGTAAAGCGAACCCAACGCTCCTCCGAAAATAACCGTTTCGAAGCGAAAGGAACCAGAATCCTCACCGACAATGGAAAAACTAAGAATGAAATTCACCAAATCAGTTACCAAGCCTCCTCCAATCCTCGCTTCACGGGCCAAATAATGCTCAAGCATCTCGGGAAAAAGAGGAAACAACACCGAAAAACCCACCATATCCAAGAAAATTGTCAGAAAAACGACCCCAAAAGTGGATCGTTTTACTTTTTCTTCACTCCCTTTCATCTTCTTACTTCGAACCAAGGCAAAGCTCAACTGACTCGGGAGAGGCGTCGCAGGGCACGCAAGACGTTTTGAGGCACCAAATCAGTTTCCTTATCACCAAACAAATGAACTTGCTTGATCAATTGCGAACTCGTGTAGAAATACTTTTCATTGGGCATAAGAAAAATTGTCTCCAGTTCGGAATCCAAATGACGATTCATTTGAGCCATTTGGAATTCGTATTCAAAATCAGAAACGGCTCTCAACCCACGGACCAGTACGGATGCTTGCTTGCTTTTGGCATAGTCAACCAGCAAACCCTCAAAAGATTCCACGGTCGCATTGGAGAATGAATCCAAGTTTTCCCTGACCATTGCCACCCGACTTTCCTCATCGAAAGTAGTGTTCTTCGAAGCGTTCCCCGCGGACACCGCGACGATTACCTGATCAAAAAGTTTGGAAGCCCGAGACAGGACATCCAAGTGTCCCATAGTCACTGGATCGAAAGTCCCTGGATAAAGTGCGGTCGTCATGAAGGATGCAAAGATAGCGAGACTTCAGACGAAGTCCATCTCCAAGCTTCATTGCCTTAAGATTGCAAAGCTTGGACACGAATACTATTCTCTAAAATCTTTCATGAATCTGCCTAATCTTCTTACTCTTTCCAGAATTCCACTCATGCTTGTCGTGATTGGATTACTCTACCCGCCTCCTGAAGAAAGTTGGCCTTGGGTCAGAACCATTGCCCTTTTGGTTTTTCTCTTTGCGGCTCTAACTGATTGGCTGGATGGTTGGTTAGCGAGAAAATTTGGTCAAGTTTCCGAATTCGGAAAATTTATGGATGCTTTATCTGACAAAGTCTTGACCCTCGGAATGTTCGTAAGCTTGTTGGCTCTGGGAGAATTAGGGAAATGGGCTCTGTTCCCCATTCTTCTCATTTTATCTCGCGAACTGCTGATCACCGGCTTGAGATTGGTTGCTGCAGGAAGAGGGAAGACACTCGCCGCTGAAAAGATTGGCAAGCTAAAGACGGTTATTCAGCTAACCTGCATCTGCTTGATCCTTGGAAAAATCTCAGCAAAAGTAGACTTGGCTGAATTTGCCAACGAATCCTGGCATCAAAACCTCGTTATGGTCCTAGACCACAGCGGATCGATTACTTTGCTTTTTGCTACTGCCCTAACCGTTTACTCAGGCATTGTCTACTTGGTGAAATATTGGCGTTTCTTTATTGAAGAAAATGACCAAAACGCATGAATAAAGTGGTCCTTGGTTTGGCAACTCTCGGGCCACTCGGACAAAAGCTTCCCGCCCCAGGCACCTTCGGATCCGTAGCTGGATTGGCTGTCTTCGGAAGTTTGGTTATGCTAGCCGGCATAAGCCCTTTGATCGTATCACTTCTTTTTCTACCTCTTTTTCTTCTTGGCATCCCTTTATGCACCAAAGCAGAAAAGATTTTAGGCAAATCGGACCCCGGTGAAATCATTTGGGATGAATTCACGGTCATTCCCTTCATTTTCTTATTAATTCCTGATAAATTTGGTGCTGGAAATCAGATTGAATCTTTTATGTGGCTCCTTGCCGGTTTTCTCATCTTCCGCTTTTTTGATATCTTAAAACCATTGGGAATCAAAAGACTACAAGCCCTTTCTGGAGGCATGGGAGTCATGATCGACGATTTCGTCGCTGCTCTTTATTCTTGCTTCACTCTTTTCGCAGCAAAAACTTTTTCTTTGTCTTTTTTCTGATATCGCTCCTTTATTAACATATAAATGAACGATCCGGGAACAGAAAAAGAAGGTTCGGGCCTTCGATTTACCCTTGAGGTGTCTAATAAAATGGGCGTCCATGCAAGACCTGCCGCGATGATTGTTCGCATAGCCTCTCGCTATTCAGGGGAAGTTTGGGTGACCAAAGAAAGCGAGCGAGTGAATGCCAAAAGCATCATGGGAATAATGATGTTGGCTGCAGCCAAAGGCACACAATTGGATTTTGAGGCTGATTGTTCGAATCCCGAGGAATTGAAAGAGGAATTGACCGAGCTTTTCGCATCCAAATTCCAGGACGAGTAGCGAGACTCCTAAATTAGCCTAACAAATCCGAAATCTTTTCGTCGTAAAAGTCTTTCAGTAGCCTATTAATCTCAGAGGGGCGACGACAGATGCGTACTTTTCCCAGGAGAACCAAAGCGTCATCGTAGGAAAATTGTCGCCCAAAGAACTTCAATTCCGCCAACAAGGGTGAGGCCGCACTCAGGCAATCGACCCCCAAACCAAGAAGTAAGGGAAGAAAATGCGGGTCGCCGGCAATTTCTCCACAGACCGTAACATCGACCTTCTTCTCCTTGGATACTTCGAAGACCTGCTTCAATGCACGAATGACAGCTGGGTGATGCGGTTCGTAAAGATAAGCAATTTGATTATTAATTCGATCGACCGCCAACAGGTACTGAACCAAATCATTCGTTCCCACACTAAAGAAATCAACCTCGTCGGCTAAAAGATCACAAATGGTAACGGCAGCCGGTGTCTCAATCATACACCCAACTGGTATGTTGTCGTCAAAAGCCTCCCCTTTTTCAGAGAGTTGTCTTTTGGCGGTGAAGAGAAACTCCTTTGCTCTTATAATCTCCCCCACCCCACTTATCATGGGAAACATTATTTTGACGCGACCGTGAGCGCTCGCTCGCAAAATCGCACGAAGTTGCTCCAAAAAGATTGCCGGATTTCGCAAGCAATACCGAATAGCCCGAAAACCCATGAATGGATTTTCTTCCTTTTCTCGCCCGCTCGAATCCAAAATCTTATCCCCGCCCAAGTCGAGAGTTCTTATGGTAACCGGCAGGGAATTGGCAGATTCAATAACCTGTTTATACTCTTCGTACTGGATCTCCTCTGAAGGAATCTCATTTTTCCTAAGAAAAAGGGATTCAGTTCGAAAAAGTCCAACCCCCTGACAACCCGACTTAATGCCTCGATCAACTTCCTCCGAAGAATCAGCGTTCGCTAATAAGACAAAACCGTGACCATCTTTAGTTTGGGCCGGAAGATGAGCTTGCTCTTCAAGAAGATCCTTTATCTTCTTCCGACGAAGCCCCACTTTCCCGTACCTAAACAGTGTGGTTTCCACAGGATTAATGATGGCAATTCCCTCAAAGCCATCGATCAGCAAGGTATCTCCCTCGGATAGTTTTGCCGTCAATTCCCGTAAACCAACAACTGCAGGGACTCCACTCGCCCGAGCCATGATGACGGCATGGCTGGTTTTCCCTCCAGATTCGGTTGCAATACCAAGTACCTTCGAACGGTCCAAGGATGCGGTGTCAGAAGGAGTCAAATCTTCCGAAACCAAAATTCTTGGTTCCGCAAAAAACGCGGTACCCGCAGCCGTAGCACCAACCAAGTTTCTTAACAATCTTCTTGAAATATCTTGTAAGTCACTGGCCCGTTCGCGAAGGTACTCGTCTTTCAATTGATTAAAATAGTCGTAGTACTTTTGGGATACACGGTGCAGGCA
>OZSS01001168.1_pt1 | contig 12324 bp, 14 predicted proteins | sample 1779911 | NCBI WGS metagenome assembly OZSS01 (sample SAMEA2603589, study PRJEB24840) | metagenome | biome: Water; feature: Photic zone; material: Seawater sample | place: Mediterranean Sea | collected 2013-11-12 | depth 10 m | reverse complement strand
GCTCATCCATTACCCTACCCCTTCGCATCCGATCTCTGGGCAGCAAGCAGTTTTCAGGCACAATATCAAAAATCCCTCTCCGCTCCCTATGGGAAAAAGACCGTCCGCCAGTTTATCCACCGTCCGGAATTTGAATTCTTCAAAATTGGGGAAGACCCCGACGAAGCCAAGAACCTCGCGGGCAATCCAAAATTTGCCGCCAAGCTCGAGGAATATAAAGAGAAATTAAAATCTACCCAAAAGCAATTCCATGACCCATGGGTCATGAAATGGTCTTATGAATAAGGTTATTGGAAAGATTTCAAAATCAAACTTGACCACTCCCTCCAAGAAAAAAGCTAGCATTATAGCCATACTCTTACCGCTTGAAGCTAACCTATGATGTAGACGGTCTAGATCTACTAGTACTTAGTTTTTAAAGAAAGAATTACAGAAAGCCTAATTATTGGGGCATTACCCTTGGGGAAGTGACTATCCTGTCATCTTCAAGAAATCGGGTAATTTATGGCCATTCAGGTTGACGCAAATAAATAGAAAATAAACGGAATAAACTGAAGCTTAGTTCTTGAAAAAGAACATAACTACCTGCAATATTTGATATGTGACATACGCTCTATATATCAAAATCCATTCTTTGAAAAAATCTGTAAGACAGTTTATTCTCAAAACATAAAATATTTGGATGTTCCAAGAATTAATAGATCGAATTAGTACAAACCTGGGTTTAACCATGGAAGAGGCTCTGCAGTCGGAGCTTGTCAAAAAGCTGTGCATGGACTTGGTAAACGGAAAGGTAATTGTTATAGTTTCCAAGAAAGGAAAGATTTCTTCCATGGAGTTGGAATCCGAGAAAAGTGAATTAACCGAGACTCAATTGGATCGGACTTCCTGAACTCAATAAGGGCTAATTATCCAAAAGGTATTTTAAATCTTAAAAAAAATTACTTTCGCAGTGAAAGGGCTTCCTCAGCCGAAAGACTATGATTTTCAAACGCAGCCATTTTTTCGGAATTTGTCGTCGAATGAACGTCCAGAGTCGGTATCATTTCCAAAAGTTTTTTCTGCACATCATCCTTGGCAAATAGTTCGCCAAAACATTTCCGTGCAACCTCCAGCACGATATTGACACAGACCGAAGCTCCCGGTGATGCTCCCAGCAATGCAGATATGCTGCGGTCTTCACTCGTAACCACTTCGGTACCAAAATGTACGATACCGGCATCCCCATCTTCTTTCTTGATTGCCTGGACCCGGATACCCGCATCAATCAATTTCCAATCTTCCGCCTTCGCATCCGGATAAAAGTTCCGCAACTCTTTCAATCGGGTATTCATACTCTGCAGTCCCTGCTGGATCAAGTACCCCACCAAAGGAAGATTACTTATTCCGACCTTAAGCAAAGTAAGCCAATTATGAAACTTGATCGAGCCCGATAGGTCAAAAAAACTGCCCCCCCGATGAAGAAATTTAGTCGTCCAGGCAGCATAGGGTCCGAAAAGCAGGGCTTGTTTTCCCTCCAGCACCCGACTGTCTAAGTGCGGGACAGCCATAGTCGGGGCCGCACCGGGAGATAATCCATAAACTTTGGCATGATGTCTCTCCACAATCTCCGGCTTTTCACAGATTAGCCATTGTCCACCTATCGGAAATCCTCCATATCCACGAATTTCATCAACCCCCGCCTTTTGCAGGAGCGGTAAAGATCCCCCTCCGGCTCCGATAAATACAAATTTTGCTCGTTTTTTACGGGTAGTCCCGTCGGCCATATTTTTGATTGTAACTTCCCACCCGTCGTTGGACCGGTTAAGATCGGTTACACGGGTTTCCACATGGTAGGCACAGCCATCCTGTTTACCCAGCCAGTGAATTAGTTTACGGGAAACCTCACCAAAGTTCACATCCGTACCTGCCTCCATAAAGGTGGCAGCCACCGGCTGATCTTCCCGTCCTTCAATTAGCAGGGGAGCCCATTTGCGAATCTGATCGGGGTCCTCCGAGTATTGCATGCTGGAGAAAAACGGATGCTTGCTCATTCCCTTGTATCGGGATCTCAAAAAATCAACCTGTTCCTGCCCGTAGACAAAACTAATATGGGGCACCTGGTTGATAAACTCCGAGGGTTGGTCGATCATTCCCGTCCGTACCGCATGCGCCCAAAACTGTTTGGTCTGCTCAAATTCCGCAAAAATCTCAATCGCCTTGTCTACTTTAATCTCCCCATCTTCTCCCCGGTCCGGGGTGTAGGCGACTTCACAGATACCGGCATGCCCGGTCCCTGCATTATTCCACCCGTTGGAACTTTCCTGAGACAATTCTTTAGTCACCTCATAAAGTTCAATTCTCAACTCCGGGTCTAATTGTTTTAGCAAGGCTCCCAGGTTGGCGGACATGACTCCGCTGCCTATAAGAATTACATCCAATTCATCCATCAGAAAGTTGGGATTATACAGATTGAACCAGTCACTAGAAAGCTGAAGCCTACCCTCTGAGAATCTCGCCGATCCAGTCAATCACCGCTTCACTCATCGGTTCCAGTCCGGTTTCCGAAAAGACATGGTTGGCTCCGGGAATTTCGATGATTTTTTTCGGTTCATTAGCCAGGTTAAAAATTTCACGCGAATCCTCAACGGGTACCACATCATCCGCATCCCCATGAATCAAAAGCCAGGGTACTTTTACCTCCGATGCCTTTGCAGCAACCGAACCAATATCATACATATCATTCTTGTAGGTCGACGACAAGGGACAGCTTTGCTCCTCCCACATGCAACCCTCATCGGGTTTTTCCTCGCCAAATTCGCGATCATAAAAGTCCTTGGTATTGACCATCCCGGCCAGCGAAATCAAATGCTTAATCCGATCGTCACTGGATGCGGCCAGCACCCCGACGGCTCCGCCCATACTGTGCCCGGCATAAGTCACCCGATATCCATTGCTCACTGCCGCGGTCACCACTGCTTTCAAATCTTCGACTTCTTTGGAAATGGTGCAGTCCCTGAAATCGCCCCCAGAGGATCCGTTTCCGGAAAAGGAAAAACGCAATACGGCCATTCCTTCACTGGCCACCGCCTCCGCGAGAGCTACCACAAATGGGCGGTCTTTATTACCCGTCACCCCATGTCCAATAATCAGAATGTCCCTGGACTGGTTTCCGGGATCGTGAAATGTGTAATCAAGGGTCTCACCCTGGGGATTAGTAATGATCTCTTCCATAGGGAATATGATCTAGTTTATGCCCTGATCACTGGCAAGTTCGCAATCCCACTATCCCTCAATCCTTGACCAAACCTGGTACCAAAAAGAAAGCCGGTCCAAATTGACCGGCTTTCTGAAAATTAAAAATCTCTTTTGCTCAGGCGATTTCTGAAGCATGAAATTCCAACCAATCATCTAAGTTGTTCAGATTGATTGCATCCTTTGGGTCACCGTCAGATAATCCATTGGCAGAGAGAATACCCTGGCGGGTGGCATCGTCATGTATGTATCCTGTGATGGAATCATTAAGTGTCTTGATGGTATCCGCATCCAATTTCACTCCTGGTTGCTCGGCAATCCAAGCTTCGAACTGTGGGTAAGTAGGTTTGGAATCAGTAATAAAGGAACGAACTGCATCAGCACTCAAACCGAGGGCATCAATGACCATGGAGTCATACCCGGCTCCGATCCCTGGGTAGCCGTCCGCAATTTTACCGGCTGCTTCCAATGAGACTTTTTGCCAAAGGCGTGGAAGGTGAAGAACGCCGTTAGGTCCGGCAGTTCCAGAACTGATTAGAGGTACGATTTTAGACATAATTTCTCTATTGTTTTGTTGGTTTAGGTTAGGGTTAAAGAAAGGGGCTGGCTTTTTGAAGAATCTTAGAATTCTCAAAAATAAGTTCGACAAACTCAGCATGCCATTCATCAAAGGTAAAGTCTTTAATACCTTAACCTCAAAATAAAAAACTATTCCTCAACATGAATTCTAAAGAGAAAAAAATTGGGTTTGTCGGAGTCGGTCGCATGGGAGCCAATATGGCCCGTAACCTCAAGGACAAAGGCTACACCATCAGCTGTGTAAACGATGTAAACAAGGATGCTGCCTCTGCACTCGCCTCCGAGCTTGGCTGTGATCACGCTGAGACTCTTGCCGCAGTGACCGCCCAGTCCGATATCGTACTCACCGTGGTCACCAATGATGCCGCGATGGAATCCATTTTCTTCGGTACTGATGACAATCTTTTTCAATACGCAACCGGTACCCTCTTCATCAACTGCGCCACCCTCTCCCCAGCGATGCATGTAAGACTGGAAAATGCCGCTACAGAAAACGGATCCACCACGCTTGAGGGTTGCATGGCGTCCAGTATCACTCAGGCACGAGAAGGCACCCTTTATCTAATGATTGGCGGAAAACAGGAAATTTTTGATAGTGTAAAGGATTTGCTCGATGATCTCAGTATCAACCTTCGTTTTGTGGGTGAAGCGGGCCGGGCCGCTCAGGTAAAGGCCCTTGTCAATATGGTCATGAACATTAATACCGCCGCCCTGGCCGAAGGATTGGGCATTGGCGATGCTCTCGGGCTCGACCTTGAAATGCTTTGCGAGATTTTCTCCCAGACAGGTGCGAACTCACGCGTTCTCGAAACAGATGCTGGGGATATGCTTGGTCGTGATCATGAATGTTATTTTTCCGCGGAACATGCAGCCAAAGACTCAGGCATTGCGATTGCAGTGGCCGAAGAAGCTGGTGTTCCAGTACCCTTGGCCAAGGCCACCCTCGCCCAATATGAGAAGATGGTAGCCGCTGGTCTCGGAGATCTTGACAAATCCGGCGTCGCCGAACTCACCTTCAAAGGCCGCGGTCCGGGAAACTAAGTTCTTTTCCTAAAGCCTCAGTAAAGGTATTTGAAAAGCAACCTGACTTTAACAGGTGCCAAACATACGGTCGCCCGCGTCTCCCAAACCGGGAACGATGTATCCCTGCTCATTTAATTTTTCGTCCAGGGAAGCAGTGAAGACCTGTACATCCGGATGGGCTTCCGTCATGCATGCCACACCTTCGGGTGCCGCCAATAAACTGAGCAAACGAATATCCTTCGCCCCGGCTTCCTTTAAACGGGTGATAGCCGCCACTGAGGAATTACCAGTGGCCAGCATCGGATCGACGGCAATGACCAGGCGATTCTCCAATTGATCGGGCACCTTGCAATAATACTCGACCGGCTCCAGAGTTTCTTCATCCCGATATAAACCGACAAACCCGACCCGGGCGGCCGGTATTAATTCGAGGATACCGTCGAGTAATCCGTTACCGGCACGCATGATAGACACAAGGGCCAGTTTCTTTCCGCTAAGCATAGGTGACCGGGTTCGACAGACTGGGGTATCAACCGAAACTTCCTGTAGAGGAAGATCCCGGGTGACCTCATAGGCAAGAAGCATCGAGATTTCCCAGAGTAATTGACGAAAAGAAGCACTTGGGGTCTCCTTTTTACGCATGAGGGTAAGCTTGTGCTGCACCAATGGATGTTCGATAATGGTTAGGTTTTCATTCATGAATCGTGAGAAATGGTTTCTATAACAAGTGGTTTAGAATCTATGGGATTTTCAGAAAATTCGAAAGCATCGGAAAGTAAAGTTTTGACTCTCTCCAAGTCACGATCGCATGAAGCATGAATCCTCAGGAGGGAATCACCCCGGCTAACCTGTTCACCAATCCGGACAAAATGATCAAGCCCGACAGAAAGATCGAGCGCATCATCCGCCTGCTTTCTTCCACCCCCAAGCTCAATAACCGCCATGCCCAAAATCCTTCCATTCACGGATTGCAGATAACCACCTGATGGTGATGGGAAATCCCCGATTTTCTGTGCCTTGGGCAAGTACTCATCCGCACGCTCAATAAAATCGTTGGGGCCTCCCAGGGCTCCCACCATTTTTCCGAAGATTTCCGCCGCCTTACCGGAACTTAAAGAATCCGTTAGTCTATCTCTGGCCATGCTTTCGCTTGCAACGAGTCCAGAAGAAACCAGCAGATCCACGCCGAGTGCCAATGATACCTCATGCAATCGTTTCTCCTCAGGTTCATCCTTCAAAACAGAGAGAGCAGACCTAACCTCGAGAGAATTACCCGCCGCTCCTGCGAGCGATTGATTCATATCCGTAAGCAGGGCGGTGGTCTTGCACCCTGCCCCATTGGCCACGGAAACCAATGAATGACAAAGCTCACGGGCATCTTCCATTTTCTGCATAAAGGCACCGCTCCCCACTTTTACATCGAGAACCAGAGCCTCAAGACCCGCGGCTAGTTTTTTTGATAAAATGGAGGAAGTAATAAGATCCACGCTTTCCACGGTGCCTGTAAGATCGCGAATGGCATACAATCTCTTATCCGCAGGAGCAATCCCCTCTCCGGCCCCCACAATGGCACAACCAACATCTTCCACTACCTGCTTCAAGTGATCTTCTGAAACCTGGGTTTGATAACCCGGTATCGATTCCAGTTTATCGAGGGTTCCCCCGGTATGCCCAAGACCTCGTCCCGAAACCATGGGAACATAAGCTCCACAGGCAGCGAGCATCGGAGCGAGCACCAGGGAGACATTATCCCCAATCCCACCGGTTGAATGCTTATCGATAATCGGACCCGAAAGATCCCACTGCTGAACATGACCGGTATCGCGCATCGCCAAAGTAAGATCGACCCGTTCCCGTTCGCTGAGTCCCTGCAGGCAGACAGCCATGGCAAAGGCAGCTGCCTGAGCATCACTGACAGTGCCATCAGCGAGACCGTTAGAAAATTCCTCAATCTCTTCTTTTTGAAGCGGAATCTGATCCCGCACCTTTGTTAAAATATTCGAAATACCCATCAATCAGAAAGATGGGCAGGACCAAAAGACTCAGGCAGCAAATCTCCTACAGTCCGGCGGGTAACCTCACCCTTGCTTCTGGCAAGAATCACTTCAGTTTCTGGCGTGGAAAATTCCGCAAGTTTCTGCCGGCAGCCTCCACATGGTGCAATTGGTTGGGAAGTATCCGCCACAATGCAAATCTCAGAAATTCTGGTTTCTCCTCCTGCAATCATTGCCGAAATAGCCCCCGCTTCTGCACAGACTCCTTCGGGGTAGGCCGCATTTTCGACATTACAACCAATGAAAATCTTGCCACTGGCACTGCGGATAGCTGCCCCCACCTTAAATTGGGAGTAAGGTGCGTAGGCATGTTCACGGACCGCCCGTGCTTTTTCAAAAAGTTCACTCATCGAACGCAAGATTGCCGTGCTTACATAAAAAGATCAAGCCTTCGGCTGAGACTACACTCCATTCTTGCCACCAACCTCAGCCATGAGCAGATTTAGGAAAAAAATTTCATGAACTATTCTTACTCTGAACTGGCGGGCATGATCGACCATGCCCTTCTGCATCCCACTCTGACCGATCAGGAGCTTCTTGATGGTTGCCAACTCTGTGACCGCTACGGGGTGGCCACTGTTTGCGTGAAGCCCTATCATGTAAAAAAAGCCAGTGAAATTCTTTCCGGATCAAAAACCTCGGTCAGTTGCGTGATTGGATTTCCACATGGGAGTACAACCCAGGAATCGAAATCCTTTGAAACTCGGGTGGCATGCAAGAAAGGTGCCCGTGAAGTCGACATGGTTGCCAATATCGGAAAGGCAATGAGTGGAGACTGGCAGTATGTCAAAGAGGACATTACCGGAGTGGTTTCGGAAGCTGAGAAGCTTGGAGCCAAAGTTAAAGTCATTTTTGAAACGGATTATCTAACCAACGGAGGGGCAGGTTTAAGTCGGGCTGAATTAGTCTCAAAATTATGCGAAGTATCAGAAGAGGCGGGTGCCCACTGGGTCAAGACTTCTACGGGATTTGGTTTTGTGCGTCAGCCTGAAGGCGGCTTTGCCTGTGTAGGGGCACAGGTCGAGGATATCATAACTATGAGAGAAGCATGCGGGAAAGAGGTTCAGGTCAAAGCATCCGGCGGCGTGCGTGATCTTGATAGCCTCGTTGGTTTTCGAAATCTGGGAGTGACCCGTTGCGGTACATCGGCCACCCAAAAAATTCTCGATGAATACAAACGACTTACTGGAGATATTACCTCGAACACAAATGAAAAAACCGAAGATTCCGTATCTGATTATTAAATTTTTCTAAGATACCCAATTTTTTTGCGTCTACCCAGGGTGCCTAAATCCAAGATTACCCAACTCACCCGTTTTTCCTTCGTCTAAAGTTTATGAAAAAATTGATCTACTTCCTCTTCCTTACCCTTATCTCGCTTCCGCGCCCTGATCTCTCTGCAAATACCATTGGCTATATTGAAGACTTTGCCCTCGCGATGACAAGGGTGAGTTAGGTGAAAGTACATGGTGTTTGTCATTGCGAGGAGGGAACACAAGTGAGGGACGCGGCAATCCATCGTGTTTCGAGGAATGTGGGCGGGTTGTCTGTTCGGTTGCTGTGAGCCAGTGGATCGCCACGGGCTTCGCCCTCGCGATAAAACGGAGTTCTTGCAGAATAGACCAGACTAGTCTATCTTAATCTCATGAAAGAAATTGGTTTATACGAAGCAAAAACGAAATTTTCTGCTTTGGTGCAGGAGGTAGAGGAGTCAGGTGATTCAATTGCCTTGACCCGGCATGGAAAAATTGTGGCTGAATTAAGTCCGCCCTCGAAAACTTTTCCTCTTCGTGGATGTCTTCAGGCGAAGGATTTTAAAATGAGCAAAGATTTTGACCAGTCTGAGATTGGGTTCGAAGATTTCTTTACCTCCGAATCGCCATCCCTATTGAGAGCCTCAGAGCCCAAAGGAAAATATAATTCCACCACAAAGAAATGATCGAGCAGATCATCGACACCAATATTCTTTTGTTCTTTCTACAAAATGATCGCAGGTTACCATCTCGGACTGCGGATTTAATCGAAAACCCAATTCGACTCTCCCTCGTTTCCATTGCCAGCCTTTGGGAAATATCAATCAAAACAAGTTTGGGGAAATTAAATTACAGCCCGGCCAACACCCTCGAGTTTCCCGTAGAATTAGAAAAGCAGGGATTTGAAATTGCCCCTCTGTCCTGGAAGGTAATGTGCCGTGCAAGCAAACTCCCCTGGCATCACCGGGACCCTTTCGATCGTTACCTCATTGCAGAAGCACAAAATCGAAATGCCCCCATTTTATCCACGGATGATCAACTGGATGCCTACGATGTCGAAAGAATTCAGTGACCTGTTCCTGCATTATTACAGATAACAAAAAGTTTATCATTGCCAGGAAGATGCGGAGCCGACGGCTTTGTCAGTTTGCTAGATGAGGTTCAGTGGATCGTCACGGGCTTCCAGCCCTCGCGATGATAAATAGGAAGATGAGCTAAGTGCTCTTCTTCAATCCCGCAAAATACTTCCTCGCTGCCTCGTTCACCCGGGGAGCCAACAGCATACTCGAAAGGATCGTAGGGATCGCCATCAGCCCGAAGGCGATATCGAGGAAGTTGATAATCACATCCATTTTCACCACTGCGGATACCACAATTGTGAGGAGGTAAAAACCAAGCATTGGCAGTCTTGCCTTTTGTCCAAAAAGAAAGCACCCGCACTTCACCACATAATAGGAAAATCCGAGCATCGAAGAAAAGCTGAGGCATAGCACGCCGGCAAGTAACAAATAAGGCCCAACTCCGGGAAGAGCCTGCTCAAAGGCCTGCGTGGTCAGGAGCACGCCATCCCCCTCTCCTGATCTCCACACATCCGTGACCATCAGAACCAGTGCGGTCAGGGTACACATAATCAGGGTATCAATTACCGGCCCCCACATCGCCACCACCCCTTCACGGATCGGCTCTTTGGTCTTGGCGGCTCCATGAGCCATCGCTTCCGTCCCCATACCTGCCTCGTTGGAAAATGCAGCCCGGCGGACTCCGGTTACAATCACCATTCCGAGTGCACCTCCGGCCACCGCCTGCCCGGTAAATGCATCAGATAAGATCAGGCTTAGAGATGGAAATATTTGATCCGCATGGAGTAAAATAATTACCAGAGAAGTCCCCCCGTACAACAGTACCATGCCGGGAACAAGACGTGCGGCAAAGGCACCGATTCGCTTAATCCCACCGACTACCACCATCCCGACAAACACGGCAAGTAAGAGACCAAACAGAGCATTCCTCAGCTGTGCCGTGTTATCCGAACCGACAAACCATCCCTGTGGCTCAAAAAACATGGTATTTACAATCTGTGTCAACTGATTCGACTGTAAAAGGGGCAAACAACCAAACATTCCACAAGCGGCAAAGAAGATAGCCAGCGGCTTCCACTTCTCTCCCAGCCCTTCGCGGATGAAATACATCGGCCCTCCCTGCTCTACCCCATTCTCGTCCTTTCCCCGGTACATCACCGCAAGCGAACAGGTATAGAACTTGGTGGCCATTCCAAGAAGTGCGCAGACCCACATCCAGAAGATGGCTCCCGGTCCACCCTGCGTGATGGCAACGGCTACCCCCGCCACATTGCCCATCCCCACCGTTCCGGACAACGCACTACAAAGAGCCCTAAAATGACTCACCTCTCCGGGTGCATCCTGCTCCACTTTCTTTCCAAGCAGTAAAGCCAAGCCATGGCCCAAATAACGAAAGGGAGAAAAACGGGAAAATACCGCAAAGAAAAACCCTCCCCCTAATAAAAGGTAGAGTAAATTACCCCAGAGCCACCCCGAGAACGAAGATAGAAATTCTGCCATTTATTCAACTAAGTTGCAGGAAATCAGGGATGGGTCACGCAGGAAATGAGGTTGGCGGGTGGATTACCTATTCTTAGTGGATCGCCACGGGCTTCGCCCTCGCGATGAGAAGAGTGGTATTTTTACCATGAAGGGAATGAAGAAATTGTGGTTCTCATTTTGTCATTGCGAGAAGGGAGCGGAGTGAGGGACGCGGCAATCCATCGTGTCTCGGGATATGCTTTCTAAGGTTGCGGTTCGTTTATTGAGAGTCAGTGGATCGCCACGGGCTTAGGCCCTCGCGATGAGAAGGGTGGTATTTTTACCATAAAGGGAGTGAAGAGATTGAGGTTCCCATTTTGTCATTGCGAGGAGGGAACGGAGTGAGGGACGCGGCAATCCATCTTGTCACCGTGGATGTGGGGGTATGCGGTTGACTCTCCAATTACTGGTTCCGAAATGATGGCGAGGGGGGCTAGACCGGCGTGTTGAGGGGGAATTATTAGTCTTTGACTATTTCGTCGTCCTTGTAGTTTTCGCGTCTTATTTCCTTCCCCTTTTCATTCCACAAAATAAGAGGCCCGTCCTTCTTGCCGTTCTTGTAGTTTATCTGCTGACGCTTCTGCCCGTTCTCGTACCACCAAGTAACAGGCCCATCCAAATTCTGGCCTTTCCAATGGCGTTCCCATTTCTTCTGACCATTGTCGTAATAATCAACCAATCGGTCACGCCCACACCCAACCAAGAGCACGGCAACAAACAAAGCAATTAGTGTAGCTTTCATCTCCCGACACAAGTAATTCCCTTGTGAAAGGTCAAGAGTCTTGCCAAGGATTATAACGGGGAAGAGGTGAGGCTGGTATGATGAAAGTTTATGATGAATAAAATTACCTCTAAGAATTGCAGAAGTTTTAACGAATTTTATTCTACAACTATCATTTCATGCTTGTGAGGATACTGAAGTCGACTTGAATGATGAATCATGATAGCACCGATTGAAAGTACAGGTCCGAAAAATGTATTGGGTGAGCCCCTTGTGCCCTGCTGTAATGAATTGAGCACTGGATGGTACCGGAACGGTACTTGTGAGACCGATCAAAATGATGGAGGCAGGCATGTGATCTGTGCACGGATGACCGATGAATTTCTCTCTTTTAGTCAGGCAATGGGCAATGACTTATCCACCCCCCGGCCCGAGTATAACTTCCCGGGGCTGAAGGATGGGGATTGCTGGTGTTTGTGCGCCGCCCGTTGGCAGGAAGCACTGGAAGCGGGAATCGCCCCGAAGGTGAAATTGGCCGCCTGCGAAGAGTCAGCCCTCACCGTGGTCAAGCTCGAAGACCTGCAGGCACATCAAATCGAAGAAGAGTAATTCCATGAGATCAGACCGGCGTTCCTTTCTTGCACAGAGTCTCGCCTTTGGATCAGCCCCTGCCATCCTACTGGGTAAGGAAAATCAAATAAAAGTTGGCATCATCGGATCGACCGGTAGAGGCAACTATGGACACGGTCTTGATGTTGCCTGGAAAAATATTTCAGAAGCAAGCATAGTGGCGGGGGGGGAATTTTAAAAGTTTTAGAGACTTTTCAAAAAGAATTTAATTTTTTGTTCTTAAAAGTTGG
>OZSS01001167.1_pt1 | contig 12332 bp, 12 predicted proteins | sample 1779911 | NCBI WGS metagenome assembly OZSS01 (sample SAMEA2603589, study PRJEB24840) | metagenome | biome: Water; feature: Photic zone; material: Seawater sample | place: Mediterranean Sea | collected 2013-11-12 | depth 10 m | reverse complement strand
GCGCGCATATGAAATATTTAGGAAGGAAGGTCCATTAGCTTTATTACCACTAGATAAAAATAAATATCAAATAATTTGGACTGCTACTTCATCTAAATCAATGGATAGATTAAATTCAAGTAAAAGCTTTTTGTTAGATAACTTGTCAACAATACTACCTGATAATTTCAAGTTAGATCAGATAAATAGCGATATTAATATTTTTCCTGTTTCTTTATCTTTTCGTCTGCCAATTTTTAATTTAAAAAAGGTTGTATTTGTTGGAGATTCATTTCATACCTTCCATCCTGTTGGAGGACAAGGGTTAAACACTTGTTGGAGAGATGTTAATGTCATATATGATATTTTTAATAAAAATGTTCCTGTAAGTAATAGAGCTTTAAACATATTTAAATATAAATACTATTTTATAAGATTTTTAGATATTATTTCAACTATTGTTGTTACAGATTCTTTAATAAAATTTTTTGCAAATAATAAATTTTTCTTATTACCTTTTAGAAAATTCTCTTTTTTACTTTTAAATAAGTTTAATTTTATGAGGAGAATCATATTAAATCATATGACCAAGTCTTTAATCTTTTCATCAATTAAATAATTTATATGGATAATTATTCAAATAGAAAAATAATATTTTTTCTTATGGATGAAATTGGATTAAACGAGTCTTCGATTGAGCTAGGATTGAAGTTGGCAATCAAAAATAATACGCCACTTCCTATTCTTCTTTGGAATTATGGAATTTTAACAATCGAAGAACTGGATAAGTTTTATACATTTTTATTTCAAAGTAAATAACAAATATTCTGTTATAATTTGTAAATAGCATTTGAATTTGACTATTACTATTTTATCGAAAGGAAAACAGATATCTAGAGAATCTATACAAAGACTTGATTTACTTTTATTAGCTCTAGAAACTATTGATCTAAATGGTGCTGAATCTCTACATTCTTTATCAGTCAAACTTAATTTAAAGGAAGTCTTACCTAATAAAGTTACTATTTGGAAACTGAGGAATAATAACCCAATGAGGAATTCTTTTAATAATATCAATATTAAATTAGAGGAATTTGAAGCACTAATTAAACTTGCTGCTGAAATGGCAAAATTTTTATATCCTTATATAAGACAGATACTTCAATCCAGAGATGATCTTATTAGAAATCCTAATGCTTGGAATGAGTTTAAGAAAAGATATATTGAATTAATTAATGAAAGGTTTAATACTAATAGTATGAAGGTCAAAAGACTTCTTGATCCTAATTGTAATGACGAGGTTTTTAATAAAATTATACTTACTTTAGCTTTGTGCGTCTCAGACGATGGTTTTCTAAAATTAAGAACAAATTTACTTAATTATTGATATGTTGCAAAATAAATTTTTATTTAATCAATCTTCAGTAAGCCTTGAAATTATTGGATTGCCTGATTATTCGAATAACGAAAATAAAGACTATATATCAATTATTTCGCAATGGAAACTTATGATTATTGATAAGCCTGTTATAGAAGGAAATCTAGAACATTTAAAGTCAATTATGAAGGCTTTTTATTCTTACTCTATTTCCCTTTTGAATGATGAAAATCCAAGATATGAATCCAATTTAATTGATATTACCTCTGAGAATTTTTATACACATATACTTCTTTTGAAGAGTTCCAAACCTGAGGTTAAGCCTTTAAATATAAGAATTGGAAATTCAGTTTTAGCAGATACTATAAATTGTTTTGACCAATTATGTTCTTCAAATAAAGTTAAAAATATTTATCAAAAAGAATTAACAAACTTTAAAAATAAAAATTATTTGAGTTTATTGGATAAAAAAAATATCTTTAATTTTCTATTGCCTCCATTATTCTCATTATGTTCTATTTTTCTCGTTTCTACTGCTTTAATTTATGTTTATGATGGAAATGATAATAGCTCATTAATAAATACTAAAAACAAACTTATTAGCATTAAATCCTCAGACAAGTTACTATAAAAAATAATTCTTATTGAAGAGTTTTTTTTTTTAATTAGTTTGATTTTTTATAAATGGCCGATTTAAAAATACCAAATTTGAATAAGAATTCTGATAAATATTTTTTTAAAAAAAAATTATCTTTGAGGAGAAAGTCTAAAAGTAAATTGATAAAAGAATCTTTTATTATGATATTTTTTAGTGTCTTAATAATTTATCTAATTTATTTAATCCCAAATAAAATCTCAATTTTTAGAAATTTATTAAATAATTTTAGTAAATTGTTTGCTAACATTTTTGATTCAATCTCATATATTTATGAAATTTGTTTATCTATATTTATTACATTTTCAATAATATTTGCTTTAATTTTGATTATAGGATCTATTTCAAGAATATTTAAAGTAGTAAAAAGAAAAACTAGCCGATTAAAGCTTAAATAGGATTCATCAAACCACCGCTTCCAGAATCTGAATCATCGTCATCATTCTCAGTTTCAAATCCTAATAAAGCATATATACCAACTGCTACAGATGAAATTAGTAAAGTAAAAGGTAAAATCGAAGTTTGTAATCCGACATCAATGTATTCACCCATTTAACAAAAAAATTTTTATTAACCTAACCGAAATTTAACTTATCCGCGGTTATTAAATATTTATTTAATGTTTTAGATCTTTGTAACGGAAGTTTCTTTATCAAAGTTATTTATTTCATTTACAAAAAGTCCTAACCAATAGATTAACTGATCAATTTGATTTTGAATATCTGTGACACCTAATCCTCTAATAATTATTTTTGAGAACTGATCATCTTCTTCATAATTAAATTTTGATTGAATATTTGATGGTAAACCTTTTTTAATAAGTTTAAATGTAGAGTTTTTTAGCCTAGTTTCTATTATTACATTTGGTTTTTTAAGTTTAATTTTATTAAAGCCACACTTTTTTGCTAATAATTTCAACTTCATTAACAGTATTAAGGATTCTACAGGTTTTGGTAAAACTCCATACCTATTTGTCCAGTCAGTTGCTAGCTCTGTAAGCTCTTTATGGTTGGTACATTCTGTAGCAAATTTATAAGCATCTAGTTTCTCTTCTCTGTTTAATATCCATGTTGCAGGTATAAAAGCATTAACCGGCAAATCAACTTGAGTATCATTTACTTCTGGTATTTCTTGACCATTTATTTCTGAGATTGCTTCATGAAGCATTTCAATATATAAGTCATATCCTATGGCATTAACTTTTCCACTTTGCTCTTCGCCTAATAAGCTCCCAACACCTCTTATTTCCATATCTTTCATAGCTAGTTGATATCCACTTCCTAGTTCAGAGAAATCTTTGATAGCCTTTAGCCTTTGCTTAGAGGCTTCATTAATTTTGTTTATATTTGGATAAAATAGCCATGCATGAGCTTGTATTCCACTTCTTCCGACTCTTCCACGTAATTGATAAAGTTGTGACAGACCAAATTTATGTGAATCTTCGATTACGATTGTATTTACTCTAGGTATATCTAATCCGCTTTCAATAATTGTAGTGCAAATCATTAGATCAACCTCGCCATTATTAAATGCAATCATTGCATTTTCAAGATCTATTTCATTCATCTGTCCATGAGCGACAATGTACTTTAAATCTTTAAACATATTTTTTAATTTATTAACCGCTTGATCAATATCAGATATTCTTGGAAGAACATAGAATATTTGACCACCTCTATCAAGTTCTTGACTTATCGCAGTTCTGATTACATCCATATCAATTTCAGATAAATACGTTTTAATCGATCTTCTAGAAGGAGGTGGAGTATTTAATAAACTCATTTGTCTAAGGCCAGACAAACTCATATATAGAGTTCTTGGGATTGGTGTGGCTGAGAGAGTTAAAACGTCAATATTTGTTTTTATATTTTTAATTTTTTCTTTTTGCCTAACTCCAAATCTTTGTTCTTCGTCAATAACAAGTAATCCTAAGTTTTTAATTTCGATCTCTTTTCCTAAAATTTGATGAGTAGCTACAACTAAATCAATTTTATTATTTTTTAAACCATTATAAATATCTTTTTTCTCAGTATTTGTTTTAAATCTGTTCAGTAATGAAACCTTTATTGGGTAAGGAGAAAATCTATTATAAAAAGTTCTCCAGTGTTGTTGAGCTAAAATTGTTGTTGGAGCAAGTAAGATCACCTGCTTACCAGATGTAATTGCTTTAAAAATTGCTCTTACTGCTACTTCTGTTTTTCCGAACCCGACGTCTCCACAAACTAATCTATCCATTGGCTTATCACTTTCCATATCAATTTTTACTTCTTTAACAGCTGTTAGTTGATCTGGTGTAGGTTGATAAGGGAATGACTCTTCTAACTCTTTTTGCCATGGCCCATCTTCTGGAAATATATGACCTTTAAGTTTTTCCCTTTTTGCATAAAGTTTTAAAATGTCTAAGGCAACTTTTTTTATTATTTTTCTATTTTTATCTTTTATTTTTAACCATTCTGTCCCTCCTAATTTATTTATTCTAGGCTTTATTTTTCCACTAGATCTATATCTGTTTATACTCCCAAGTTGATCAGCTGCAACACTAATTTTTCCATCAAGATAACGAATAACTAAGTAGTCTCTTGATTCACCAGTAATGTTTATTTTTTCTATTTTTAAAAATTGTCCGATACCATGGTTTTTATGCACTATATAGTCTCCTGGATTTATTTTATTTACATTTATATTTGAATTTACACTCCTTTTTCTTTTTCTTATAAATACATTATTAAATAAAGCTTGCTGAGAAAACATTTCCTTGTCTGTTATTAGAATTACTTTCCATATCGGTAAATAAAATCCTTCTATTTCATAATTATTTTTATTTTTAATAATTACTGGTGTCGAACTTTCAATTAACTTATACGCGCTTTCAAGATCGTTAGGCTTTTCTAAGTAAGTTGTATTACATTCATGCTCAAAAAATAAACTTCTTGTTCGTAGTGGTTGCGCCGATAATATCCAGACTTTATCTTTATTTAATATAAATTTATTTATTTCTTTTGAAAGTTTGCCAATATTTTTAGAAGAAGTATTTATGCGTTTATCTGACAAAAGAAATCTATTATCAATATTTCTTTTTGACTCAAATTCATATAAATTTATTACGTTGTTATTACTAATAGTTCGTATAATTGATTCAAATTTTTCATGAAGATTTGATCTAACTTTTATATTTATATTATTAGATTTTAAGTTGTTGGAGATTTCATCTTTATATAGTTCAAAATTATTATCTGATTCAAGACACCAATTGTTAGAAAATTTATTACATTCCTCTTTTTCATCTATGACAATTAATGTTTCTTTATTTATATAATCTAATAGGTTTGATGGATAATCTTCAATTATACCCAAGTATCTATCAAGATTATTTTTAGTTGTTATTTCTTCGGAATTAAATGTACCTTTTCCTGATAAATTTTCTAACTTTTTTCTTATTAATAAATTAAATCCGACTTGTACAATTTCAACTTTATTAATACTATCTAATGTTCTTTGTGTTACTGGATCATATTCTCTTATTTTTTCAATAATATTATCAAAGTATTCTATTCTTATAGGTAGTTCATTATTAACTGGATAAATATCAATAATTTCTCCTCTTCTACTCCATGAACCTTCCTGAGATGTCATATTTTCTTTACTATATCCAAGTAAAACTAATTTTGTTGTTAACTCTTTTATCTCTAATTCACTACCCTTAATAAGTGAAAATATATTATCCTTAAATATATTTTCTTTAATTAAATGAGGTTGAAGTGATCTTTCAGTTGTTATTATTATATTAATATCTTGTCTTTCTTTTTTAATAATTTTAGAGATAACTGATAACTGAGAATATTCAGTTTCCTTTGACTTATTAATTGATGCATATGGTAAATTTTCACTTGGAGGATAATATAATACATTTTTATTATCTATACTATCGAAATATCCATACCATTTATATGCAATTTCCTCATTAGGACTTATAAGTAAGATATCTTTATTTTCTTTCTTAGCAATACTATTTAATATAATTGACTTTGCATATCTACTAGATCCAATGATATTTAGTTCATTATTATGTTTAATTCTTTTTACTAACTCTGATATTATTTGTGAATTTGAAATATAACTAATTAATGATTTTAAACTCATTTATATTTAATTAACTTGATTACTACTTAAGGTTATATTATATTATATTTTACAAAGATTGTGAATAATAATTAATGGATTCTGCTGCAATAAATTCCTTTATACCAACGCTTGATCAGGTTGATAGTTGGTCAGAAATTCTTACACTTCTACCTATATTGATTATTTTAGAGTTGTTGCTATCGGCAGACAATGCGATTGCTTTGGCATCGCTTACTAAATCTCTTGATAGTCCTTTATTAAGATCTAAAGCTTTAAATATAGGCATTACTATTTCTTTATTATTCAGAATATTTCTTATTCTTTTATCTAATATACTTTTAAAATTCATCTTAATCCGTATTTTTGCAGGTTTATATCTTATTTATTTATTTATTTCAAATGTTTTTTTTAGCAGCGAATCAGATACTCAAGAATCAGACAATGACAAAAACAATAATAATCTTAAATTTCTAAAGATTGTTGCTTTACTTTCTTTGACTGATTTTGCATTTTCAATTGATAGCATTACAACAGCTGTTGCAATAAGTGATCAATATATACTTATTATTTTTGGAGCAATTATAGGTGTATTAGCATTGCGATTTACTTCAGGTATATTTCTTAGTCTTTTAGAGAAATTTTTAAGATTAGAAACTGCTGGTTACATTGCTATCTTAATTGTTGGGATAAAGCTTCTTCTAAATACATTAATTACTGAGACAATTCTTCCAGATTTTTATTTTTATATTTTGATACTGATTTCTTTCATTTGGGGTTTTTCAAAAAGGGATCAAATAACTTAGTCAGAAAATTTTTCTCCAATTACAGGATTTAATTGTTGTATCAATTGATTTTGACTTGATACGTTTTTACCTTCTAATTTTGCTTCTAATAAAAGAATCGGATCAGTTTTGGTTGTTATAATAATCCCTAAGTTTTCTATAAGTCCAATAATGTATCCTGGCTTTAATACATTACTTAAAATTTTATAATTCTTATTTTGTATTTCATCAATTGTTAGGATCTTTATTTTTATTATTTTGAGGTTTTTGCTTTTATAAGTTGAATTGGCTCTTGGGTATAAGGCATTTATTTTTCTATAAATATCAGTTGAGGAATTTTCCCAATTTATAATGTAATCAAATTTGTTTATCATTCTTGCATATTTTAATTCTCTTTGAAAATCAGTTTGTTTTTTAAGTAAAAGATTAATATCTCTATTTTTATTTTGTTCTATGTCTGATATCGCTGTCAAAATTAATTCTGATGATAAATCACTTAATTTTTTAGTTAAGGTTTTAAGATTATCCTTATTCTCAATTTTAATTTGTTTTTCAACTAATACGTCCCCAGTATCTAATCCTTCTTCCATTTTCATTATTCCTACACCAGTTATTTTGTCTCCCTCTAATATTGACCATTGAATTGGTGCAGCGCCCCTCCATCTTGGAAGTAGTGATGCATGTGCATTCCATGATTTGTATTTAGGAATATCTAATATCGCTTTGGGTAATATCTTTCCATATGCAATTACAATAAAAAGATCACAAGATAAATCTTTAAGTCTGCTAATAAATTTAATATTTTCCTTTATTGTTTCTGGTGTAAATACTGGAATATTTTCCCTAGTAGCATATTCCTTAACTGGTGATGATATTAACTTATTACCTCTAGATCTTTTTTTATCTGGTTGGGTAATTACAGCAACAATATCATGATCTGATTTCTTTAATACTTCAAGACTTTTAACTGAATATTCAGGCGTACCCCAAAATATAATTCTCACTCGTCACCGGTTATAGATAATTCATTAATCCATACATGTGGAGAAATTCCACTTGTAGTTAATTCTTTTTCATTTTCAATATTTATTATATTTTTTAGAAGATACTTTATATCTCCTGCTACAGTTGCTGATTCAATTGAACGTTTTTTACCATTTCTATAAAGCCATCCTTCAAAAGGAAGAGAGAAGGAACCTTGACTAGCTTTAACTCCTGCATGAATTGCGTTTAATTCTTCAATATATACAAAATCTCCTTGATAATTTGTGTGTACCAAAGACTTGTTTAAGTCCGAACATTCATTAGATTTTTCAATTACTAACCAATCTGGAGAAACTGATACTTTTGAGCCAAGTCCAGCATGCCCTGTGGGTATGGTATTAAAAATTTTTGCAGTTGATTCCGAATGCAGAAAGTTTTCTAATTTACCTTTATTAATTAACATTAGTTTTTTTGTTGGAGTCCCTTCACCATCGAATGGTGCAGAAGATATATTTTTATCATTAAGCCCATCATCATAGATATTCAAAGCTGGAATTGAAATCAATTCACCAATAGAGTTTTTATCTGAAAGACTTACACCGTCAATAATACTTCTAGCATTGAAGATAGAACTAAATGCATTCATTATCGTTAGAAATGCTTCAGGTGATAGACAGATTAAATACTTATCTGTTTTTATTGATGAGTAATCTAAATGTGCAATTGTTTTCTTTGCGGCCTCTTTGATACAGGATTCAATATCAATGTCTTCAACACCGTATCCTAGTTTAACTGAACCTGAACTACGAGGTTTTTTATCTTTTTCTTCTGCTCTCGCATATAAATATATAGCAGCTTGACTTTTACTATAATTTCGAAATGCCCCATCACTGTTGGCATAAATTCTTTCATAAAAACTTTCTGACAATCCGTTGTAAGGAATAGATTTAATAGCCTCATGACTATCGATTAGCTTCGATTCAGCCTCTCTGAGAATTTTAAGCAGCTTTTTTATTCCTAACGGATTTTTTTTATCAACTTCTTTTACATGTATAGGATCTTTGGCTAAGGGAGAAAAATCAGTAAATTCATTTTTGTTCCCAAATTCTGAAGCAATATTTGCTTGTCTTAAAGCTTTTTTAATACCTGTTTCACTTAGATCACTTGTAGTCGTGATGCCAACTAAGTTGTCTTTATTCCAAACTCTTAAAGTTATGACCTGTTTTTGAGATGCTTTTAACTGTTTCGCTGCTCCTCTATCAACTTGAACAGAATAATCATTAGAAAAACTAGCACCGTAATCCCATTTATCAATGTTTAATATATTTGCAGCGGTTGATATTTGAGTTGTTATTTCTGTAGGATTCACTTTTATCTCCCACCTACTGTTATGGAATCGACTTTAATATGTGGCTGTCCTACTGTTACATTAACGCTTCCGCTGACTGAACCACAAAAACCAGGAGCCAACTCTAAATCATTTCCACACATAGATATTTTTGGCATTACTTCTTTCGCGTCACCTATCAATGTTGCTCCTTTTACTGGTTTAGTTAATTTACCGTTCTTTATTAAATAACCTTCCTCTACAGCGAAATTAAATTGGCCTGTTGCTCCTACACTTCCACCACCCATTGACTTACAGTAAAGGCCATCGCTAATACTATTTATTAATTCTTCTTTAGTGAATTCACCTTTAGCTATATAAGTGTTTCTCATTCTTGATGCAGCAGCGAATGAATAATTTTGCCTTCTACCACTACCGGTTCTTTTGTGACCAGTCCTTAATTCACCAGCCCTGTCAGAAAGAAATTTCTTTAATATACCATCTTTAATAAGTATTGATTTCTCTGGTTCCATTCCTTCATCATCAATAGATAATGATCCGAAAGACCCTTCAGAAATGCCCTCATCTATTGCCGTCACAGATTCGTGAGCTATTTTTTCATTCAACTTATCACTAAATGGAGTTGTTCCACGTTCAATCTGAGTTGTTTCAAGTAAGTGACCACAAGCCTCATGAAATATAACACCACCGAATTTATTAGCTAATACAACTGGCATTTGTCCAGCTTGAACATAGTCTGCATATAACATATTCATTGAACTTTCATAAACTTCATTTGAAGCTTTTTCATGATCCCATAATCTAAATTCATTAGGGATTCCATGCGATCCAAATCTTCTACTACCGTTCGATCTATATTGAGCGTCATTAGCAATTATGTTAAGTCCTACCGTTTGATGCAATCTTATATCAGTAGCGTAAGTTCCATCACTTGAAGCTATTATTACTTCCTGCCAATTTCTTGCATAACTACCTTTTCTAACGACTACTTTCTTATCCTTTTTTAATGATTTAGTGCTAAGTAATAATTTTTCGCTTACTTCATTTATTGTTGGCACTTCATTCAGCCAATTAATTTTTGACTTACTATAGTCTTTAAGTTTTTCAAGTCCATTAAAAATTAATTTATTAGTTTTTTTAGAGATATCTAACATTTCGATTGCTTGAGAAATTGATCTCATTAATCCATGTTTTGACAAGTCATTAGTACTCACAAACCCATCTCTCTTGTCTTTAAATATTCTTATTCCAGCTCCTTTGCTAAAAGATGGACTTACATTTGTAATAAAATCTTCTTCTGCAAGAACACTTGAATTATCAGAGTTTTCAATAAATAATTCTACAAAATCAGCACCTAGGGATATGCCATAGAAAATGACTTCTTCAAGAAGTTTTTTATTACATTCACCAAATCTAATTTCGGAAGATTTAATACTCGCAGATACCATTTGAATCTTATAACTTTAGCTCTTTGTTAAGATCAGATTATCTAATTGATGGTTGAAAATCATCACTTTCAAGAGGTTTTAATAAGTATAGTCTTATCAGTTGATAACCGTTTGAAATAAAGATGGGTAATTTAGATAATACTTTAATTACATTTGGATTTTCTTTCTTATCTATCTCTGATAAGCGAGTACCATTCTCAACTATTCTGTCTAATCTTTTGTAAAAAGATTTATCATATACATTTAAAACAACAGGAAATACTTTGGCTGAAGTTTCATTTGTTTTGTTAATTACAAATTGGTCATATTCTCTAGCATTTAAACCTAGTGCTCCATAAAAATCTCTTTTGGTGCCAAGATCTCTTATGTACATAGTTGCAAAAACAGCTAGTAGAAAAAACCTAGACCATAATTTAGTAACTATAGGATGATTATTTAAAAAATATCTAAATCTATGATAATAATCAAAAATTGGATGTTTCATGGTATAACCAAAGATCTCAAATTTCTGGCTTAAACTTTTAACCGTTCGAGGTTGTGCTCTCATTAATGCATCAAAGAAATCACCATGCCTATTTTCATCTTGACACCAATTTTCAAAGTAATTAAATAATGGAAAAATTTTACCACTAGGATTTTTTTCAAGGTGCCTATAAATTGCTATATATCTCCAATATCCAATTTTTTCAGATATGTAGGTAGCATAAAAAATTGCTCTTGGAGCAAAATAAGTGTAATCCTTATTGGCTGTAAGAAATCCTAAATCTAACTGTAATCCGAAGTCATTCATTGACTTATTCAAAAATCCTGCATGTCTTGCTTCATCCCTAGCCATATGAGCAAAACATTCAGCAAGAAGTGGATTCTTGTCTTTTATCCTTTTACTTAATTCTTTGTATAAGAGAAAGCCTGAAAATTCTGAAGTACAACTTCCTTCCAGAAAATCTACAAAAAGCTCTCTTGTTTCATCATCTAATTTATCTGCTGCCCCCTCAAATTCTTTATTTCGTACAAAGTGATGCCTATTATAATCTTTTCTAAATTCTTCACATATTGCTTCCAATTCGTCTTCATTAATGGATAAATCCATTTTCTCCATAGCTTCAAAATCAGTCGTGTAAAAATTTGGAGTTAAGATCGTATCCTTTGCGATATCCTTCCCTCTGTTAACAAATTTTTTATTATTTGATTCAACAGTTTGTTGTGCCATTTTCTCTAATTCATTACTACTATTATTTACTATTTATTGTATTTTTGAGTAAAAAGTTAACTAGGTGTTATTCTTTGATTTATTTAATTAATGCCAATTAATTTTTGTCCATTTAATCTTTGCAGAATTCTAGAAATAATTAATTTGAGGGTTATTCTTTTTTCATCTATTAAAAATGATTCAATTACACTTGGTTCTTGATCAGATTTGCATAATGAAATGCTTTTTAAGGAGCTTATATCCTCTTTTTCAAAAGATAACCAAAAGTTGCAAATGTCTTTTATTTCGCAAAAAATGACCCAGCATTTATCACCAGCAATTGGCCTTGAAGTGTTTTTTAAATTTATATCTGAAACTTCAGCCAAAGTATTTCCTGTTGTTTTAAATGTATATGATAAATCTTTTTACAAAAGATTAGACAGAATA
>OZSS01001166.1_pt1 | contig 12338 bp, 11 predicted proteins | sample 1779911 | NCBI WGS metagenome assembly OZSS01 (sample SAMEA2603589, study PRJEB24840) | metagenome | biome: Water; feature: Photic zone; material: Seawater sample | place: Mediterranean Sea | collected 2013-11-12 | depth 10 m | reverse complement strand
TTCATATTGTTTCCCTCTTTGTTAAATAAAGCTTATTAAAACTAATTTTGCTGAAGAATTCAACAAATTATAGAATGTAGGTCAAAAATATAAAAACAACTTGAGATAGAATTTATTTTCTTGTTCCTAAATCTCTTCTTAATACATCTATATAAACTGCGAGAACTATTATCGATCCAATTAGAACTTGCTGCCAAAAAGAACTTACATCCATTAAGTTTAGACCGTTACGTAAAATACCCATTATCATTACCCCGGCAAAAACACCAAGAACAGTTCCTCTTCCCCCAAAGAAACTTGCTCCGCCAATAATGCATGCTGCTATAGCATCTAACTCAGACTGTAAACCAGCGTTAGGATATCCAGAGTCTGTTCTACCAGCTAAAATTAAAGCTCCAATACCTGATAAAAATCCGCATAAAGAGTAAACAATTACTAATATTTTATTTACATTTACGCCCGATGCCCTCGCTGCACTGGGGTTACCTCCAATAGCATAAATCCATTTACCAGTTCTTGTATGATTCATGAAAACCCAGAAAATTATATATACAATTGCAATAAGAACTAAACTCACTGGAAGGTACTGAGATTTTTCGAGACCTAACCAAGTTAAATCTATTCTTCCATGGCCAAGATACCTTACTTCGTCAGTAAAGCCACTTATTGGTGTTCCACCTGAAATTAAATTTCCAGTTCCTCTAAATATATATAGTGTACCTAGTGTCATTATGAAAGGATGAGGCATCCGCAAAATAGTAATTCCAAGACCATTTATTAGTCCACATATTAATCCTGCTATAAGTGGTGTCATAGCAACAACAAACCAAGGCGCACCTGCTTTTGCTACAATTGCTAATATCATCAATGACAACATCATTATAGAACCAACTGAAAGGTCAATACCTGCAGCTACAATTACCATGAAAACTCCTAGAGCGAGCATAGATTGCCAAGATATTTGTTTAAATACGTTGGTTACATTTCTCCATGACAAAAAAACATCTGGCTGCAAGAAATGCATTACCACTATCATAATGAACAATAATAATAAAATTCCATATCTATCAAAGTAAGGAATTAATTTTAAATATAGTGAATCTTTTTCTTGATCTTTATTATCCATAATTATTTTTTTCCCATAATCCAACCAATTACTTCGTCTCTAGAAGTTTTTGATAATTCAGACTCTGCAAAATTAGTTCCTTGAAATAAAGCCATCACACGATCACAAACAGCAAATATGTCATCCATTCTATGGCTGATAACAATTACACCTACTCCAGTTTTTTTTAAGCTATTGATTAAATCTAATACTTTTCCAACTTCCTTGATAGCAAGAGCAGCCGTAGGTTCATCCATAATAACTACCTTGGCATTGAAAGCTGTAGATCTTGCTATGGCTACCGCTTGTCTTTGACCTCCTGAGAGTTCCTCGACTTTTTGATCTGCACTTTTTACATTAATTTTTAACTTACCTAAATGAGCATCAGTAAGCTCTTTTATTTTTTTAAAATCTAGCAGCTTAATAAAACCAAGATTTTTAGTAGGCTCACGTCCCAAAAAAATATTTTCACCAATAGGAAGATTTCCCGCTAAAGCCAAATCCTGGTAGACCATTTCTAAGCCTAACTCTTGTGAGTCCTTTGGACTTTCTAATATCTCTTTTTTACCATCAAAATATAGTGAACCAGAACTTGGTTTATAAAGTCCAGATAAAACCTTCATTAATGTCGTTTTTCCTGCTCCATTGTCACCCACAACACCAAGACATTCTCCTGCATGTATCTTTAAATTTACATTCTCAAGAGCCGTTATGGTTCCAAAGTACTTTGTTACACTTTTTGCTTCTAGAAGTAGTTGATTAATTGATGACATAAGTGAAGAAAATATAAAAAAATCAGTTAATTGCAACAGGTTTTGAGGCTAACAAATTTACTGTTTTGCTTTGAGCCGTTTTGCAGAATTTTGGTGCCTTTTTTTTTAAAATTAAGCTCATATCTTTTAGAACAATTTCACCCATTTCAAAAAAAGCCTGTTCTAAAGCTCCCGCCCTATGGGCTGAAAACAATACATTTTTCAGTTTTCTAATTGGATCATTTTTTTTAACCGGCTCTTCAGGAAATACATCCGTTGCGACATAGATATCTCCTTTTTTAATTCTTTTTTTAAGATCCTCAAAATTAACAATTGCTGCTCTACTCATTAAAATAAAAACTGATTTCGACCTCATTCTATTTAATAATTTTTTGTCTATTAAATTTTTATTTTTAGTTGTGATTGTTGCTAGCACATAAATAATCTCACAATCGCTAAACATTTTACTTAGATTAATTGATTTAAAACCAGCTTTTTTAATAATTTTGTTAGGTACCCAGGGATCATATACATTTATATTTTTTGTAAAGGGTAGCAGAAAAGGACAAAGCGCCTTTGCCAAATCTCCAAAGCCTAGTAAACCGATTTTTTTATTTGTTAATAGTGAAGAGCTTAAATTACTTTCCAAACCGTATTTTTCTTTTCCTTTTATAAAATTGAAATGAGCATTATGGATATCTCTTAATATGGATAAAGTCATACCTAAAGCTATTTCAGCAACAGGCTTTGCAAACACAGGTGATGTAGCTATGACATCAATTTTTTTTTTAAAACAATATTCATAGTCAATATTATCCATAAAATTACTTTCAACATTTATTATACATTTCAATTGTGTGGCTTTCGATAAAAGATTTTTATCAAGATCTGGTTGGCCCATTATAAAAGTGGCTTTATGAATATTTTTTTCGTAAAAATCTTTTTTATTAAACTTAGGAGCTGTTATTAACTTATATTTTGATTTTAATTCCTTAAGTTTTTTTTTTGAAAAAATTAAATCTAATGTTCTTGGAAATGGATCTGAAATTACGATATGTTTTTTCATTTTATATTTACTTTAGTAATTTCTTAATATCTAATTTTGAAAACTTTTTTGGTTTTGCGCAAAAGGTATTAGTGTATTGAATTTTGCCAGACCTGGCCGCTTTCATAATAGAAGTTATAATGTCTAATACATGAAGAGAAATTTCACCACTACATAAATGTTTTCTTTTATTTTCAATCGAATATGCCATCTCTGACAACCCGACACCTCGATAGTTTGCATTAGTTGGTGTTTCATTAGCTCTTGAACTTTGTGTTCTAATATTAATCCTCCCTAATGGCATTTTTGAAGTCTTAAACTCTCTCCAGTTATCGCCTAATTTATTGCAAGTTAATACTGATCCACCAAACATATTTGGATCTGGAACTATCATTGACCCTTTTTCTCCATATAATTCAATATGATTTCTTTGATGAGCTATAACATCAAATGATAATGTTAATCTTATAACGGAGTCATTTTTAAAAGTTATTGTTGATAAATAAGTAGTTGGACATTCTACTTTAAATTTTTTGCCTTTTTTTGGTCCTATCCCAATAGTTCTATATTTTTGACCTTGAATGATGGTGCCAGTAACTTTTTTTGCTGGTCCTAAAAGATTTACTAAAGCAGTAATATAATATGGTCCCATATCGATAACAGGACCTCCCTCTTTTTTTGTGAACCAAGGTTCAGGATTAGGATGGTAGGATTGAATACCAGGAAATGCAAAAACTGCATTTCCTAATTTTACATTTCCTATAATATTTTTTTCAACTAATTCTTTAGATTTTTGAATTCCACCTCCTAAAAAAGTATCAGGAGCGTTACCTAAATATAATTTTTTTTTTTTTAAATTTTTAACAATTTTTTCCCATGATTTAAATTTATTGCTAATGGTTTTTCTGAATAAACATGTTTTCCGTTTATTAAAGCTTTTTTAGATATTTGATAATGTGCTTTTGGAATTGTAAGGTTTAAAATAATTTCTATTTCCTTATCTTTAAGAATCTCATTAACAGTTACAGATTTTATTCCAAAATTTAAAGCACAACGCTTAGATGCTTTCAAATTAATATCAGCACATTTAATAATTTTTATATTATTAAAATATTTTTCAGCTCTAAAATATGTTTCAGCAATATGTCCACAACCTATTAAGCCAATTTTAAAAACTTTATTCATATAAAGTTTTTAAACACCTTGTCTCTGTTTTGATTTTCCTTCTTTGTGGAGTTTTAATGCCTCTTCATTTTCTTTTGATGTTGGTATTTCAAGCGTAGGGCTTTCCCAGTAAGCAGATCCTTCAAGCCATTCGTAACTATGTGTTTTAATTGATATAACATAAGTTACATCTGATTGTTTGGCTCTTTTAAATGCATCTTCTAATTCTGAAATACTAGAAACATGTTCTGATTTTGCTCCCATACTTGCTGCATGTTGAGCGAAATTTACTTCTTTGGAGTTTTGAATATTTGAGGAATTAAACAAACAATTAAATTCTTTTCCACCCTTGAACAATTGAAGTCTATTTATAACAGCATGACCTCCATTATCACACACAATGATTATTAATTTATTATTAGTAATTACTGAAGAATATATATCTGAATTGTTAAGTAGGTATGACCCATCACCCACAAAAGCAATTACATCTTTATCAGGGTTGGCCATTTTTATACCAAGAGCACCAGAAATTTCATAACTCATACAACTAAACCCCCACTCTGTTTCATGGGTATTTAATTCTTTTGGCCGCCAAACTTGAACAACTTCTCCGACCAAACCTCCGGCTGCTGTAACTGCGATATCAGTTGGATCTGAATTCCTATAAATTGCTCCAACAGCATGAGCATAACTTGGTAATTCTTGATTTGTTGGACCACTCTCTTTATCAACGTATTCATTCCAAGATTTTAACTCATCTTGTGATTTTTTATGCCAGTTATCAGATGATTTCCAATCTCCAATAGCGTTAGATAATTCTGTTAAGGTAACTTTTGCATCACCTATAACTGCTTCTGCTAAATGTTTGTTGGCATCATGTCTTGCTATATTAATTGAAACTAATTTAAATTCAGGATTTTCAAAATTAGCCCACGAGCCAGTTGTAAAATCTGCTAGCTTAGTTCCTATGCAGATTGCTAAATCAGTTTCTTTTGCTAAGTTATTTGCTGCCTTACCACCAAGACCACCTATTGGTCCTACAAAATGAGAATGATCTTTTTTCATTGTTGAATATCCCATAACTGTTTGTGTTACTGGTATATTATGTTTAACTGCAAAATTGCCTAACTCTTCCATGGCGTCAGAGTAAAATACTCCACCCCCAGAAATTATAATAGGTTTTTTTGAATTTTTAATTTTTTCAACTGCTTGTTTGATTTGAAAATCGTCAGGTCTAGGTCTTCTAATATTATGAATTCTTTCTTTAAAAAATTCCTCAGGATAATCAAAAGTTTCACCTTGTACATCTTGGCACAAAGATAAACATGCGGGTCCACACTCTGCTGGATCTAACATGGTTTGAATTGCTTGAGGAAGTGACTGTAATATTTGCTCTGGTCTTGTAATTCTATCAAAATATTTTGTAACTGGTTTAAATGAGTCGTTAGCGGTCATCCCCGGATTTGAAAAATGTTCAACCTGTTGCAAAACTGGATCTGGCATTCTATTTGCGTAAGTGTCTCCAGGTAAAAATAAAATTGGCAATCTATTACTCATTGCTACAGCTGATGCTGTAACTAGATTTGTAGATCCTGGTCCAACCGAACTTGTTGCAATAAAAATTTGCTTTCTTCTTTTAGCTCTTGCATAAGCAACACCTGTTAAAGCCATATTTTGTTCGTGATGACCTCTGTAAGTTGGAAGTTGATCTTTATTTTCCTCTAATGCTTGTCCTAGACATGCGACATTTCCATGTCCAAAAATACCGAATACACCAGGAAACAAAGGCTTAACTTCACCATCAATATAGACTTTCTGAGCTATTAAATGTTTAACCAATGCATGCGCGCAAGTAAGCTTTATTTTTCTCATTTTTCTAGTTATATTCTCCTCAAATATTCAACTAATAAACCACAAAATAAAAATTATGTATAGCAAATTTGGACAATTCATTGATGGCAAATGGCAAGCATCACAAAATAATGAAACTTATGATGTTTTAAATCCTGCAACTGAAGAAGTTTTAGGTAAGGCATCTAAAGCAGGTGAAGAAGATGTAAACAAAGCACTTAAGTCTGCAGAAAAAGGTTTAGAAGTTTGGAGAAATACTCCACCTTGGCAAAGATCAAAAATTATAAGAAAAATTGCCGACCTTATGAGAGAGAGAACTGATGTATTAGCTAAGTGGTTGACATTAGAAGTTGGAAAACCACTATCAGAAGCAAAAGGAGAAGTTGGAGGAGCCGCAGATATTTTTGAATGGAACTCTGAAGAGACAAAAAGAATTTATGGTCAAATAGTTGAAAGTAGATTTGAACATACAAGAATGTATGTAAAATATGAACCTGTTGGAGTTGTTGCTGGATTAATACCATGGAATTTTCCAATAGTTTTATCTTCAAGAAAAATTTCCACTGCTTTAGCTGCAGGATGTTCAGTAATTTGTAAGCCTGATGTAATTACTCCAGGTAGTGTAATGGAACTTATGAATATTATAAATGATGCAGGCGTTCCTCCAGGAGTAGTAAATTTACTATCTGGTGATCCAGCTAAAATCTCATCTCAATTAATATCATCTGATATAGTGAAAAAAGTTTCCATAACTGGTTCAACGAGAGTTGGAAAACTAATTTTAAAACAAGCCGCTGAAAAAGTTCAAAGAGTTACTATGGAGTTAAGTGGTCATTCACCTTTTATTGTTTTTGACGACGTAGATATTAACAAAGTAACTGATATGGCAATCACTGCTAAATTTAGAAATAATGGTCAAGTTTGTATATCACCTGCAAGATTTTATATTCATGAAAGTAAAAAAGATGAATTTGCTAAAACATTAGTTGAAAAGGTTACTAAGCTTAAAGTTGGTAACGGAATGGATGAAGATACAATTTTAGGACCTTTAACAACAGAAAAAAGATTAAATGAAATAGAGGCATTAGTAGAAAAAACTAAGAGTGAAGGAGCAACAGTTTTATGTGGTGGAAAGAGACCAGCTGGTTTTAATAAAGGGTATTTCTATGAACCAACTATTTTTGATAATGTTAAAGATAATTTTACAATTGCTAAAGAAGAGCCATTTGGACCTTTAGTGCCATTGCTTACTTTTAAAGACACAGATGAAGTTGTTAAGCGAGCTAATGATAATGACCTTGGTTTAGCAAGTTATATTTACACTAATTCTTTAGAAAAAGCGCACAAAGTCTCAGAAAAAATGGAAACTGGAACATGTGCTGTAAACCATCCAACAATTGCTTTTGCTGAAGTGCCTTTTGGAGGAATAAAACAAACAGGCTATGGAAGAGAAGGTGGTTCTATGGCTATCAAAGATTATTTGAACGTTAAGTACACTCACTTCGGTCTCAATTATTAATGAGAAAAAATAAAGTCAAACAAATGATGGCTGAAGGTAAGCCTGTTGTAAATGGTTGGTTACAAATACCAAGCACTGTATCAGCTGAAGTTATGGCGCATCAAGGTTGGGATTCTCTAACTGTAGATATGCAGCATGGACTTGTTGATTACACAAACGCACTTCCAATGCTTCAAACTATTTCATCAACTGATGTAACTCCTCTTGCAAGAGTAAATTGGAATGAACCAGGCCAAATCATGAAAATTTTAGACGCTGGTTGTTATGGAATTATATGTCCTATGGTAAGCAATAAAGAAGAAGCAGAGAGATTTGTACAAGCCTGCATGTACCCTCCAAGAGGATATAGAAGTTTTGGTCCCGTTAGAGGATTGATTTATGGTGGAGCTGATTATGCCGACCATGCAAATGATGAAATTTTAAAATTAGCTATGATTGAAACAAAAGAATCATTAGATAAATTAGATGAAATTATGTCTACAGATGGTGTAGATGGAATATATATTGGCCCAGCGGACTTAAGTTTAGCAATTGGAGAAAAGCCTGGATTTGATAGACCAGAAGATACAAAGGCATATTCTGAAATTCTTAGAATTTTAGAGCATGCCAAAAAACATAATATCTTTGCAGGAATACATAATGGAACAACCGAATATGCCCAAAAAATGATTGATAAAGGTTTTAATTTTGTAACAATTGGAGCTGATCAAAGAGCAATGAGTGCTGGAGCTAAAGCAATTGTTGAAAAAATGAAAGGCTCAATAAGCAAAAAAGAGTCTGAAACATATTAATCAAGTTTATCAAGAAAAGATTCGAACTCCTTTTTATTTAAATTTGAAGACTGTTTTTTTCCTGGAAATTTTCCTGCGATAGAATCTTTTTTGAATGCCTTAAGAGCTCGAACTCTCTCAATTTTTATTTCATTTTTTAATTTTAATAAATTTCCATAAGCTTTTGAATGTCTTGGAGGATTTAAAGTATCTCCACATATATCTTCCATGAACAAATACATTACATCCGCCTTTTTTCCTGAACCTAAAGAAACTGTAACTATATTTGTTCTTTTAGAGATTTCTCCCATAACATTTTCTGGAATAACTTCACATTCAGCAGAAAAAGCTCCCGCATCTTCCAATCTTTTAAATTTTAAAAAAAGTTTGTGTGCCTCATCACTATCTTTTCCAACTGCTCTTAATCCACCAATCCATGTGGATTTTCTTGGAACTAAACCAAGATGCCCCATAACTGGAACATCTTCATTAGCCAACATCTCTACTATTTTCATACTTCTAGGTGTCATTACAGCATCAGCTCCATTTTCTAAGGCTTCAAACGCTCCTCTCATTATATCTTCTGAAGTGACAAACTTATTTAATACTAGCGCAGCAGTTAAAAATAGATTCTTTGATCCCTCTCTCACCTGTTTTACATTAAAAGCATTGCAGATTATCATGTCAAATCCAGCCTTCTCTGCGGCCTCAGCTTCATCTATTGTATTAGCTGTGACTTGAGTAAATTTTTTTTTTCCTTTTGCTTTTTTAAGATCATCAACGGTAAGAGTTCTGTTTGCAGGTTGAGCGGCCCAAGTATAAATCTTTTTCATTTTATATTTTTTAATTCTTTATAGATATTATTCACTCTATGTACTTCTTGTGCAATATTAAAATATCCTTCATATTCAATTTCATCTGGAGATACATCAAAATGATAATGTCCAGCATCATTCTTATGCTCATATGAGTGAAAGTGAGTATGCTCACCGGACTCTCTTAAATTTAATTCTCCCCCCGTAGGATCGCCAGTCCATAAAACAGTATAGCATTGTAATTTTGGTCCAACAGGCTCGTAAAATTGTAGAAAATCTTTTGTGCATTTCATCAATTGCGGATCATAATATTCATGTTTTATATCCTTATAATCTGGTTGTACGTGTGATCTTATTTTTCCATTCAAAACTCTAAATACACCAGCAAGAGCAATATGATCTTTATTCCCAATTTTAAGATTTTCTGAAAGTGCTGTTCTTATTGATTGAGGTAATGAACCTTGTTTTCCAATTCTTTTTTTAATTTTTAAATATATAACTTCTCCTTTAACTCCATCGGAATAATAAACATTACCTAGCCCACCATGTTTGCTTGCGGTATAGTCCTCTACTATACATTCTTTATCTTTTCCTACTCTAGCAATTAAAGATCTATTTTCTTTTGTTATAAAGTTTTCATTTATAACCAATTCTCCACAGTGTCCATCAAGGCAAGACATTGCTCCAGATCCTGCACCAAGTGCATAAGATCTTTCCGATCCAATCATTTTTGATATTTCTGAATAATCAAACTCAGTTCCAAGATATTTAGGATCATGCATGTAAGGCTCTCCTCCAACATCGATTATCCTTTGGTTGCCACTCATACCTTCAGATGGACAATCCCAATTTCTTAAATTTGGACAATCAATTACCTCTGTATTTACACTATCATAATTCTTTGACAGACCTTTATCTAATGCGTTTGATATTTCTTCTAAACTAAATTTTTTGAAAATTCCTTTTTCTATTTTTAATTCCATATATAAATTAGTTACATAATATATTGCATAATTTTTTTACATAAATATATTTCGATTTTAAAAATGAATAATAAAGATTTAAAAGTTGCAGTTCTTGGTGCAGGGGCAATGGGTTGTCTATTTGGAGGCCTACTAGCAGAAAAAGGTCTAAATGTAACGCTCATTGACGTTTGGAAAGAGCATGTTGATGAAATAAATAAAAATGGTCTAAAAATGGATGGTCATGGTGGTGATAGATTTATAAAAGTACCAGCAACATCAGATCCATCTACAATTGGAAAAGTTGATGCTGTGATAGTCATGTGTAAAGCAACAGCTCTAGAACCTGCTTTAAAAAGTATAAAAAACATTATTAACGATAAAACAGTTTTCATGTCTTTTCAAAATGGAATTGGACATGAAACAATAATTAAAAGTATAGTTGGCGATGAAAAGGTAATCGGGGGAACAACAACTCAAGCATCAAATATCTTAGGCCCTGGTCATATTATGAATCATGCTGCTCTACCCTCTTGGATTGGAGAATATGATGGTGGGATAACAGATAGAATAACTGAAATTGCTGACACATTTACTGCTCATAATTTAGAAATGATTGCAGCTGAAGATGTAAAAAAAAGAAAATGGATGAAACTTTTTGCTTTAACCGCAATAGGTCCACTTTCGGCTATTTTTGATCTGCATCACACCGATCTTTACATAAATAATAATGCCAACGACATTTCTAGAAGTTTAGGTAAAGAGATAATTTTAGAAACAAGAGATGTTGCTTTAGCAGATGGTGTTGATGTTTCTGAAGATGAGTGTTTATTTATGTTCAACAAAATTGTTGATTCAAAACAAACAAATAAGTCTTCAATGGCTTTTGATGTACTTTATAAAAGAAAAACTGAAATTGATTTCATAAGTGGCGCCGTATCGAAAATAGGAAAAAAACATGGAATAGCCACACCATTAAATGACCTTATGTACAAAATGATTAAAGTAAAAGAGGGTATGTACAGCTAAATGCTGAAAATTAGCAAACTAAAGAAAATTAAATCAAACTTCCCAGTCATTGTTGGAGAACAAATAATCAGTAAAAAGGTCTGCAATTCTTTAATTAAAGAAATAACTAATTCAAAAAGTTTTGATGATATGATTATGGGTGGCAGAAGCAGGATTAACAAAGGATCAAAAAATTTCAACAAATATATCTCAAGTTCTAAAATCTCAAAAAAACTTTTTGCTACTTTCAATACACAATCGTTTTATAAGAAAATTGATAAGAAATTTAAAACAGAGTTTAAGGCAAATACATGGGAAAGTTTATTTAAACCTAAAAAATTTAATAAAAAAAAATATACAGTAAAAAGAAAAGTAAATTCCAAAGAGCTAAAAAAACTACTAGGTAAAAATTATAAAAATCCAAATTTAAATTTAGACATTGATTTCTCAGTATCTAAAGGAGGATATAGATTGAGACCACATAGAGATGATGTGAATAGGCTATATAATTTTTTGATCTATTTAACCGATATACCAAAAAAAAATGGAGGATCTCTTACTTTATATAAGAAAAAAGCAAACAAAAACCTTAGAAAAAGCTTTAGAAGGTTTCCTAAGATTAATGAACTTGATAAATTAAAGGAATTTACACCAAAACAAGGAAGTGTAATTTTCTTTAAATCTACTCCTAATTCTTATCACGGAGTAAAAAGATTTAAGGAAAAAGAATGTCCAAAAAGATTTTTTATTTATGGAAGTTATGCCCTTAATAAACCAGTAATATGGAAATATAAAAATTCTGAATATCATCCACATATTGTTGCGACGAAAAAAAGAATGCTTACATCTTTTCATGACTCAAATTATTTGCTAAAAAATTAGTAATTATGCAGATTAAGACTAAATTAAAGAGTATTTTAGATAGGGATGGTTTCTTAAGAGTAAGAAATGTTCTTAACTTCAATAAAGATTTAAAACCAATTTTAAATGACATGGAATATGTAATGGACAATTTAGTTCATAAATTTGCTCCAGAGCACGTGAAAGAAAAGATTTTTAAATATAACTTTAGGAAAAAATACACATACATTTCAAAGCTAAATATTTATGATCTTGACCAGTATTTTAATACTAGACTTCCTAGAGATCATGTAAAAAAGGACAGTGATTACTTTGCCTCTCAATCTTTGTGGAACTTAATAAATCACAAAAAAATCTTGGATGTAGTTGAAAAATTATTAGGGCCAGAAATTTTGTCAAATCCAGTGCAAAATACTAGAATTAAACAACCAGAGAGCAAATTACCAAAACATTCTATCCATGATGGTCTATCAGGTAGAACTC
>OZSS01001165.1_pt1 | contig 12359 bp, 13 predicted proteins | sample 1779911 | NCBI WGS metagenome assembly OZSS01 (sample SAMEA2603589, study PRJEB24840) | metagenome | biome: Water; feature: Photic zone; material: Seawater sample | place: Mediterranean Sea | collected 2013-11-12 | depth 10 m | reverse complement strand
TTTTCACTAGTTCGAGTCAAAATTTGGGAACACTCTCTAATTTTGTAAAGCGTTGATTATCAGTACATATTTTTTTTTGTGGGTGATACTGGACTCGAACTTACCTATTAAGTAATTGATTATCAATGACTTAAAATTTTAGGGTGTTCCCAAAGGGATCACTCTATGTTCCTAGTAGTATCACTCAAACGCATACAAAACTAATGAAAATTAATGTGGACAGATTCTGTCTAGATTAATTTTTAAATTTTAACATTAACTTATTATTTTGAAAACATTTGATTCACATTATTATTATAAAATATGATGTGTTTAAAAAAAGACAAGTAGATTTAGTTGTTATCTCAGATATTCACCTAGGTACACGAGGGTGCAGAGCTGATGAATTAATTAATTATTTGAGAACTATCAAACCTAAAAAAATCATTCTAAATGGTGATATAATTGATATATGGCAGTTCAAAAAAAAGTACTTTCCAAAATCTCATTTGAAAGTAATAAGAATACTCTTAGATTTTTTATCTAATGGAACCAAGATTCATTATTTACCAGGAAATCATGATGAAGTTCTTAGGAAATTTAATGGTTATGGAATGAAAAATTTTAAAATTAGTAATAAAGCAGTTTTAAAATTAAATGGTAAAAAAGCTTGGTTTTTTCATGGTGATGTATTTGATATAACAATGAAATATTCTAAATGGGTCGCAAAATTAGGAGGAATAGGATATGATTTTTTGATTAGATTAAATTTTACTATTAATCGTTTTAGGGAATGGAGGGGTAAAGGAAAAATATCATTTTCTAAATACATAAAATACAAGGTCAAGGAAGCAGTGAAATATGTCAATCAATTTGAAGATATTGCTCTCGGAATAGCTCGTGAAAATAATTATGATTTTGTTGTCTGTGGACACATACATCAACCAGTTATTAGGGATCAAATTATTAAGGGAAAAAAAATAACATATTTGAACTCTGGAGATTGGATAGAAAACTTAACTGCACTAGAATACAACAATGATAGATGGAGTTTGTTTGAATATAATCCTATTGATTTCAAAAATCTGAGAAAAGAAAGAAAATCAACAATTGATAAATCAACAAACGAACTTTTTGAATCAATGCTTAAAAACTTTAAATCATGAAAATTTTATACGCAGTTCAATCAACTGGAAACGGACATATAATTAGAGCAAATGAATTAATTAAAATTTTTAAAAATCGAGCTGAGGTTGATGTGTTGATTAGTGGAACTCAATCTTCATTAAAATTAAAACATGATATAAAATTTCAATATAAAGGTTTGAGTTTTGTATTTGGAAAGAGGGGAGGAATTGATTTTTTCAAGACATTGAAATTATTCAATCCAATCACATTTATTAAAGAGATTTATAATTGTCCAGTTAACAAATACGATTTAATAATTAATGATTTTGAACCTATATCTGCTTGGGCATGTTTATTTAAAAGAAAAAAAAATTGTATTGCATTGAGTCATCAATTCTCTTTATTATCTCATAAAGTACCAAAAGGATCAAAAGTGAATCTGATTCAGTCATTTATTTTAAAATATTATTCTCCTGTTAAGAAAGGTTATGGATTTCATTTTAAAAAATATGATAAAAATATTTTTTTCCCAATTATTAAATCCAACCTTAGAAATAAAGAAATTAAAAATGGTTCTCATATAACTACATATTTACCATCATATTCAGATGAGTATCTTTATGCTATATTTTCAAAAATATACAAGCAAAATTGGCATGTTTTTTCCCAACATGCAAAGCAGAAGTATAGGAGAGGAAATATTTCATTTTTTCCCACAGGATATGAGGAGTTTGAAGAAAGTTTATTATCGTGTTCAGGAGTAATATGTAATTCTGGTTTTGAAACTCCATCTGAAGCACTATTTCTTGGAAAAAAATTACTGGTTATTCCAATGAAATATCAATTTGAACAATATATGAACGCAGTTGCCCTAGACAAAATGGGAGTTAAAGTTCTAAAAACACTTAATAAAAACTCAATTAGTAAGATTAGAAAATGGATTAAAAAAGTTAATCTAATTAGGATGACTTATCCTGATGAAAATAAGAAAATCATTGATAGAATTTTAATTGATTATATAAGAGAAAAATCAGATAAAAAAATATCTAAAAATTTAAAATACTTTACAAACCAAAGGGATACAATACTCTGAGAAAATGTTAGGTTTCTAATTACAAAAATTAAATTTTCACTAGTTCGAGTCAAAATTTGGGAACACTCTCTAATTTTGTAAAGCGTTGATTATCAGTACATATTTTTTTTGTGGGTGATACTGGATTCGAACCAGTGACCCCTACCCTGTCAAGGTAGTGCTCTGAACCAACTGAGCTAATCACCCTTAAATCTGTTGCACTTGAAATGCCAATATCCTAAAAAATAGTGATGTATACCTTTTAGGTTATTAAACTTTTACTTCCCGTTTTGAATTGGATCAGTTTCGGGCATCAATTTATTTAAAATAGTGTAAACAGGACAAAATTTAGTAATTGGGCTAACAACTTGTAATGCACCCACTGCAATAACTATCCATAAAAAACTGAGATTAGATGTTAAATAAGATAACCCAACACCAGAAAGATAAAGCAATCCGCATATAGCATCGTGAGCTCTTATTTTTGAAATATTTTTCTTCATATTTAATGGTTTAATTTATTAATATCAAATATAATCTATTCACTAAAAATTTCTTTTAAACCTTTTAGATTTTTTCTTTTTTTTGTTTTTATTGAATCTTCTTTCTTTATGAGATTTTGAAGATTCATCTCTTTGACCTCTTTTGTTTGTTATATTTACATTTACTGTTCTATTTTCAATTTCAAAATTATTAAAAACTTTAAAGATCAAATCTTTATGCTCTGGCTTTGAATTAAAAAAAGATTTTGTTTTTTGTACATCAACATTATATATATCACCAGGACTTAATGAGCATATTTCAGTTAAAAATTCTTTAAGATTCTGCCAATTATAGTAGTCCTTTGTTCCTAAATTTATTTGGTACCTCAAATCCTTACCTTTTTTTCCCTTGCTAGCTTTAGTTTCTTCCTCATTAAATGAATTTAATTTTTTTTCGAATTCCAAAGAAGCAATTTTTCTAATTAATTCTTCTTTACTAATGCTTTCTAAATTATCATTGATTGATGACAAAAAAGGATTTAAATCGTCATTAATATTTGTATTGATTATTTTGTCAAAATATCCTATTATTTGATTTGAAAATACTTCGTTTTTTGACGGCAACTGAGATGGCTTAATATTAATTTTAAGTTTGTTTTGAATTAATTTTACCTTTCTTTTTTCAGAATCGGAAAAAAACAAGACTGACAATCCCTTTTTAGAAGCCCTACCAGTTCTGCCACTTCTATGGTTATATATTTCAGCTTCATCAGGTATTTTATAATGGATAATATGAGTAATACTTTCAACGTCTATACCTCTTGAAGCAACATCTGTGGCAACTAGAATCTTAATTTGTCTTGTTCTAAATGCCCTCATGACTGAATCACGCTGATTTTGACTTAAATCTCCATGCAGTGCACCTGAACTATATCCATCTCCTATTAATTTTTCGCAAACCTTTTGTGTTTCTCTTCTTGTTCGACAAAATATTATCGAGTAAATATCAGAACATGAATCAATAAATAATTTTAAAGAATTATACTTATTTCGATTATTAATTAAAAAGCTAATGTGTGAAACATTTTCTGATGTTGAGTTTTTTTCTCCTACAGTAATTTTATAGGGGTTTTTCATAAACTCCTCTGCTATCTTAGACACCTCATTGGGCATTGTAGCCGAAAAAAGCCAAGTTTTTTTTGTTTTTGGAGTTTTAGCTAAAATGGATTTTATATCAGTATAAAAACCCATATTTAACATTTCATCAGCTTCATCCAGAACACAAAAATCAATTTTTGAAATATTGACGTATTTCCTTTTTAACATGTCAAGCATTCTCCCCGGGGTTGCGACTATTATTTGAGCGCCTCTTTTAATAGATTTTGCTTGTTCTTGAATATTACTGCCTCCATATACAGCAACAATATTTAGTTTGTCTAAATTAATAGCATACTTTTTTAATTCCTGGGTGATCTGTAAACATAGTTCTCTAGTTGGAGAAATAATGAGTGATTGTGTAAACTTGGAATTAGTATCTATGTGATGCAGAATTGGCAACCCAAAAGCTGCTGTTTTTCCTGTACCAGTCTGTGCTAATGAAATAATATCTTTCGGTTTATCAATTAATAATGGAATTGATTTTAATTGAACTTCAGTTGGGTTTTTAAAGCCTAGTTCTGTGATTGCTGAAATAATAGGTTTGTTTAAACCCATTGATGAAAAGTCACTCATGCGCGGCAAAAGTAACTTATTAATGCAAGATTATAACATAAATTTCACAAAGGTTAATTCCATATTTAAATAGTTGATAAACAATTGCTATAAACTACATTTTTAAAAATTCACAAGTTTGAGAAATTAAATGATTTCTGCTATCATACAACGTACGCTTCCTCCACCGCATTTCTGAATCAAGGGAATTGGAATATTAACTATTTTTGAATCAATTGATAGAATTTCTTTTTGATTTCTGTTTAGGGAGTTAAAAGCCAATTGACTTATCACAATTATTTTATTTCCTTTTTCACCAAGTTGAAGTAAATTTCCTGCAAATGATTCCATTTGATCTAAATCAATTTCAATTATATTCTTTGCTGTTTTTTTAATGGATTCTTTAACTCTTATTCTTTCCTCTTTGTCAATTATAGATTCAAGGCAGATTAATATAAAATCATCACCAATACTCATCATTACATTTGTATGGTAAACAATTCCCCCTTTTGAATCATATGAATTAAATGTTATTGGACTGTATCCAATATCTTTGCAGAACTTCTCAAACAAGTTTAGATCGGATCTTTTTGAAATTGCACAATAAGCAACTTTATTTTTTCTATCTAAAACTACGCTACCGGTTCCCTCCAAAAAAACATCACTTTCCTCATATTTTGTATAATCATTTAGAAGACTATAATTAAATCCATTATTATTCAAAGTTTCAATAAAAGATATATTTTTTTCTTTTCTTCTTGACTCGGCATACATTGAGTGAATCACATATTTATCTTTGTGAAAACTGATCCAATTATTTGGGAACACGTCATCAGATAAGTTTTTGTTTTTTTCATTTTCACATACAATAATATTGATTCCATTTTCTCTTAAAATTGAGCACATATTCTCAAATTCGTAAATAGCAGCCAACTGAATTTCATCATCGTTCATATTATCAACTTTTGATTGAAAAAAATTATCTTTTGATGTGTCATCATTGTATCCAAATGAAGATGGTCTAATCATTAAAATATTTTTTGTTATTTGGTTCACTTATTGTAGATGTTAATCGAAATTAGAATAATCTTTTTAAATGGTAAGAAATGTTTCATATAAAAATGAAAAACAAGAATTAGAAATTAATAATCTTGTTGGTAAACCTTTTGGGCTTTTTAAAAGGATTAAAGAAGGTGGTGTTGGCTCAGGGAAACTTTTGATTACGAAAGCTGACAAGGACATTGAAAACCTTCTAGTTTTAGATCATAATCTAAACTATTGCAATATTGAAATGAGACCAAATGGAATAATCATATATTTTAGAGTACTATTGGAAACTTATGCTCTTGTAATTCCATACTATAAATTGGTAATGTTTAAAGTAGATGGCGAAGAGTACACTCTGAATATTGATCAAAAGTTTATAAAAATCAAGGTAAAAGGCAAAGGTGATCATGGATTTTTTAGAAAGATAATGGAACAAAAAGCGTTTGACTTCGAAAAGTATAAAATCAGTTAAAAAAATATTTTAACTTTAATAAAAATAATATCATGAGAATAATTTATTTTTTGACATTCATAACTCTAATACTGACATCCTGTGAAGTTGATAAAATTAACAGTGATGATGACTTGATTGAATCAATTATCAACTTTGATGAAAAAATTGTTGTCTTAGAAACAGAACTTCCAATTGATTCAAAAGTATTTATCGGTGAGGAACTTCCTGAGGAATTTATTGATCGATCTCTTCTTGCAAATGATCTTGGTTTTGAAATTGAAATGAGAAATTTAGATTATAAAGATTTGGGTTTAAAGAAAGAAAATATATATTTTGATTTGACAGGAAAAAAACTTGAAAAATCAAAGAAAAGCAAACAGGATAAGAAAAGAGAAAATGCGAAAAAAGAAAAGTGCTACTACATACAGTATCCAATAAAAATTAAACTTCCTGATGATAAAATTGTTGAGGTTTCCAGTAAAAAAGAACAATCAAAAATTCTAAAAGAATGGTACAAAAAAAATCCTGATATAAAAGTCAAATCTACATACATATATCCTATAACTGTCAAGGTTTTTATTGATGATAAAACAATGGATGAGTACGATGAATATGATTTGAATAGTGATGATGAATTCGGGGAATTAAAAGAAAGATGTAAACAATCTTCTGATTAGTATTGAATCATCAATACTACTTTTTTTTAAAAGCAAATAACAAATAAAGCAGCACAGAAATTAAAACTAGAACTGATCCAATTGGTATTAAAAAGAATGGTTCATTCAAAATTCCATCTTTTTCAACTTTGGAGCCTATGAATTCAAATGTTATGAAACATATCATTCCCACAGACAAAAAAACTGTAGCTATTTTAAAATTATTATCCATTTAGGTTATTAATTTTATAATTTTAAATTAATAAAAATTTATAATGATTAAGTTCGATTTAGAAAAAATAAAGGGTTTAGAAAAAATATATAGATTAAATCTAATTAATAGTTGTACTGGATATAAATCTGCAAATTTAATTGGATCTATTGATGAAGAAGGAAAAACAAATCTTGCAATCTTTAGTTCTATTACACATTTAGGAAGTGATCCTGCAATGATTGGTTTTGTGTTAAGACCAAGAACAGTACCTAGAAATACTTACAATAATATTTTTAAAAATAAATATTTTACTGTAAATCATGTTTTTGAGAAGGATATTGCAGATGCACATCACACCTCAGCAAAATATCCAAAAGAAGTTTCAGAATTTGATGTTACAAAACTTGAACCTGAATTCTTAGATGATTTTGAAGCCCCATTTGTTAAAAGCTCAAAAGTAAAATTTGCATGTAAGTATCTCAACGAATATGATATTAAAGAGAACAGAACAGTTTTAGTTGTTGCAGCAATTCAAACCCTTTATGTTGATGAAAAATCTATTCATGAGGATGGTTGGATTCAACTAGATAAAGCAGGAACTGTTACAATAAATGGGCTTGACGGATACGCAAAAACCTCGCTTTTGGAACGTTTTGAATATGCTAGACCAAAAAAATGAATGAATTTATTAGCAAGCAGTTATACGAATACTTAATTAAACATAGCTCTGAGGAGCCTCAACATCTAAAAAAACTAAATAAAGAAACACATTTAAAAATTCTAAATCCAAGAATGCTTAGCGGTCACATTCAAGGAAGGTTTCTTTCATTAATAACCAAGATTCATAAACCTGAAAAAGTTTTAGAAATTGGGACCTATACGGGCTATTCTACATTGTGTTTTAGCGAAGGTGTAAAAGATAGTGGTGAAATCCACACTATTGATAAAAATGAGGAACTCTTAAAAATTCAAAGTGAATACTTTAATAACACAAAAGTCCCAATAAAGCAATATTGTGGTGAAGCCCTTGAGATTATACCCTCAATTAATGAAATGTTTGATTTAATTTTTTTGGATGCTGACAAAGAAAACTATGTAAACTACTACAGGTTAGTCATTGATAAATTAAAAAAAGGTGGATTGATTATCGCCGATAATGTACTTTGGAGTGGTAAGGTTTTAAAAAGCAATTCTAATGATGAGGCAACAAGATCATTAATTGAATTTAACAAGCTAATCAAAGAAGACTATAGGGTTAACAATATAATTATCCCTGTCAGGGATGGGTTAAATTTGATTTACAAAAATTAAAGATCTCTTTTTATTGAATCTGTGATATCATTTAAATCTTCCTTCACTTTACTAATATCATCTGTGATTTTATCAGTCTCGATCCCCTTGTTTTTTGAGCTCTTTTTTATCTCTGATTTAATTTCTTGAGTTGCATCACGGACCTGTCTAATTCCCTTTCCCATTCCTCTGGCAATTTCAGGAATTTTATCCGCACCAAAAATCATCAGAATTATAAAAAAAACAAATATTATTTCCCCTCCGCTAATAAAATATAACATTTTTAACCTTTAACATTAGATTTAAATTTATCGAAATCCGTTTGGTCTTCTTTTTTTGGCCAACTATTATTTCTTTCGTCAATGTCAGCCGTTTCTTTGTCTGGATCTAAAACTATTTCTGTAATTTTTTTATCCGATGTAATAATTTTTTTAACCTCTTTATCATTTTTTCTCCAAACCTGCGCGGGATATCTTTTTCTAACAGTCTCTCCGTCCTCATATTTAATATCGATTATTATTGGCATCACTAAACCACCAGGTTTATCAAAAACAACTTCGTAAAAATATTTTGGCACATTCATGGCGCCTATTTCATCTTGACCATAATTTTCATTCAAATAATTAACAAGAAGCTTTGAATTCTCAAGAGCAGATTTATCTTTAAGGTTATTTTTATCATTTTCGTATTTCTCAAAAAATATTAATGGACGGAGCCTGTTTCTTGGAACTCCTTGATCTTCCATAATTTTAAGCATTTCTTCACCTGGATCTGGTGAAACAAAATATTGATTAACCTCTTTTAACCCAATGTCGACATAGTCTGTTGAATAAAACCACCCCCTCCAAAACCAATCTAAGTCAACTGCAGAAGCGTCTTCCATTGTTCTAAAAAAATCTTCCGGCGTTGGATGTTTAAACATCCATCTTTGCGAGTATGTTTTAAATGCATAATCAAAAAGTTCTTTACCCATGATTGTCTCTCTAAGAATATTAAGAGCAGCAGCTGGCTTTCCATAAGCATTAGGACCTAAATAATATACGTTTTCAGGATTAGACATAATAGGAGCAAGAAAGTTTTGATCCACACTCATGTAATCAGTAATAAGTTGGGCGGGTCCTCGGTCAGAGGGAAAATTATCAAGTGGAGCTATAATTTCCGGATATTTTTCACCAAATTCTTGCTCTGCGAGATATTGAACAAAAGTTGTGAGACCCTCATCCATCCATGCCCACTGTCTTTCATCACTGTTTACAATCATAGGAAAAAAGTTATGACCTATTTCATGTATGATTACTCCAATCATTCCAAATTTTTCGTCGTCCGAATATGAACCATCAATATTTGGTCTTCCAAAATTGAAACATATCATTGGATATTCCATACCAATTTGATGTGCGTGGACAGAAATTGCTTTATGATAAGGGTAATTGAAAGTATATTTTGAAAATGATTTAAGAGCTTCAACCACCGTTATTGTTGAATAATCCTCCCACAATGGGTTTCCCTCTCTTGGATAAATTGAGACTGCCATAACATCGTCATCTCCAATTTTCACTGCCATCATATCTAGTATATATTTTCTAGACGAAGCGAAAGCAAAATCACGAACATTATTAGCAATAAACTTCCATGTTTTTTTTTCGTTTGAAAATGATTTTTCAGCATCCATTGCTTCTTGCTGATTTACAATTATTACAGGCTTATCATATGATTTTTTTGCCTTATTAAATCTTTTCATCATTTCTTTAGAGTAAACCTCTTTTCTGTTTTGAAGTTCACCTGTTGCCTCTAAAATATGATCCGCAGGAACAGTTATATTAACTTCATAATTTCCAAAAGGAAGAGCAAACTCTCCATCACCCCAGAATTGTTGATTTTGCCAGCCCTCAACCTCATTGTAAACACACATTCTTGGGAAGAATTGAGCAATTATATAGGCTCTATTTGTATCATTAGGAAAGGTTTCATAACCGGACCTTCCATCTTGTTTAACATGATCATTAATGTTATACCACCATTTAATTTTAAATGAAAACTGCTCACCTGTTGATAATGATTTAGGCAAATTAACCCTCATCATCGTTTGATTAATAAAATAATCCAAAGGTTTATTATTAATATCATGTACATATTCAACATTAAATCCTCCATCAAAAGGATCTTTTAAAAACTCTTTATCAAATGAATCAGGTAGGTAATACGGAATAACACTTTCTGAGTCTCTATCTAAACTTGGAGAATCTTTTTTTCTTACATTTTGATCCAATTGGACCCACAGATAGTCAAGTTTTTGTGGTGAATTATTTGTGTATGTAATAGTTTCATCTCCATAGATCATCTTATTTTTATCGTCTAACTCAACATTAATCTTATAATCTGCCTGTTGCTGGTAATACGATGGACCAGGGGCACCAGAAGCAGCTCTGTATATGTTAGGAGAAGAAAATTCCTGATATAATTGTCTAAATTTATTATTATTTATATGTCCCTCTTGTTTCTCTTCAGCTTCTTGAGAAATTAATTGTGGAGCAAAAATTAAAAAAATAATAAAGTAGGTTATATTTTTTAGATTCATATTAAATTTTTTGATAAATAAAAATAATAAATCTGTACCTAAAAACTAATTTGATTTGTGTGTTTATTTCTTGACTGAATAAAACTTTTGCGAGTAAATTCAGATCTAAACAAAATCAAGTTTTTTTGGTTACTAAATGAGCTAAATAATATTTTATTTGAAATACTTAGATTTTTTATTTTATCATCTAATGAAAACTCAATATAAAACTGAAGCAAATCATTCCTTTTTTCAAAACCAATAAAATTGTATTTAATTTTCTTCTTGTCAGCAATCAAAATAAAATTATCCATAAAATAGGTTTTGAAAAGGTCACTCACGCTCGATTTTGATGTACATACGAACGCAAGTGCCCACACAAGTCTCTTGATATATTGTAAAAAAACGACTCTGGCATTTGCACAGAGCAGACCTATAAGTATACGTTTAGTGATCACCGCTATCAACAAAGATGGGGGATTATTACTAGATAGTACTTAGGCGCTCGCCGGATTCCGACAAGGAGGCGAATTATAGTGGCTCTGAAGATTAAAGCAACAGTAATTTTGAGTTTTTTTTGAGTCTGTGGGTATATGTCTGAATATCGTCCAAATCTGTCATTTTATAGCCACGCTCGCAGTGACTAATGCTCAATTTGAGGACTTCACACCGAAGTATCCTATTGGCAGCTAATTTCCAATCAGCTATTTACACGACAGCATATTTTTCTGTAAATACATGTCTACCAATATTATCCACCTCAACAGTAATTGAGCTAGCGTTCACCTACAGTGACTCTAGCGAATTTTCGTTTTCCCACTTGTAATACTATGGTTGATCCTGCATTTAATTGTAGTTTTGCATCAGCTATTTTGTGTCCATCTATTTTGACTGCACCTTGTTTGATCATACGGATGGCCTCGGAGGTGCTCGTGACGAGCTGCGCCTGCTTAAGCGCGGAACCGATTAACCATGGGTCGGACTGATTGGGGAGTACGATTTCAGGCATATCATCAGGTATTTGATTGTGCTGAAAGCGGTCAATAAAATCTTGCTGCGCGCGCACCGCAGCTTGCTGATTATGAAAACGAGCCACCAACTCCTGACCGAGTTTGAATTTAATATCACGCGGATTGACACCTTCGTTATGAATCGCATCCTGATAGCTTTGGATTTGCTGTTTAGATTCGAAGCTGAGAAGTTCAAAATAGCGCCACATCAAGTCATCGGAGATTTTCATGATCTTGCCGAATATCTCAGTAGGCGGCTCATTGATCCCAATATAATTGTCCAAGGATTTAGACATTTTCTGCACGCCATCCAAGCCCTCTAAAATTGGCAGAGTCATAATCACTTGAGGCGACTGTCCGTACTGCTTCTGCAACTCACGCCCCATCAACAAGTTAAACTTTTGATCGGTACCCCCTAATTCTACATCTGCCTGCAGCGCGACCGAGTCATACCCTTGCACTAATGGATACAAAAACTCGTGGATGGCAATCGCTTGATTACTTTTATAGCGTTTAGCAAAGTCATCCCGTTCCAGCATCCGTGCCACAGTATGCCTGGCGGCTAACTGCACCATATCCTGAGCTGTCATTTTACTCATCCACTCGGAATTAAAACTGACTGTGGTTTGCTCTGGATCGAGTATTTTGAAGACCTGATCTTTATAACTCTGTGCGTTGGCCATCACCTGTTCGCGCGTCAACGGCTTACGCGTCACATTCTTACCCGTCGGATCACCAATCATGCCAGTGAAGTCGCCGA
>OZSS01001164.1_pt1 | contig 12362 bp, 10 predicted proteins | sample 1779911 | NCBI WGS metagenome assembly OZSS01 (sample SAMEA2603589, study PRJEB24840) | metagenome | biome: Water; feature: Photic zone; material: Seawater sample | place: Mediterranean Sea | collected 2013-11-12 | depth 10 m | reverse complement strand
CCCTTTCGGTCCATTTCGAGGGCCATAAAAAGACAAACACACTTATTACATCATCGGCAGCCGCAAAATTTTACAGTTGTGAAGGGGGCTTGCCCGATCAGGAGATAACCCAAGACTTCAAAATTGACAAGGGCGCGTTACTAGAATGGGTTCCTCAGGAGAGCATTTTTTTTGAGGGATCCAAAACACAGGTATCTAACAAAATTACCCTTTCTGAGGAATCCCGTTTCTTGGGCTGGGACATAATCGTTTTGGGAAGGATGACGTCGAGCAAAAAGCCCTTTGGAGGAGCCTTGCGCTCATCTACGACCATTATAAAAGATGAGCGCCTGATTCATCGCGATTTTTTTGAGTACAGTCCAACGATGCGGACCAGCTCTTGGGGGTTGCAGGGGAAGCATGTTTTCGGTTCGCTAATTGCAACTTCGGCCTATATCGAGGATGACGAATTTTCTAGATTAGTGTCGTTTAGCCTAAAAAAAATAGGCACTGACTCTTTTGGCGGCACAAAGAAAAAAGGTTTGTTCTTGTTGCGTTACCTAGGCAGCTCCGTTGAAGAGTGTAAGCATGGCTTTTACGTTGCTCGGGAGATTATGCACCAGAATGAAGCGCTCATGCTTGGTTGTGATGGAGAACGTCCAAGAATATGGGACTGTTAGAGCTAAAAATAGTAAAACACAGTGATCGGACCTATGGAACGTTTCATGCATGTGGGTAGTAAGTAATCTTTGGTAGTGCGAATTTGGGAGGGGGATAATAATGGAGCTAAGCCCGAGGGAAAAAGATAAATTGCTTATTTTTACTGCTGCGCTTTTGGCCGAGCGTCGTCGAGCGCGAGGTGTGAAGCTAAATTACCCAGAGTGCATAGCACTTATCTCTGCCGAGATTATGGAAGGAGCAAGGGATGGCAAAACCGTAGCCGAGTTGATGTCTTTCGGAAAAACGATACTAAAGAATGAAGAGGTAATGGAAGGAGTGGCAGAGATGATCCACGAGGTGCAAGTAGAGGCCACTTTCCCGGATGGAACCAAGCTGGTAACCGTTCACGAACCGATTATTTAGGGGCAGATTGATGAAACCAGGAGAATACTTTCTTATCGATGAGTCAATAGAGCTTAATAGTGGTAGGAAAACGTTAGAGATTAAGGTCACAAATTCGGGAGATCGTCCAGTCCAGGTGGGATCTCATTACCATTTCGCCGAGACCAACTCTGCACTGATCTTCGATAGACCAAACACCTTCGGCTATCGATTGAATATCGCCGCGGGCACTGCGGTTCGTTTTGAGCCGGGAGTCTCAAAGACTGTGGAGCTAGTCGAGTATGGTGGTTCTAGGAATATCTTCGGCTTCCGAGGCGAAGTAATGGGAACGTTGGAGGCCTAAATTATGCCAAAATTATCACGCCGCGCTTACTCAGATATGTTCGGGCCAACCACTGGGGACAGACTCCGCCTAGCGGACACGGAATTAATTGTTGAAGTAGAGAGAGACCTAACAGTCTACGGGGATGAGGTAAAGTTCGGAGGCGGGAAGGTCATAAGGGACGGAATGGGCCAAAGCCAATCTCTGTCAGCCGCTGCCGCTGATACGGTTATCACTAATGCTCTAATTATTGATTATTGGGGAATCGTAAAAGCGGATGTTGGAATTAAAAATGGTCGGATCTGGAAGGTAGGCAAGGCCGGTAATCCCGATACCCAGCCAGGGGTCGATATTGTCATTGGCCCTGGAACTGAGGCCATTGCGGGCGAGGGGCACATTTTGACTGCAGGAGGAATAGACTCTCACATTCATTTTATTTGTCCTCAACAGATTGAAGAAAGTTTGATGTCGGGTATTACAACGATGCTCGGAGGTGGAACTGGACCGGCTACCGGTACAAACGCCACTACTTGCACTCCTGGCCCGTGGCACTTATCCAAGATGCTTCAATCGGCCGATGATTTTGCGATGAATCTAGGGTTTATGGGGAAAGGTAATGCGAGCCTGCCCGGCCCCCTAGATGAGCAAGTTGAAGCCGGCGCAATGGGACTCAAACTTCATGAGGATTGGGGCACAACGCCCCAAGCTATTGATAATTGTTTGTCGGTCGCTGAGCGTCAAGACGTTCAGGTAGCTATTCATACAGACACGCTTAATGAATCGGGTTTCGTTGAAGACACTATAGCCGCCTTTAAGGACAGAACCATCCATACGTTTCACACTGAAGGAGCCGGAGGCGGTCACGCCCCTGATATTATAAAAGCTTGTGGCCTGCCAAACGTTCTTCCGTCATCAACAAACCCTACGCGCCCTTTTACCATCAACACGGTGGATGAGCACCTCGACATGTTGATGGTCTGTCATCACTTAGATCCAAATATTCCCGAGGATGTTGCATTCGCAGACTCTCGCATAAGAAAAGAAACTATCGCGGCTGAGGATATATTGCATGACCTTGGAGCCTTCTCGATGATAGCGTCCGACTCGCAAGCAATGGGCCGAGTTGGTGAGGTCATCAGTCGGACTTGGCAGACCGCTCACAAAATGAAAGTACAACGTGGTTTCTTAGAGGAGGGGAGCAGCACTGATAATTTCCGAGTAAAACGTTACATCTCGAAATACACAATAAACCCCTCCATCGCCCACGGAATTGCGAGTGAAGTTGGATCAATTGAAGAGGGTAAGTTGGCTGATCTCGTGCTCTGGAAGCCCGCATTTTTTGGCGTTAAGCCAGCGATGATTATTAAAGGTGGCATGATAGCGGCCGCGCCGATGGGCGATCCGAATGCGTCAATACCAACACCTCAGCCAGTGCACTACAGGCCGATGTTCGGTTCGTTCGGAAGAGCCAGGGAGGCAACTAGCCTTACTTTTGTTAGCCAAGCTTTTGGAGAGAGACTGAATGACCTTGGGCTAAGAAAAAACATAAGCGCGGTGGGTTCATGCAGAAATGTATCAAAGCTTGACATGGTCTTGAATGATTACCTGCCACAAATCGAAGTCGATCCTGAGAGTTATGAGGTCAGGGCAGACGGTGAGCTTCTGACTTGCGAGCCCGCAGATTGCCTGCCGCTTGCGCAGCGCTACTTTCTATTTTAGGCCCCAATGACGTGCGATTCGATTGCTTTAAAAAAGCCGCAGATCACGAGTGCTCGGGAGAGGATGATGAGATAGCCTTACCTTATGACGAGCGAAAACGGAGTAGAGGAAAGTGCATATCGGAGAAAGGGGCATCTGTAGCTTGGTTCCTTGACCGAGGCGAGCACCTGCTTGGGGGCGATATTCTAGTCTCGACAACTGATGACTTCTTCTCGGTTAAAGCTCGACCGGAGCTTGTCTCGCGTGTTTCGGCGACTGATAATTTTGCACTCACAAGAATTGCTTATCATTTAGGAAATCGCCATGTCGCTCTTGAGCTGCGGGAACACGAACTACTTTACCAGCCAGACTATGTTTTAGATCAGATGGTCATCGGTTTGGGAGGGCAAGTAGACGAGACGATTAGTCCCTTTCAGCCCGAGGACGGCGCGTATCATGCCCACCCGAAACATTAACGAGTTCGAGGACAATAGTGAGCTCTGATTTAACCAGACTTGCCAATTTGATCAGGCTTTCTTCACAAGCGCTGCCCGTCGGAGGTTACGCTTACTCATCTTGCATGGAGTCTGCGATCTGCAATGGCATTGTGAAAGATCATGTGACGGCGTTCGAATGGGTCTCAGATCTTTTCAATTACGGGTTGTGCTATCTCGACTTGCCCGCACTCTTTCTGAGTTCCGATGCTTGCGACAAGAATGAACCAAATATTATCGAAAGCTTGAACGAATACCTCCAAGCAAACCGAGAGACTGAGGAGATGCTTTTAGAAGATTTGGAAATGGGTAAATCACTGGCTCGTATTCTTCAACAGATAGACGCCCGTAGCCCGCTCTTTAAAGAGCCTTCGTTTGTTACGGAATTTGCGATCGCCGGCGCTTATTGGCGGATTCCTGTCGCCGAGTTAGCCGCTGGCTTTTGTTTTAATTGGATTGAAAACCAGGTGCTCGTAGTAACTAAGTCTCTTCCGATGGGACAGTCAAAAGCTCAATGGGTTTTGGAGAAAATGATTCCTCAGATATCCGAAGGCGTCGATCGGTCTGAGAGAATCGCGCAAAAGCAGCAGAAGTATGAGTGGAAGTTCGGCCGTTCGCTCCCGGGAGTGGCTATTCTGTCCGCGCAACATGAAGGTATTGAGGACAGGCTTTATCGGTCTTAAGGAGACACTATGTTGGAAGAAAATAAAAAGCCACCACTTAGACTAGGAGTTGGTGGGCCCGTCGGAGCAGGAAAAACCTCTCTTGTTAAAGCTTTATGCCTGGAGATGCGCCAGAAGTTTAATTTGGCCGTGATTACTAACGACATATACACACGAGAAGACGCAGAATTTTTATTGAGACATCAGGCACTTTCCCCTGATCGTATCATGGGAGTTGAGACAGGCGGTTGTCCTCACACGGCGATAAGAGAAGATACATCGATGAATCTCAACGCGATTGATCAGCTCACTGCAAGATTTAGTGACCTTGATCTCATCGTTATAGAGAGCGGTGGCGATAACCTTGCAGCAACTTTTAGTCCGGAACTTTCTGATCTAACGCTCTACATGATAGATGTCTCCGCTGGCGAGGAGATCCCAAGGAAGGGCGGTCCGGGTATTACTAAGTCAGACTTGTTGATAATCAATAAAATCGATTTGGCTCCCTTCGTCGGTGCGGATTTAGATGTAATGGATAACGATGCAAAGCTCATGAGGGCAGGTAAGCCATATATCTTTTCTAACTTAAAATTGGGCAACGGCATTTCAGAAATATCCGAATTCATAATTCGTGAGGGAATGTTGTGAGGCGGAAAATATCATGTTCACTGGATATGCACTAAAATAGTGGAAGGGGCTTCCATTGCACACAAATAAGGCATTTATCCATTCGAGAGTTAAAAATAAACTTGCTACGTTTTCCTGGTTTTATAGATAAATTATTGAATAATCGATAAAAAATTTGAGCTATGCAATTGGTTGGTTAATGGCACGATCCGTGCACCATGATCGGGACGCAAGGCGTGTTGGATCTACAACTAAAAAAAATTTTATTAATATTTAAGGGGTGAAAAAATGTTTGGGACAGGCACCAAAAAATCGTTAGTGAGCTGCTTTCTTTTTTTCTGGATAGCGCTTCTTTCCGTAGGCTCTCTAGCTGATAACGTCATTGAAGAAGTTATTGTTGTTGCTGAGAAAAGGAACGAGAGTTTGCAAGATCTTTCTCAGGCGGTAACTGTTTTGAGTGGCGATGAACTCGATAATAAAAATATCACATCTTTTGTGGATTTGAGCGGGATCGCTCCGGGGGTCACGGTTGCTAAGAACGAGGGCTATAAAACCGTTGTCTCTATTAGAGGCATTGGAAACGAGACCAACCAAAACGCAATAGCAGCCCCGTCAGTCGCATACCATCTAGACGGTGTGTATATCGCCTCTCCATTTTCTCTGCAAACTGATTTTATAGATGTAGAGCGGATAGAGGTTTTAAGGGGGCCTCAAGGAACACTCTTTGGGCAGAACTCAACGGGTGGAGCCATAAACGTTATCAGCAAAAGACCCTCCACCGAAGGATTCGAAATAAAAAGCGATCTCACCGTCGGAGAATATAACTTGGGCAAGGGAAGGGTTTCCATGAACATTCCCGTCTCAGATTCGGTAGCGACAAGAACCTCTTTCACGATTACAGAGAGAGACGGATTCACTGACAACGTCTTTAATGGGCAAGAGCTTGATGATATGAGCTCCATCAGCTTTCGCACAGACTGGGAATTTACTACAGGCGACAACTCCAGCTTAAGAATTTTCGGAACTTATTTCGATGCAGACAATAACGGTGCCGCTATAAAAGGGATTGACGATCAAACCCCCGGAGCGAGGAAGCTTTCTCAGGACACAAGGTCTAATTATGAACTTACCTCTAAGTTGCTCGCGGCGATTTACGAGGCGGACTTGGGCAATTCAACTTTTAAAGGTCTTGCTAGTTGGCAGGAAGACCAAATTTTAGTCGTTCGCGATAATGACAGGCACAACTTCGGAGACATTCACATTGGCGGTCTTTGGGCCGGGCTTCCGTACATCAGGGCCGAGTTCAATCCGGAAACCTCCACCGTTGAAACAAAGACGCTTGAACTAAATATGATTTCTAATGAACCCGCGTTCGGAAAGCTTGACTGGATTGTTGGGCTTTTTTACTTCGATCATGAAATCGAGAACTACATATACGAATTCAAGGATGTCAATAATGTTTTTGATATTGGTTTGGCTGACGGACAATTTACCCCGTACGTGCACAACCCAGAGTGCCCGGCCTGTTTTGCTGTATATGGGGCAGAGGTAGGGTTTATCTCTAACGCATTCCCTACGCGAGAGTCCTATTCAATATATGGTCAGACTACCCTTAGCGTGACAGACACCTTCAGGTTGATAAGTGGCCTTAGATACACTGAGGACAAAGTGGAAAGCTTCGTATCAAACTTTTTTGGAATTCCTGGGCAAGTTTATAATTTAGAGGAGGAGCTAGACAAGGTCACTGGCAGGCTGGTTGCGGAATACGATATAGATGATGACACAATGATTTATGCGTCTTTCACAGCAGGATTCAAGCCCGGAGGAAGCAACTTAACTTTTGGTTTTGATGACGACAATGCGCCGGTCATGGTGTTCCCTATATTTGAAAACGAAGAGATCAATGCCTACGAAATTGGCTTGAAGACCGACGCCTTTGAGGGAAGGGTTCGCGCAAATGTCGCAGCTTTCTTTTATGACTACGAAAATCTTCAGTTTCAAGCCACTGACCCAGATATATATCGTGGCGGCGTAGCCAATATTCCTGAGGTCGAAGTGAAGGGTGGTGAGTTAGAGCTCGTCGCACTTCTTTCTGATTCGATTACGCTTGACGTCAAGATGGCATTTCTTGAATCCGAAATTACAGCCCCCTATGAAGCGCTCGACAATGTCAAAGCAGAGCCCTATTTCTTCGGACAGGAAGCTATAAGGTATAGTTTGAGGGAGGACATAAACGGCAACGATTTAGCCAAAACACCTGACTTCACGGCTAACGTTAGTCTTCGGTATGAAACAACAATGGATGCTGGGCACGAGATAACTGGAATTCTTGAATATATTCATAGAGGAGAGTTCCAGCAAAGGGTTATAAACAATCCGACGGTTGATGTAGTGCCAAGCTACAACGTTTTGAACCTGATGATTAGTGTAGACCCGGCCGATAAAGATTGGGGCTTTGATGTCATGGTTTACAACGCCACAGATGAAGATGGTGTTAACTCTCGCATGACAGACGTTTTTGGTGTTAGCGCAACAGGTGTAGAACTTATCCCTCCGCGTCAGATCATGGGAAGAATTAGATTTAGTCTGTAGTGTTAATAACCCGGCCACTCTATCACTCTATCGCCTTATAGAGTGGCCAAGCACCTCAGAACGAACTTCAGCAAAGTCACTACTTCCCTTTTTTTGCCTACTCGTCTTGGTTACCCGATTTCGGGACAATAATTTCAAGAAACATTGCTACCATGGCACCCGTTGATACTGGAAAAGATAAAACGGAGACAAGATTTTTCGGAAGACCCGGCACTGAATCAATGAAAAAAGATATTAAGTACGCGAGGGAGCAAGCTAATCCGACCAAGACCCAATCCCGCTTTTTGGGAAGGGATTCAGAAATTATTTTATAGCCAGAAACAACGACAAGCCCGAACATTAGCACCGTTGATCCATATACTACCGGTGGCGGAATGGTCTGAAAAAGATTGGCAACAAACGGGATGCCACCGAGAATTATTAAAAATACCGCCGCGTAAATGCCTACGTGACGGCTGCAAATACCGGTTAGCCTTATGACTCCATTGTTCTGACTAAAGGTCGTATTAGGAAAAGTTGAAAAAACAGAGGCCACAAAAGAATTCGTAGCGCAGGCAGCGATTCCGCCTCGTAAACGTAGCCAGTAGGCTGTGCCCCCCGTTTTCAAACCAGACAGAGCATTAGTAGCAGTGATATCTCCAATTGATTCCATTGTCGAGACTAAAAATATTGGAAGTAATATCCCTACTATCTGAGGATCTATCGAAATTGGGTATCTGGCGATCTCGGGAATAAAAAAGACCTCTTGGTTTTGCAGCCCAGACAGGTCCACCGAACCAAAAACCAATGAAATACTGAAACCAATTATTAAACCAAAGGTTATGCTGCCCACCCTTAGCCAAGTTTTCCTTGATCTAGAGATTAAAATAGTGCTCGCTAATACTACTCCAGAAAGAATTATTATCTGGAAGCCAGTACCCTCAAAACCTCCCGCGCTATCGAACTCTCTGGCTAGGTTTTGTAAAGTAGTGAGAACAAGCGTGATCCCGAGAAGCATTACAGTAGTTCCAGAGACGTTGGGCGTAATGACGTTTTTAAGATGCTTTAAAAAAAAAGAAAGCAGGAACATGATCAAAGAGCAAAAGGCTGTTGAGCCAAAAATGACTCCCAGTGCCTCTTCAGAGCTTTGGTCAGTAATCAGAGTTTGATAGGAGAAGATGAGAGGCCCCACAAACGCAAAGCTGGTCCCTTGGAGGCTTAGGAGGCCTGAGCCGATTGGTCCTACGCGATTGATCTGCACTAAAGTTGCAAATCCTGAGATGACAAGTGCTGAACTAATTAAATAGCTTGTTTCCGAGGGCGATAGTCCCATTCCTAGGGCGATCAGTAGGGGGGCCGTCAATATTCCTCCTGCCATGGCCAAGAGATGCTGAAATGCAATGGCTGCTGCTACCGGAGGAACAGGTTTTCCTTCGAGAGTGAAAGCGCCGGTGTTAGACAATTTTTCCAAACTTAACGAAGCCTCTCTACAAGAATACGAACTTTAAAAGGAAAACAAGCGATATTATGAGAACAGCCGCCGAGCAGTCGCCCATTTTTCCGCTCAGAATTTTAATTATGGAATAGGTAATAAATCCAAGGCCAATACCGTCTGCTATAGAAAAAGTTAGAGGCATGCTTAGAGCGCAAATAGTTGCTGGCGCTGTTTCAGAGATATCATTCCAATCTAAATCTGCGAGTGCGTTGACCATCACGGAAGCTACATAGAGCAAAGCCGCTGCGGTAGCATAGGAGGGGATTGTTTTTGCTAACGGGGCAAGGAAAAGACAAAGGAGAAAAAGGATCGATACCGTGACAGACACCATTCCTGTTCGTCCTCCAGCTTCAACACCCGCTGCGCTTTCGACATAAGAAGTTGTTGATGACGTCCCGAAAACGGAACCAACCATCGTAGCAGAGGAGTCTGCGATGAGTGCTTTCTCGATTCTTGGCAGATGACCTTTTTCATCCAAGAGACCAGCACGATTTGATACGCCCACTAGAGTCCCAGCCGTATCGAAGACGTCCACAAGCAGCATTGTCATGACCACCGTCAGCATTGAGACATCGATAACAGAAACAAGGTCAAGTTCAAAAAACACAGGAGCCATCGATGGCGGTGCGGAGAGCACACCCATATACGGAATGTCTCCAATGAGAATGCCGAGCAGGGTCGCCAAGAGAATTCCTATGACCACAGCGCCAGTCACACGCTTCGCAGTTAAAGCGACAATTAGGACAAATGCGCCTAGGCATAGGAGTGGCCCCACCCCAGTCAGATCCCCTAAGCCCACTAGAGTAGCCTGATTGTCGACTATTATGCCCGCATTTTTAAGGGCAATAAAACCGAGAAAAAATCCAATACCAGCGGCTATTCCAAGCTTTAAGTTTCGAGGAATGGCATTAATTAACCATTGTCTTACTGGGAGAATACTCAAGATAACGAAAATCACGCCGGAGACTAGCACAGCACCTAAGGCAGATTGCCATGTATGACCAAGACCAATTACGACGCCATAAGTAAAAAAAGCGTTTTGTCCCATGCCCGGGGCGAGTGCAACAGGATAGTTCGCTAGCAATCCCATTACCGCGGATCCAAAAGCGGCTGCTAGACAAGTTGCAACAAATACAGCACCAAAATCCATGCCTGTCTCTGAGAGGATAGACGGGTTAACGACTGTGATATAGGACATGGACAGAAAAGTGGCTATTCCTGCCAATATTTCTTTGCTGAAATTAGTGTTGTGTTTCTTAAACTCAAAATATCTAGAAAGAAAATCCATCGCCGGGTACTCCTTATTCTTGCTAGCCTTTTTTATTTTAGTAAATGTAAGTTTTCTCTATTCGTGTTAGCTCTATATGTGCAAAATATGAAGGCATTCAGTATAGCATTAACCAGGTTCATTTAAATGCTCGGCGTCCCGGCTTCTTGCTGATATTGAAGCTGACAAGACGAGCAGACTTAAAATTTTATAGGGGCTTTTTTTGGTTACATGGATTAAAGATCCAGCAGTTGTATGGACAGGAAATAAAGAGCGAGCAAGTCGCGGTGTTTTGATTTCTGGAGGAAGAATTCTAGAGCTCGTAGATGAGTTCCCCAGAGTAGAATATGACGAGGTGTTTGATGCGTCAGGCCTAGTTTTAATTCCTGGTCTTATCAACTGCCATCATCACTTCTATCAAACATTAACTCGTGCTCTTCCCGCTGCATTGAACAAAGAATTGTTTCCTTGGCTAGCGAGTTTGTACCCGGTTTGGTCTAAATTAACGGAGGAATCTGTCCGTGCCTCTACCAGAACAGCTGTTTGTGAGCTCTTGCTCTCTGGCTGCACCACGACGGTTGATCATCATTACGTTTTTTCAAAAACGCTTAGCAGAGCCATAGACGTGCAGGCAGAGGAGATTAAATCGCTAGGTATTCGGGCGATTTTAACTAGAGGTTCAATGAGCCTAAGCGAGGAGAATGGAGGGCTCCCGCCATCCAACGTTGTCCAAACTGAAGATGTTATCCTAAAAGACAGTGAGAGACTTATCGACCAGTGGCATGATCGCTCTGAAGGTGCGATGCTGCAAATAGCGCTCGCGCCCTGCTCTCCGTTTTCTGTGACCGAAGAATTAATGTCTGCTTCGGCTCAACTGGCACGCGAAAAAAAAGTGCTTTTACATACTCACCTTGCTGAAACATCTGACGAAAATTCTTTTTGCGAAAACCTATATGGTTGTCGGCCCTTGGACTACCTTGAAAAAGTAGGCTGGCTTTCTAGTTATGTCTGGCTAGCGCATGGAATTCACTTCTCATCTGAGGAAATACAAAGGCTTGGTCGGACCAAGATGGGTATATGTCACTGCCCGTCCTCGAACATGACGCTGGCGTCGGGGTTCTGTCCGGTCGAAGAGCTCAGAGCCGCCGGTGCGCCGGTCGGTTTAGGGGTTGATGGGTCCTCTTCGAATGACAGTTCGAATTTAATGCAAGAACTTAGGCAGGCATATCTTCTGCAGAGGCTGAGGCTAGGAGCAGAACAATTCAGTCATATTGATGCTCTGGAATTAGCCACGACAGAGGGTGCGCGGCTGCTCAATCGGGATGACATCGGAGAGATAAGGGAGGGCGCCTGCGCTGATTTGGCCTTATTTAGCACAGATGAGCTAAGGTTCGCCGGGGCGCACGATCCCTTAGCTGCTCTAGTCCTTTCTGGTGCTCACCGGGCTGAAGCGGTCATGGTTGATGGGGAATGGAAGGTGAGAAATGGTGAGCTGTTGGACGTTGATTTGGGAGAAATACTGGAAAGCCAAAAAAAAGCTGCCGTAGCACTTGTTTAGTTAAAGATATTTTATTTAGATTTATTTGCTATGTTTTTTGAGAAGTGGGTTTTAATAAAAATTTTAAATAAATTTGGAGAATTAGCCGAAATTGTTAACACAAATTATTCATTAACTTTTCAATTTGAAACTCTTTACAGTAGCATTAGAAACTAAATTAATTAAATATGAGATTATTCTACTAGACTTTGCTCGCACTAGTTCAACTGAATCAGGATTTTTCTTTTGAGGCATTATTGAAGAACCTGTACTAAGTGTATCTGGGAATTTTACTAGATCATATGCACTACTCGACCAAATTATGAGGTCCTCAGAAATTCTAGAAAAATGAATGCTCATTATTGAAAGTATTGCTAAAAACTCAATTAAAAAATCAAATTATGAAATTGATTTAGTAGAACTGGTTAAATTACCCTTAATTTACGAAACAGCAAAGCGATTTTTTAATAGCAATAGTTTAAATTTAGATGTATTCAAAACACTTGATACGCCGAATAGTAACCATATTGCACAAGAACCTCATTTTGATCGAATCCCTACATTAAAGTTTATGTTATATGTAAATGATATTTCTATTGATAATGGTGCATTTGAGTTATCTGCATCAACTCACCATTGGGTTAAAAA
>OZSS01001163.1_pt1 | contig 12369 bp, 13 predicted proteins | sample 1779911 | NCBI WGS metagenome assembly OZSS01 (sample SAMEA2603589, study PRJEB24840) | metagenome | biome: Water; feature: Photic zone; material: Seawater sample | place: Mediterranean Sea | collected 2013-11-12 | depth 10 m | reverse complement strand
GTGGAAATCATATTACCGTCTTGATGAACATATGATCGCAGGTAATCTTGGACAGCTGGAAGCCGATAGTTTTCAAATAGTCATTGGTAGTCAAATTTCTCGGCAAATGAATGCATTTATTGGGGATGAAATATCTCTTGTTTTTCCACTATTTGCAAGAACTCCATTCGGCTTAATACCCAGAACAAAAAAGTTTACTGTAGCCGGAATCTTTGAGGTTGGCGCTCAAGTTGATGGTGCAGTTTCATTTATAAATGAAATTGATCTCAGGAAGATCATTGGCATCGGGGAAAAATTTCAAGGACTTAACGTTTATTTATCTGATCCTTTGACTAATAGCTCTAAATTTATAGTTGACGCAAAATCAAAGTATCCAGATTTAGAATGGTTGAGTCTTGAGGATGAAATGACGGCATTATTTCAAGCGATGAGAATGGAGAAACTTGCTGTTAGTTTAATTCTCTCAGTCATTATTGCTGTTGCCTCCTTTAATATAATTGCAAGTTTAGTACTGTCAATTAATAAGAAAAGAGGGGAGATCGCTGTACTGAGGACCATGGGAGCCAGTTCGAAATTAATAACAAACATTTTTTTGGTGCAGGGTATGCTTGGCAGTATATTTGGAATACTCATAGGTATTTTTATAGGCATCATGGGATCAGTATTTATTGATGAAATTGTAAAAATTATTGAGCATTTGTTTAATATGAAAGTATTCGATCCTAGTATTTACCTAATTAGCGAATTTCCATCTCAGATAGTTGCAAGTGATATTCTTTTTGTTGTTTTAGGTACAATTTCAATAACGTTTTTGGCGACAATATTTCCTGCGAAAGCTGCGGGAAAAGTAATGCCTGCGGAGGCTTTACGATATGGGAATTAATACAGTACTAGATGTTCAAAATATTGAAAAGCACTACGGCAAACCTTCTAATGAGCTAAGTGTGCTTAATAAATTGAGTTTAAAAGTCAAAAGAGGAGAAAAGATAGCAATTATGGGTGCGTCGGGCTCTGGTAAAACAACACTTTTAAATTTGCTAGGTGGTTTGGATGATCCAGATTATGGCTCAATTTCTGTTTGTGAAAAGAATTGGAGTAAGTTGTCTATTTCAAAGAGAGCAATTTGGCGCAATCAGCATGTTGGCTTTGTTTATCAATTTCATCATCTTTTAGAGGAATTTTCAGCGCTAGAGAATGTTGCGCTTCCTTTACTTATAGCAGGTCAATCCATGACTTCGGCAAAAGAAACCTCGGCGAAATTTTTAACAAGTATTGGCTTGGAAGGTCGTTTAGGTCATCGACCCTCTCAATTGTCAGGTGGTGAGCGACAAAGAATTGCTGTGATCAGAGGTTTAATTAATAAACCCAGCGTGCTTCTTTTGGATGAGCCAACTGGAAATTTAGATTCTGACTCTGCGAAGAAAACGCTTGATCTAATTTTGCAATTAAGCAAAACACTTTCCATGGCGATCGTTTTAGTCACTCATGACACATTTGTGGCAAAAAATATGGATGTAACTTATAGATTGATGGATGGTCGTCTTGAGGAGAAATAAAAGTTGATGAGGAATCTTCCTTTTTCAATTGCAATCCGCCAGTTAAATACCTCTGGTGCCGCTAATTCTTTCGGATCATGGATTTCACGATTGGCAGCTTTTGGCTTGGTGATTACTGTGAGTTTACTTATTGTTGTTCTCTCAGTAATGAACGGATTTGAGCGCGAATTAAAAAAAACAATTCTTTCAATCGTCCCTCACATTCAAATTGTAGATAAAAATGGAATTTCTGATTGGGAAAATCAGTTATCAAAAATAAAAGAATTTAGTGATGTGGTTGAGGTTACGCCTTTCAATGAAGTTGACGGGCTTGTCTTGAAGGCTTCAAATTCACAACCTATCAAACTACTTGGCTTGAGCGAGTCACTTATGCCGGTGGGATTACAAAAAGTTCTAGATAAAAATGATTTGTCAGTTCCTAAAGCCAAAGAAATTCTTATTTCAAAAAAAGTTGCTGAGCGTCTCAAATTAGAAGAACTTGACTACATAAAGTTTGTTACACCTGATTCTTTATTGAAACCAATAGAGGTTTATTCTCTTCAGATAGCTGGGATTTTTGAAAGTGGCTCTGAAATTGATCAATATCTTGCAATATCATCACTCGAAAATGTAGGCATAATCTATGGGATTGGTGAAAAAGTGTTTGGATTTAGATTGCATATTTTGGATGAGTTCAAGGCAAGAGAGACTGCAAGCGAAATAATCCAAACACTGAATCCAAACTTAGGATATAAAGATTGGATGCAAACCCATGGGAACCTCTATCAGGCGATTCAACTTTCCAAAACGCTAGTTATTTTGTTGATGTTAATGCTTGTTGGGATAGCAATATTCAACATTGTGTCTATGTTGATGATGTCTGTGCTAAGCCGACGAAAAGATATTGCTGTTCTTCAAACACTTGGATTCTCGCAATCTCAAATTTTAAAAACATTCTTATTGAGTGGCTCGATGATGGGTATTCTTGGGATTATTTCTGGTGTATTGATTGGCTTACTTTTCTGTCTCATGCTTCCCTCGGTTGTTAGCTGGATAGAATTAATACTTAGATCTGAAGTTTTAGACACCTCAGTTTATCCTTTGGATTACATTCCTGTTCATATTAATTTCGGAGATATCTTACTTGTTACGGGCGTGTCGTTTGGCCTATGTGTAATCGCATCGGTATACCCAGCGTTTCGAGCGAGCAAAATATTGCCTTCGCAAGAACTCAGATACGATTAGATCTTTTTTTTCTCTCGATCCGTCGAGTTTCCCAATCCTTAATGACTTGCCAGCGCCATAAAAATAAAACCAAACGGTAACCAAAGATACCAAGCACTAAGCCAGATAAAAAACTTCCAACAAAAAGAGGCACTAATATCTCTTCACCAAGTCGGGAGAACCAATCCCAACTGAGACTTACCGAGAAACTCATTACTTCTCTATCAAGTAATAAACTTCCCAATTTGTATGTCAAAAAGAACATTGGGGGTATTGTGATTGGATTGCTGATCCAAATTACGATGACCGCTAGCGGCAGATTGGCTCCAATAATCAAACACATGAACATAGTTATCAATGTTTGGATAGGTAGAGGTATAAAAGCACAGAATATACCTATGCCAAAAGCTCGAGATATTGAATTTCTATTAAGATGGAATAGATTTGGATGGTCTAAAAAAGGTTGTAGCCACCTAGGATAATCGAGTCTGAGTCGATCTTTAGCTCCGTATAACCAGTTCTTTATCATCTTTTTTGGCATAAATGAGTACCTTATACTTAAAGCTTATTATGCCCTCATGTATAATCTTTATCTATGAAATCTAGACTCCAGAGATGATGATTCAAAGCAATGTTTTTAATATTTGATGGCAGATTTGGAAAGACAAGGAAAACTTAAATTTGGAAACCCCGGCACTTTCAATTCATAACTTAACCAAAGTTTATGAAGACTCTTTTAAAGCTCTTGAGAGTATAAGTCTCAATGTAAAAAAAGGAGACTTTTTTGCATTACTAGGACCGAACGGTGCAGGAAAATCAACCACGATTGGTATTATTTGTTCTTTAGTAAGGAAGACTGAGGGAAAGGTTTCCATTTTTCAATATGATGTGGACACTGATTTTTCTGCTGCAAAGCACCTTATTGGCGTCGTACCTCAAGAATTTAATTTCAATCAGTTTGAGAAACCAATAGACATTTTGGTTACGCAGGCAGGATATTTTGGAATCACCTCTGATATTGCGTTGAAGAGAGCTGAAAAATATCTAAAGCAACTTGGGTTGTGGGAAAAAAGAAATGATTTCTCTCGAAATTTATCTGGTGGGATGAAAAGAAGACTTATGATTGCGAGAGCTCTAATTCATGAGCCTAAGCTTCTTATACTTGATGAACCAACTGCTGGGGTTGATATTGAGCTACGTCGGTCAATGTGGAATTTTTTAACAGAGATAAATAAAAGTGGGACTACGATCATTCTTACGACTCACTATTTAGAGGAAGCTGAAAGTTTGTGTCGAAATATTGCGATCATTGATCATGGGAAAATAATTGAAAATACTAGTATGAAATCTTTGTTAAAAAAACTAGACAAAGAGACATTTGTCTTTGATTTAGCTCAAGAAATTAGTGTTTGTCCGAAAATTAAAGGATACTCAATCACTCTAAGTGATCAAAACCAACTAGAGGTTGAAATTCCAAAATCAGAGTCCTTGAATGGATTATTTGCTGAATTCTCTAAACAAAAACTTAGTATTGTCAGCATGAGAAATAAAACGAATCGTCTTGAAGAGTTATTTATTGGGATGGTTGAAAAGAATTTGGAGTCAGAGAAAATACGCGATGAATAACCGTGAAAAATGGGTAGCTTTTTACACGATTCTTCGGAGGGAGATTCGACGATTCATGAGGATTTGGCCTCAGACTTTATTACCACCAGTCATCACGATGGTGCTGTATTTTGTGATTTTTGGTCAGCTGATAGGATCAAGAATAGGAACAATGTCAGGACTACCTTACATACAGTTCGTCGCGCCCGGTCTAATAATGATGTCTGTGATTACAAACTCTTATTCGAATGTTGTGTCTTCGTTTTTTGGTTCGAAGTTTCAAAAGAATATTGAAGAGTTGCTGGTATCTCCAGTTCCTAACTGGATAATCTTATTAGGATACATTGCTGGTGGTATGTGCCGGGGACTGGGAGTGGGAATTTTAGTAACTTTGCTGGCTCTTTATTTCACATCATTTGGAATACATAGTATTCCAGTGACCATTGCAATCGTTCTAATGACTTCGCTCATGTTCTCTATTGCAGGATTAATAAATGCTATCTTTGCATCAAATTTTGATGATATTTCAATAATACCAACTTTTGTGCTAACGCCATTGACTTATCTGGGTGGCGTTTTTTACTCGATAAATTTATTAGGTGATTTTTGGAGAGATGTTTCAATGTTTAATCCGATTTTGTACATGGTAAATGCATTTCGTTTTGGCATCTCAGGAATTACAGATATTAATATTATTTGGTCATTTTCGATGGTGGGGCTCGCATCCGCAGTACTTTTCCTTTTCGCTTTGCACTTGCTTGAGAAAGGCTCTCGGTTAAGAAGCTGATGGGTGAATATCATAACACGCGGCTTGGAAAAGAAACCCAATATCAAAACCAATATGATCCCACGTTACTTTTCCCAATCGAGAGAGCGAGTGCAAGAAGTGGTGAGGTACCAATGGCTTTCGAATTTTTTGGGAATGATGCTTGGACTGCATATGAGTTATCGTGGCTCAATCTTTCCGGTAAACCAGTTGTAGCGGTTGCCCGCTTTAAATTTCCCTGCAATAGTAAATATGTAATTGAGTCAAAATCATTTAAGTTATACCTGAATTCTTTGATTCAAAGTAAATTTGCCTCCAAATTTGATGTGATTGATAGACTAGCGAGCGATTTGAGTCGTTGTTGCGGGGAGGTTATCACAATAGATATTTATGATCTTAAAGATTATGAAGAGGCATTTAAAGTTAGAGAGCCTGCCGGTACTTGTATCGACTCCCTAGATATCAAAGTGACACAATATGAGCCATCAAAATCATTAATTGAATTTGACAGCACAACACAAATTTCTGAATTATTGTACTCTCACTTGTTAAAAACAAATTGCCCGGTCACAAACCAGCCAGATTGGGCATCAATTTATATAGATTATTCAGGGCCAAAAATTTCAATGGATAGCCTATTAAAGTACATAATTTCTTATCGTCTTCACCAGGATTTTCATGAGGTCTGTGTTGAGAAAATATTTTATGACCTTTACACCGTTGTGAATCCCTCTAAACTCACCGTATATGCGAAATATACCCGAAGAGGGGGGCTTGATATCAGTCCCTGCAGAAGTACCGAGCTAGAACCGGAACTAAGGAAAATGAGACAAGTCAGACAGTAAGTACGAGTTAGAATATTTTAAAATACTGTCTTGTAAAATTGTTTTTAATTCTTTGTTTGTGTAAAGTTCGCGACCTGAACAGAAGTATAGGTATGCTGCGTGGTGAGGTGTCCGAGTGGTTGAAGGAGCACGCCTGGAAAGTGTGTAAGCGTTAACAGCGTTTCGAGGGTTCGAATCCCTCTCTCACCGCCAATAAATAACTGTATAACTTGTCCTTGCAAGCATATACTCCGCCAACTTCTTTAATAGGTTCAAATACTTTAATGAAAATCCCTAACTTTTCAGACTTGGGTCTGGCACCTTCTGTCTTGAAATCAATTCAAAAATTAGGATATGAAAAACCTACCCCTGTTCAAGAGAAAAGTATTCCAATACTAATTGCTGGAATGAATCTTCTGGGTACGGCACAAACGGGAACGGGTAAAACTGCAGCATTCGCATTACCTCTAATAAGTCGTCTCGATGATATACAGAAATCACCTCAGATTCTTGTTGTAACCCCTACAAGAGAACTAACGATACAAGTTGCAGAAGCCTTTCATCGTTATGCGAAGTTTGTAAAAAACTTTTATATAGTTTCTATCTATGGAGGAACTGATATGAGGACTCAGCTTAAAGCTCTTAAGCGGGGGGTTCAAGTTGTAGTCGGTACTCCAGGGAGACTCTTAGATCACATTAGTCGAAATAGCTTGGACTTGAGTAATTTACGATCACTTGTTTTAGATGAGGCAGACGAGATGCTCAGGATGGGCTTTATTGAAGATGTTGAATCGATCCTCTTTCGAGTACCAGAATCATGTCAAAGGTCTTTATTTTCAGCAACAATGCCTGGCCGGATTCGCAGTATTGCAAAAAAATATATTGGAAATGCTGAAACTGTGACTATTGATGGCAAGACAAAAACTGTTGAGAGGATAGATCAGCAATATATAACCTGTAAAAGTCATCAAAAAATGGATTTTTTGACTAGATTTCTGGAGGTAGAATCTTTTAATGGGATGATTATTTTTGTCCGTACGAAGTCTTCAACAATCGATATTGCTGAGCGACTTCAAGCAAGGGGATATTCGGCAGCTGCATTAAATGGAGATTTAAATCAATCACTTCGTGAACGTACCATCAATAAATTAAAAAAGGGTCAAACTGACATTTTGGTTGCCACTGATGTTGCGGCCAGAGGTTTGGATGTGGATAGAATCAGTCACGTAATTAATTTTGATGTTCCCTATGATAATGAATCCTATATCCATCGCATTGGGCGAACGGGGAGGGCGGGGAAGACAGGTAAAGCACTTTTGTTTATTACGCCAAAAGAAAACCGCATGCTTCGATCAATTGAACGATCAACACGTCAGAAAATTTCTTTAATGCGGCCTCCTAGCGACAAAGTTATTAGTGAGCAGCGTATTAAAAAGTTTTTTGAGCAAACTTTGGAAAACATGGAGGTAGCAGAATTTCCTGAGTTACGCTCTTTATTGGTTGAATTTTCTAAAAGAAATAAAGTGGATATGAGGGACATCGCTGCAGCTTTGGCTTTTCAGATTCAAAAAGATGTTCCTATGTTGCCTCAAAAGAGTGAGGCTTCGGATTTTGAGGTTTCAAACTATGCAAAGTCTGCAAAAATTGTAAAGAGGAAAACTGGGAGTGGGAGAAAGCGACTGAATGCTAAATCCAATAAAAAAAGAAAAACTTCCAGAAAAAGAAATATGAGTAAGAAGGCAGGTTAATGGTCCACAGTCTATATGGTATTCAGGAAATTGATATTGATTTGAACGAAGACGGAAAAGTGATTGCTCCTGGTTTAATAGAGAGCCCTGTGAGAGAATTGAGTAACAATTGGTGAGTATTTTGAATATCATATAGGACATTTCTATGAGTATTAAACAGGAATTTACTGCTTTCGGTTATTCGATAGAAAAAATAACAATAATCTATGGATCCTTTCTAATTTTATGGGGACTTATAGTCAGTTTTGTAAGTGGAAGCACTTCAATTACATCTTACATTCCCAGTATGTTTGGTTGGCCCATGCTATTTCTCGGTGCGCTCGCATTGAAGTTACCCGACTATAAAAAAATACTGATGCATATTGTTGTGATTTTAGGCTTGCTAATCTTTTTAGGGGGTTTAGATGTTGTAAGAAATTTGACGTCGGGAACATTCATGAACAATGTTTGGGCATCAGCTTCTAAAACAATGCTTCTTATTACTGGAGCTCTTTTCACTTACCTCTGTGTAAAGTCTTTTATTTTCGTCAGAAATCAACGCAAAAATAACTAAAGAAAAAATCGATAAAAGCTTTTTATGTAGCGACAAAACTTTCAGCTACATCCTATAGTTTCTCAAAATGATATGATGTATCATAACTGAAAGTTCATGCTTATTACGAACTGAGGCGCAATATCGATGGAGAAATTACCTGTAACGGTTTTATCCGGGTTTTTAGGAGCTGGGAAAACCACTTTGTTAAGTCATATCCTTAATAATCGTCAAGGGAAAAGGGTAGCCGTTATTGTTAATGACATGAGCGAAATAAATATCGATGCATCTCTTGTTGAAAATGAAGTTTCATTAAATCGAAGCGAGGAAAGGCTGGTAGAGATGAGTAATGGCTGTATCTGTTGCACATTGAGGGAGGATCTACTGCAAGAGATTACCTCGCTGGCAAAAGAAAACTGCTTTGATTATCTAGTAATCGAATCTACAGGCATTTCTGAACCACTTCCAGTTGCCGAAACATTTACCTTTGCTGATGAGGATGGGATTTCACTCTCTGATGTTGCGACATTAGATACGATGGTAACAGTAGTTGATGCAGTAAACTTTTTAAAGGACTTTGATGAGGCGAAGTATTTGCAGGACACTGAGGAATCACTTGGCGAGGATGATGAACGTAGTGTCGCAGATCTTTTGGTTGATCAAGTTGAGTTTGCTGACATTATTCTCATAAGTAAAACGGATTTGGTTAATGAAGATACCGTCCAACGCCTCGAGGCAGTAATTAAGACTTTGAACACACATGCCAAAATCATCCCAATCTCCTATGGTAAGGTCGATATTAAAGAAGTATTAAATACGGGATTATTTGATTTTGAAAGAGCACAAGCCGCACCTGGCTGGCTCAAAGAAATGCGAGGAGAGCATGTGCCTGAAACAGAAGAATATGGTATCGGAAGTTTCACGTATCAGGCTCGTGTTCCATTTCATCCAGAGAAATTCCATGCCGTTTTGCATAGTTTGGACAAGTATGGAAAGTTAATTCGATCTAAAGGGTATTTTTGGCTAGCGTCTCGTCCTGAATTTGCGGGTCAATGGAGTCAAGCAGGTGGAATTGCTCACTATGGATTTGCCGGGATGTTTTGGAAGGCCATACCCAAAAAGAATTGGCCAACTGATAATGAATACCTCGCTTCAATTGACAAAGTGTGGGTTGAACCCTTCGGTGACATGCGACAAGAAATTGTATTCATAGGTCAAAATCTTGATAAAACTAGACTTACACATGCACTCGATGATTGTTTGTTGAGTATGGATGACGTGCTCAAAGGTAAACAATACTGGAAGACTCTTTCAGATCCATTCCCTGAATGGAAAAGTGCATAAGAATTTAGTGGGATTACTATTGGAGACTCTGAATGAATAAGCAGCAGGCATATCAAGTTATCAAAAAGGCCAAAAGTATATGTGATGAGTCGGGTGTTCGTTTAACAAAAAAACGAGAGCGTATATTTGAAATCATGTTGTTGGCGGGCATGCCCCTATCAGCATATGAAATTGCCGATCTTTATAACAATTCTGCAGATGGAGTCATGCCACCAATGTCTGTATATCGAATTCTAGATTTTCTTGAATCAGAAGATTTAGTGCATAGGCTGAGCTCCAACAACAAATATGTGACTTGTGCTCATCTGAATTGTGGTCAGAAACATGAAATTTCTCAGTTTTTGATCTGTGACAATTGTGAGAGTGCAACTGAAATTTCAATGTCATCGAAAGTTATGAATGATATTAAAACGCTAGTTAAAAACGCAGGTTTTTCGCTTAAAAATCCGCAAATAGAACTCGAGTGTATTTGTGATGAATGTTCGGCAAGCTTCAATTAATAATATTATTTACTAAGGAAAAAAATGAGACCAGATATTCACCCAGACTACCGAGAAGTACTTTTTCATGACACTAGCGTTGATGAGTATTTTATCATCGGATCGACTCTGAAAACCAATGAAACAAAGAAATGGAAAGACGGGAATCAGAGGCGAGGCTCAAGGAAAAATATGATGGTAACAAGAGGAAGTGGGGGGTCAAATTGGATGAGCAATATGCTGCCCATGGCGTCCACATTGATTCTTGTCGTCGTCTCGACAACATCTACCCGAGCATTATACCGAGCCAATTCGGGCTCTTCAACCCGACAAATAATGGAGTCGGCTTGGATATGAACTTTCGTCCGCTGTCTCCTCCGCCCACTGCAGAGCATATATTGCTCAGCCCTTTTTATGATGCCTCTAAGCAAGGTTTACCACTTCCGAGTCCTCCCTCAGTTGCACATTACGGAAGCTCGGATAAAGCACACCTTACAAAGGTAGGAGCCGAAGCAGCTCAACCTTTTGGCACACCATCCTTTCTCACAAAAGTTATGAATTATCTGGACACCTTCAATACGAGCTTCGTGCACGCCGATTTGTGGTGTTTTGATGACACTGTCCAGAGACTCGTTTTCACTGGGTGTGCCACCAGCCCCGGCGTGAGCAGGGAGAAAAAGAGAAAATTTGAATTGTGGGGAGACTACAGCAAGCATTTTTCCTTCGCCATCGGTGCCGGATTGCCTGGCAGAGTTTTTAAGCAGAGCACTTGCTACTGGGAGCAGCAAGTGGACAAGGCTCCTAAGCACTGCTTCGAGCGGGCTGGTGGAGCCAGTGCCTTTGGAATCAAGACTGTAGCAGGGCTTAGCATCGATTGCTTCAATGCCAAATCACTGGTCCTTTGCCTGTACTCAATGTCCGATGTTCCTCCGGACAACAATTTAGCCTCGGCCATGAAGGTGGAATGCCTCCGTCTCTCGCCTAAAATTCGCACCAAGATTACTGTCGAGATCCACGGAACGGCTAAAGATAGCACAGAAACCACAAAGCCTGACAATTCTTCAGCATCGGCCGCAGCAATAACGGGAACAAAGTACGATGAGGATCTCCATGTCAAGAGGAATCCATTTCTTGAAAGGGTCACGAGCATTACGACCACCAGCTCTGTCAAGGAAAGACTAGAGTGCAACCCGACCGATTACGACCAAGACAATTTTGCATCCATTAACTACATCCCGCCTCCCTTGAATTTTGAATCTGGCGAATTTTGATAGAAACAGTGCCCCGATTCCCGATTCCGACACGGGTTCAGGGCTGCGACGAACCTGGAGCTCTTTAGGATTGAACAAAAAGGTCCAACAGTTCATGATTACCGCTATTGGGGAATTTTTGCAAAATTTTTGCTAAATTTTTGCTTCAATTGCAACTTTCTTCTATTCCGAGATGTTTGCTTTTTGGCACGAACAGGGTGGGAAGATTCGTACACTAAGAAGGTAGAATTTGAAATATAAAAAAGTGAAAGTAAGAAGTTAAGGGGTGGACAAACGAAAGGAGAAGGAAAAGGTCGGCGCAGACGAAAAAACCCGCTCTTCGCATCATTCACAGGTATCATGAGGGATTCTCCGGGATCAGAAAATGAAACTTCAGTTCAGTCAAATGATGATAATGTGAGTGCTCGGGCGTGCATTGCTCGCAAAGTGCTCAGGATACGATTTATACTTGGTTCTGTTAACTGTTAACAAATATATTTTTTTTGTAGGGCTCCTTGCGACCAATCATAGTAGGCAGGGTCTTTGTAGTTCACAATCCTCATATATTGCACCATCCATTCTCGAGACAAGGAGATGGCATATGAGCGAAGCTCCTCTTGTACTTGTGAATGGATGTTTTGCTAACTCATTTTTTGATGATTCTTCGTACCTCTTCAGGATGTCATCTATAGGAAGTATGACCAATACATGATTGCCACTGACCCTTCGCAGAATGATAGGGCATCGGAGCTCAAGGTTTTTCAGTTTGCACGGCCGCACATGCGCGCCTTCCACTGCTCTTGGTCAGCATTTTTCCTTGCTTTCTTCATTTGGTTCTCTGTCGCTCCTCTTCTCAGTGAGATCAAAGAAACCCTTGGACTCACCAAGGAGGAAATCTGGACCAGCAATATTGTCGCCGTCTTCGGCACAATTTTCATGCGCCTAATTGTTGGGCCTGCTCCTACAATTAGAACATCGACAGTCTCCCTTGTTCTTCTCCGACTTGGAAAAGCGAAATTGTGAAATTGTGTCAAATGTCGACATTCGGCACGCAGATAGACC
>OZSS01001162.1_pt1 | contig 12371 bp, 15 predicted proteins | sample 1779911 | NCBI WGS metagenome assembly OZSS01 (sample SAMEA2603589, study PRJEB24840) | metagenome | biome: Water; feature: Photic zone; material: Seawater sample | place: Mediterranean Sea | collected 2013-11-12 | depth 10 m | reverse complement strand
ATTTTTGTAAACTGAATAGACTCAATAGAATAAAAAAACAGACGAAGGATACTTTAAATGAAATTCGCATAGGTGTAACTTCTATCGGAGTAATGTTCATTGTTTTTACTTAAATTTCACTGGAACCTTAAGGTATGAAACGCCGTTACGCTCTGGAGGGGGCATTTCTCCAGCGCGCATATTGACTTGTATCGATGGCACTATAAGTTTGGGTGCCCCAAGACGGGAGTCTTTTTCCTCTCTAATTTTCACAAATTCATCTTCCGCTATTCCATCCTTTACGTGGGGGTTAAGTTTTCTCTGTTTTTCTACTGTAGATTTCCATTGATAATTCTTTCGTTGATCAGTCAGATAGTCATGACACATCCAAAGATTTGTATTATCAGGATAGTTTAAAATTCTCCTTATTGATTTGTAAAGATCACGTGCATTGCCTCCCGGAAAATCGCATCTTGCGGTACCAAAATCATGCATAAATAGCGTATCACCGACAAAAATATTGTCTTCAATTTTATATGAACCACACGCTGGTGTATGGCCTGGAGTAAAAATATATTCACAATCTAAATTCCCAATACTAAATTTTTCGCCATCTTCAAATAGGTGATCAAATTGCGAGCCATCTTTTCTAAAACCTCGCTCTGTATTATAAATAACGCCAAAAGTATGCTGCACCTTGGTTATATTTTTACCAATAGCAACCGGAGCTCCGAACTTTTCTTTAAAGTATGGAGCAGCAGATAAATGGTCAGCATGTACATGTGTTTCGAGGATCCAAACTGGTTTTAAACTTTTGGTATTGAGGTAGTCTATTACGATGTCTGCGTGCTCTGTGCCTAAACTGCCGTCTGCATGATCATAGTCCAAACAACTATCAATTATAGCTGCACATTTGGTTTCTTCGTCACTTACGACATAACAGAGTGTATTTGTAGATTCATGGAAAAAAGATTTTATCTCGGGCGTCATATCTTTCATAGAATACCTTTTTGTTTATAATGAGAACAGAATTATGTATTAATAATAGAAACGAGCATACTCTAAAATTTGCTACTTTGAAAGGATTGAAAATGGACATTAATTCAAAACTTATTGATAAAGGTATAATATTAGCAGACGCTCCGCCACCAGCAGCTAACTACATACCTTTCGTAAAAACGGATAGGCTAATTTTTATATCTGGCCAAGTGTCACAAAATGAGAACGGCTTCATTAAAGGAGTGCTAGGTGCAGATCTAAATGTCGAAGAGGGATATGATGCAGCAAGACAGTGCGCTATCTCGTTACTAGCGCAACTGAAAAATGCGGTAAATGGAGACTTAAACAAGGTAGTTAAAGTTGTAAAGCTTGGTGGTTTTGTAAATAGTGCGCCAGATTTCACAGAGCAACCCAGTGTAATTAATGGGGCCTCTGATCTTTTTGTTGATCTCTTTGGTGAAAAAGGAAGGCATGCGCGAACGGCAGTGGGTGCAAATTTGCCACTTGGGGTTGCTGTAGAAATTGATGGAATATTTGAAGTAGAATCCTAGAATTGGACAAAAACTACAGTTTCTTGACCGAAAGGCCCTTTGCACACCGTGGTTACCATTCGTGGTCTTTGAATGATACTAGAAAAATTCCCGAGAATTCCTTGGAGGCTTTTGAGCTCGCAATCGAGAAAAACTATTCAATCGAAATGGATATACATCTTACTAAGGATTTAGAGCTTATAGTTTTTCATGATTTTTTCCTAGGTCGACTTACAACAAAAACAGGCTTCGTCTTCAATAAAAACTTAAATTATATTAAACAAGCGAGGCTTTCCAACAACGAACCGGTGCCTACAATAGAAGATACTCTTAATTTAATTAATGGTCGTGTTCCTGTGCTTTTGGAAATCAAGTACTCTAAGCTCATAAAAAAAAACATAGAAATATTTACGAAGGTTTTAGCAGAAAAGCTGGAGTATTACAAAGGGCCTTTGGCCTTAATGTCATTCAGCTCTGATCTGATGAAGTATATAAGCAAAAGTAATTTGTTCAAAAATTTTCCACTAGGCCTAACTACTAGTTTTCCAAAAAGGGAGACTTTGGCTAACAATAATAAAAATAACAAAATAGAAAGTGAAATAATTTCAAATAAATTACAATTTATCTCTCAAGACTGGAAAGGTATTAAGAGTAGCAGAATTAAAAGGTTAAAAAAATTAGATATTGCAATTCTATCCTGGACAATTACTTCAAAAGAGATTGAGAAGGGGTTAGAAGATTTAGTAGATAATATAACCTTCGAATCCTATGAACCGGATTTAAGAAAGTAACAATTCTAAAAGAGAAAATATTGGAAACTGCGATTTGCACAACTATAAAGTCGATAGCTAGAGATCAATGGGAAGCATGTCGTTCCAGAAAAGGGAACGGAGACCCTTTCCTGTCCTATGATTTTTTTTCCCTTTTGGAAACTAGCAATTCTATAGGTCGCAACACAGGGTGGGCTCCTTTTTATATTGCATTTAAAGAAAAAAATGTTGTGGTTGGGATAATAGTAAGTTTTTTGAAAAATCATTCGCAAGGAGAGTACGTATTTGATCACAGCTGGGCTGATGCCTACGAAAGATCAGGAGGAAATTACTACCCAAAACTACAAGTAGCGGTACCATTTACTCCAGTGTCAGGAGAAAGAATATTGGTGAGAGAGGAATATGAGGATAGGGTTGATGAAATGCTCTCGTCAGCAAAAAGATTGGTTAAAGAAAATAATCTTTCTTCATTACATATAACTTTCTGCAATAGTAGTTTTGTATGTGTTGCAAAAAAAAACAGTCTCCTAATAAGAGAAGGCATCCAATATCATTGGTTTAATCGAGACTATAAATCTTTCGAAGATTTCTTGGAATCCTTAACACATCGGAAAAGAAAGAACATTATAAAAGAGAGAGAGCAGGCAAGAAATTTTGGTGGTGAGATTAAATCTTTAACAGGGAGTCAACTAACAGATATTGAATTTGAGGCATTTTGGCATTTTTATCAAGATACCGGTCAGAGAAAATGGGGTTATCCTTATCTAACAAAAAATTTTTTTATGGGTCTAAAGGAAGACCTAAAGGACAGCATCCTTTTGGTACTAGCTGAAAAAGATGGTCAATATGTTGCCGGTGCTTTAAATTTCATAGGGTCAGATTGCTTGTATGGAAGATATTGGGGTTGCAATCAGTTTTTCCCGGCAATGCACTTCGAGCTTTGTTATTATAGGGCGATAGATTTTGCAATAGAGCGAGGTTTGAAACGAGTAGAGGCTGGCGCGCAAGGAGACCATAAAATTGCAAGAGGTTACGAAGCATGTATAACATATTCAGGTCATTGGTTTCCACATGGTGGTTTTATGGAAGCAGTGGATAATTTTTTAAGAGAAGAAAAAAAAATTGTAAGTCAAAGTAGCAAGCAAATACAGTTTATCAGCCCATTTAAAAAGGAGAAAACATAGATGCAAAAAAAAATTAAGTAATAAAGAAATTGAAGAAAAGTTTAAACATTTGTTATCGAAGGGATGGAATTTATCTGAAGACAAAATCTATATCCAAAAAACCTTTGTATTTAAAAATTTCAAAGAAGCATTTTCCTGGATGTGTCGAATTGCATTTATAGCGGAGGAAATCAATCACCACCCAAATTGGACTAATGTTTTTAAGACGGTTGATATATCCCTATCAACACACGATGCTGGAGGATTGACAGAGCTAGACCTTGATTTTGCAAACGCGGTGGAGATGGAAGCCTAGGCTAAATCTCTCAAAACAGTTTGGGCTGAAGTATTATCACAAACACCCCGCTCTTTTTCAAAGTACAGCTTTTCGATTTTTTTGTTTTCAATTACAGCGGTAAATCTCTGAAGTCTTCGCAATAAACCTGTACCCTTTACCGTAAATTCAAAGTCTAAAGTTTCGGCGAGTACAGAGAGAGGGTCGGTTATAATTTTTATTCCTGCTTTTGTTGCACCTGTAGATTCTCCCCATGCTTTTGCAACATACACATCATTTACTAAAACACAAAAAATTTCATCGATACCTAAATCGTTAAATTCTTTAGCACTCTTTATGAAGCCAGGTAGGTGCATCATAGAACAAGTTGGCGAAAAAGCTCCAGGCATCCCTATGATAATAATTTTCTTGCCATTAAAAAGCTCGCCAGATCCAGCTTTTTGGACTTCAAATTTGTCATCCATCCAATTAAATATAACTTCTGGAAATTCATCTCCTACAGCGTATTTCATAAACTACCTCAATAAATGTTTGAGTATACATAATATAACTTTGGGTTTAATACAACGTTAATTGATTTTTTTTAATATCTTCCTTACAAATTTATAATGACAGAGAAAATTGTAATTATAGGTGGGGGTCAGACTTCTATATCTTGTGCGAGCCAATTGCGGTCCATAGGTTTTGATTGTGAAATTTCTATAATATGCGAGGAGAATTCATATCCTTATCAAAGACCACCCTTATCCAAAAAATTTCTAACTGGGCATATTTTGGAGGACCGGCTATTGCTGAAAAAAAAAGATTATTATAAAAGTAACGATATTCAGGTTTTTCTTTCTAATAGAGCGATTAAAATAGATAGAGAAAACAAAAAAATCCATCTTCAGAATGAACAGATTATCGACTACACAAAATTGGTTATTGCGACTGGGAGCAGGGCAAAAAAGCTTCCTCTTAATGAGAAAGAAAGTTATTCAAACATTTTCTATTTACGTAATTTGCATGATGCTAAAAATTTAAAGAATGTTCTCATCCGGGGAAAGAAAATTTTGATAATAGGAGGTGGCTATTTGGGTTTAGAGGTCGCGTCTGCTTGCTCTTCATTTGGAATGACTGCAATTGTTATTGAGGGGGCTGATAGGATTCTGAAGAGAGTGGCTGGTGAACCAACAGCGGCATATTTAAAGAAAATATTTTCTTCTAATGGAGTTGAAGTTATTGAAAATGAGTTTGTCAAAAAAATAAATGGTAATGGCAATATAGTTTCAAGTGTTGAGCTGGTTTCTGGAAAATTGATAGATTTTGATAATCTATTAGTTGCAACTGGTGGATACCCAGTAGTTGATCTTGCCAAAGAAGCAAAACTGCAGATTGAAAACGGAATAAAAGTCAACGAAAGATTAGAAACAAATGACCCTTCAATATATGCTGCAGGAGATTGTGCCTCTTTCATTAATAATGGTGAAGTTTTGAGACTTGAATCAGTTGGAAATGCTATAGATCAAGGTCAAACGGTTGCTTTAAATATCGCAGGAAAAACAACCACCTTTAATGCAAAGCCATGGTTTTGGACCGAGCAATTTGATCAAAAGTTGCAAATAGCAGGTCTATGCAACGGGTATACAGAAATTGTAGAACGAAAAGTAAGGGATAAACTATCATTCTGGTATTATAAAAATGAAACGCTTATAGCGGTTGACGCATTTAACGACCCCCAAAGCTACATGATAGGAAAACGTTTGGTTGAAGAAAAAAAATCTCCAAGTAAAGAAACTCTACGTGATATAAATTTTGAAATTAAAGATGCTGTAAATCTTAAATGAGAATTCTAAGTGGAAAACTAAAGGGTTCGAAGATCGTTACAAGTAGAGAAAAATTCAAAGGTTCTAATGTCTTCATCACTCGACCGACCTCTGACAGGGTAAAAGAAACGTTATTCAATATAATGCAGCACGGTTTCAATATTGATTTTTCAAAGATTTCTTTTCTCGACTGTTTTTCTGGATCGGGTGCTGTTGGCTTTGAGGCCATATCAAGAGGATGCACAAAAGTTTCTTTTTTAGAAAAAAATAGTGTTGCCTGTGAATGCATTACTAAGAATCTTACAAATTTTAAACTTCATCATAACAAACAAAAAAATAGCTTTTGCGTACTTAAATATGACTTTTTTGATAAAAAGCTATCTCCTAGTAATAAGTTTGATGTCGTTTTTTTAGATCCACCATATGACCTAATGAAAGCTGGAAACGTTTTTATAAGGTTAAAAGAGTTAAGAGTAACACAGATAAATTCCCTGATTATATATGAAAGTAACAAAGAGTTAGTGAAAATCGATGGACTTAAAATCCTGAAAAGTAGAAAAATTGGAAAAACACATTTGAATTTCTTGAAAGTTTTCGACTGGTGAATCTGCTTTTTTATTGATAGAAGAGTAAAAAATGGAAAATTTTGGTTTTAAAAAAGTAAGTAAAGAGGAAAAGCCTAAGCTAGTAAATAAGGTTTTTGACAACGTTGCTTTTAGATATGATCTGATGAATGATCTTATGAGTGCTGGTTTGCACCGATTATGGAAAGATAGTTTTATCGATTGGCTCGCCCCTAGAAAAAATACGCATCTTCTAGATGTTGCCGGTGGAACTGGAGATATCGCTTTTCGATTTTCAAAAAAAACAAAAAATCAAGCAAAGGTAACGATTCTTGATAGGAACGAAAATATGCTCAATGAGGGGAAGAGACGATTAAATGTTAAGCAAATAGCGCCGGACCTAGAATGGGTGTGTGGAGATGCCATGAATTTACCTTTTAAAAATGAGATTTTTGATTATTACACTATTTCCTTTGGAATTAGAAATGTCTTAGATTTAAAAAAGTGTTTATCGGAAGCCTTGAGAGTTTTAAAGCCTGGAGGAAGAATTATGATCCTTGAATTTAGTAAAGTTGAAAATCAAACCTTAAACAAGATTTACGATGCGTTCTCATTCAATGTAGTTCCTAGGCTTGGCAAGCTTATAGCTAATGATGCCGAAAGCTATCAATATTTGATTGAGAGCATAAGAAAATTTCCCTCCCAAGAAAAACTTTCAAGCCTAGTTTCTGAAGCCGGCTTTAGATTAGTAAAATATAGGAACTTAACTCAAGGAGTGGTCGCCATGCACAGTGGTTGGAAGGTCTAATGAAATGGTTTCATAGCCCGTTTAGACTGATTAGAGTGGTTGGAACTTTTTTTAGAACCGGTGCTGTGGATCAGATATTGAAAATTACCAAAGTTTCAAGGCTGTTAAAATTTGTTATTCTATTAACGTTTAAACCTTTGCTCGTTTTTGGGATTAAAGGCCCCTACAAGAAATCTCCAATCGTTAGAGCGCTTATTGCATTGGGACCAGCATACATAAAGTTTGGACAATTGCTATCTACAAGGCCCGACATAGTAGGAGATAATTTAGCTAATGAACTTAAGGTTCTACAAGATTCTTTAGATCCTTTCCCGACAGCAGAGGCAAAGAAAATTGTAAGTGAAGAACTTGGAAGTCCTATTGAGAGTATTTTTTCTTCATTCTCAGATTCGGTTGCTGCTGCTTCAATTGCTCAGGTTCACAAGGCAACTATTAAGGAAACAAACGAAGTGGTAGCAGTGAAAATATTAAGACCCAAGGTAGAAAAGGTTTTTCTTAAGGATCTAGCTGCCTTGTTATATTTAGCAAAATTTATTGAGTTTATTATACCAAGCTTTAGGCGACTCAAGCCTATAGAAGTGATTAACCATTTTGAAAGATTGGTGCGCGAAGAACTAGACTTAAGAATGGAAATATCAGCTGCTGCAGAATTTGCCGAAAACACAAAAAGTGATCGGAATTTTTATGTTCCTAAAGTTATGTGGACTCTTTCTGGTAAGCGAGTAATTACAACTGAGTGGATAGACGGAATGCCAGTTGGAGATGTCGAAAGAATAAGGAAGAGTGGGTTAGATATTGAAAGCTTTGCAAAAAGAATTATTAAAACTTTTTTGACGCAAGCTTTAAGGGATGGGTTTTTTCATGGAGATATGCACCAAGGTAATCTTAAATGTAGAAACGATGGTACACTAATAGTGATGGATTTCGGTATTATGGGAAGAATAGACGAATATACCAGAAAGACTTACGCAGAGATCCTTATAGGATTCTTGAGGCGTGATTATTTGAGAGTTGCAGAAGTGCATTTTGAAGCGGGATATGTTCCCAAAAATCAGAATGTGCAAGAGTTTTCTCAAGCCCTCAGATCAGTGGGTGAGCCGATATTTGGCATGGAAGCCTCAGACATATCGATGGCTAAGTTGCTATCTAGATTATTTGAGGTAACTGAGCAATTTGGTATGGAGACTAGAACAGAGTTATTGCTGTTGCAGCGGACAATGGTCGTAGTTGAAGGTGTTTCAAGAAGCTTAGATCCAAATATAAATATGTGGGAAACAGCTCGACCTGTTGTCGAAAAATATATAGCCGCTACTTTGGGCCCAAAAGCTATTTTGAGAGACTTTTTTAAAATAGCACAAGTCCTCCGTAGGTTTGGTCCTCAACTTCCGCAGATATTAGAGGACTTCATTAGACAGTATAAATATGATGATAAAAATTGAAATGGCGAACCCGCTAGGAATCGAACCTAGAACTAATCCTTAGGAGGGATTTGTTATATCCGTTTAACTACGGGTCCTTAGAATTTATTATAGTCACGTTATAAATAATAAAAAGTATTTCTCCATTTTAAAGTGCTATAAATAACGATGTTTTAGACTCTAGTCTTGATCATCGATTTCGTTCTTTTTACCACAGTGGGGGCAGAATATATTTTTCTTTGGTTGAAACTCATCACTTGACGCAAATGACCACCAAAGTTTGCAAAAATCACAAGTAAAATGCCATATTGTTTCTTTACTCAATTTCATTGATACCTCTTTCACTTTAAAATAGATTAATTTATAATATGATTTGAATTAGCAATGTTTTTAAAAAGTACACGCTCTGCTGTTTTTAGCCACTAAAAAGAGTTGAGATATGATGAAGGTTTTTAAGTTTTGGAAAAAAAAAGTAAACCAGAAAGAGGTCAGGATTTAAAAGCCGACATGCAAACTATAAAAAATGAAGATGTTAGAAAATTGCAAGAAAGTTTTAACCAGTATTTTGGTGCCAACACAGATGAAGTGAAGAAACGTGCATCAAAATTAAAAAATAAAATCTATCTTTTTGGTTTCACAATAACTCTTCTTTTTGTGATAATTTTTTATCTCAGTAAAAATGTTAAGTTTGTAGGGCTCTAAAAAGTTATTTCATTTCTCTTAAAAAACGCTTTAGTTGTTTTTCCTCTAAGTCTATTGCCATGCATTGCTTGATCCTTTGAAAAACTGATCCACCCGTTACAAATGCTCCACCAAAAAATTCAATCATCATGTCTCCATCAACCATTTTATTTGCCAAAGAGTTGAGGCATTGTTTTTCAGTGTTGAAAAATCGAGAGCTATCATTAACCGTTTCAGCAATTTTAACTTGTGAATTTTCCATTAAAAACATTACTGAAACTATTATCCAAACTTTCATCTATATTAACCATTATTATTTGTGATTTATTAATAAACGTATAAATTTCCGATTTTTTAAATTATTCTGTATTAGTTTACAAGCTGGGAAGTTTGTTGACATGCAAAATTTAGCCATTAATTATAAAAACAGATTTTCTTAAGGCTTTGTCTAATTGAAAGATTTCAAAGAGTTGGGGATCCATTGTGGAGTAGATGAGGTGGGTCGTGGAGCATGGTCGGGCCCGGTTGTTGCAGCAGCTGTCAGGTTTGAAAAGTGCCACAATATAATTGGACTGGCTGACTCTAAAGTTTTAAGCCCTCAGATGAGAATAAAGCTGTACTTTGAGATACTGGAGACTTTTCCTGTTGGTGTCTCTTTCTTATCAGTTAAAGCAATTGATACTGTTAACATCTTAAATAGCGCACTATCTGCAATGCAAGAAGCCGTTCGGAAAGTATCTAAGCCAGAAGATAGTTTGTTCTTTGATGGTAATTCATTGCCCGAAGGTTTTAGTTCTAATGCAAAAGCCTACAGCATTGTGAAAGGAGACAGTAAAATAGCAAGCATTGCAGCAGCTTCTATTGTTGCAAAAGTGTCACGCGACTTTTACATGAAATCGTTAAATATACGCTACCCAGGTTACGGATGGGAGAAGAATGTGGGATATGGAGTAGAACAACACAAAGCCGCAATCTATAAGTTGGGTATTAACGCAGAACATAGAAGATCTTTCAAGCCGATATACAATATATTGTGTTTGTGAAAAATAAGTGTTTGTTTTTAAATAAAAAATTTGACGCAATTAATAATTTGACTCAACTTTAGAGAAAAGCTTGAGGCCAATTATGAGTTTAAATATTAAGCATTTATATAAGTCTACTTCCGGTATAGAACTTATAAATGGTGACTGTATCTCTTTGATGGAAAAAATACCAGAGAACTCAGTTGATTTAATTTTTGCCGATCCGCCCTACAATCTCCAGCTCAACAAGGACTTGTTACGTCCAAATAATTCTAAAGTTGAAGGTGTTAAAGAGGACTGGGACAAATTTTCTAGCTTCGATGACTATGATAAGTTTACCAGAACCTGGTTACAAGAAGCCAGGCGAATTCTTAAAGAGGATGGAGCAATATGGGTAATTGGGTCTTATCATAATATTTTCAGAGTAGGAGCCAGCTTGCAAGATTTAGGTTATTGGATATTGAATGATGTCTTTTGGCGAAAATCAAATCCAATGCCAAACTTTAGAGGCAGGAGGTTCACCAACGCACATGAGACTTTAATATGGGCTGCAAAATCTGACTCATCAAAATATGTTTTCAATTATGATGCCTTAAAGGAGCTAAATGAGGGAACACAGATGAGATCTGACTGGTTTTTACCGATATGTTCTGGCTCAGAGAGGCTAAAGGGAAAAGATGGAAAGAAAATTCATCCTACCCAAAAACCTGAAGCGCTTTTACACCGCATTATAATAGCGACGACTAAAAAGGGTGATTTGATTTTGGATCCCTTTCTGGGTACAGGAACTACAGGAGCTGTCGCAAAACGACTTGCGAGAAAATTTATAGGTATCGAAAAGGACAAAAGTTACTTCAAAGAATCCCAGAAACGCATCAGCAAGGTTAGCCCTTATTCTGAGAAAGATTTAGAGATAACAGAAACAAAAAAGGACTTGGAAAGAGTCCCATTTGGTCAGCTTGTAGAAAGAGGGTTTTTGAAACCTGGAGATGAACTGACTTCTGTAAACAAACGTTACGTAGCTAAAGTTCGTCCTGACGGCACACTCATAACTCACAATGCTAGGGGGTCAATTCACAGAGTAGGTGCTATCTTGGAAGGTTCTCCATCATGTAATGGTTGGAACTATTGGCATGTTAGAAAAGATGGTGAATTAATTCCCATAGACTATTTCAGGCAAAAAGCCAGAACACAGAATGCAAATGTCTAGTTATCATAGAGCTTAATTGCTTGACTGTATACTTTTCGCATTAATGTTGGTAATGTCATTAAATCAAAATTTTCACTTTCTATTTCCATATATTTAGAAGAATCAAATTTAGGGTTTTCTACTACCGCTGTAACGATTTCTAGCTCCAGTTTAAAATGGGTAAATTGATGGATAACTAATTTATTGGTAAAAGTCCAGTTTGCCTTAAAGGGTACAGAGGGCACGTTTTTTTCGACCGCCCATCTAGTTGAGGGGAAGCCCAAAAGACCTCCTAATATTCCTTCACTCGGCCTTCTTTCAAGTAAGAATTTATTTGGCTTTATTTTTGTGAAAAACACATACCCTTTTTTAAGCAACTTATTTTTTTTCATTGGTTTTATAGGAATGGTTTCTACTGCATTATGTTTCAGACTTAAACATGAATTCGAAATAATACAGTGTTTACAATCGGGTTTCTTCGACTTGCAAACGGCATTTGCAAAGTCCATTAAAGCTTGAGCGAAGTCACCACTATGATATTTAGGAAATAGCTGAGAAGCATATTTTTTAATTTCTATTTTAGATTGATTTATGGGTTTCTCCATCTTGAAAAGTCTACAAATCACCCTTTCAACGTTTGCATCAATAACTACTTCGCGTTCACCAAACGCAATTGCTCTTATTGCAGACGCCGTATATTCACCAATACCTGGCAACTCTAAGAGTATCTTTTTATCATTTGGTATTTTACCACCAAGTTTATCGTTTAATTCCTTTGCGCATTTCAAAAGATTTCTTGCGCGCGCATAATAACCAAGGCCTGCCCAGAAAGCTAAAATATCATTCTCGTTAGCTTTGCTAAGACTATTGATACAATCCCATTTTTTTAAAAACTTTTTAAAATATGGGATTGCCGTATTGACAGTGGTTTGTTGCAACATTATTTCGGATATCCATATTTTGTAGGGATCAGGAACTTGCCCTGATGCCGCGTCTCTAGGACTTATGCGCCAGGGTAATTTTCTTCCATTCTCAGTGTACCATTTTAATAATTTTTTAGTTATTATTGCCATTTGAAATTAAAGATGCTGTAAATCTTAAATGAGAATTCTAAGTGGAAAACTAAAGGGTTCGAAGATCGTTACAAGT
>OZSS01001158.1_pt1 | contig 12381 bp, 12 predicted proteins | sample 1779911 | NCBI WGS metagenome assembly OZSS01 (sample SAMEA2603589, study PRJEB24840) | metagenome | biome: Water; feature: Photic zone; material: Seawater sample | place: Mediterranean Sea | collected 2013-11-12 | depth 10 m | reverse complement strand
CTTTATAAGCTCATCCAAAGATGTTTTTTGGCTTTTTAAATATCTTAACTTGCAACTAAAGTAATTAGTTTTACTCTATAATAAAAGGAATTAATTTAGTTATAAAAATTAGAATTCCTTAACTAACCTTGGGATGATAATGAGTTTATGTTTTTATGAATTATAGTTTTTTCAAAATTTTAAAAGAAGGTTTTAAAAACAATAAAGGTTGGCAAAAAACATGGCAAAACCCTGAAGTTAAAAAAAAATATGACATCATTATTATAGGTGGCGGTGGTCACGGTCTTGCCACTGCTTTTTATTTAGCAAAAGAATTTAATATTAAAAATATTGCAGTTTTAGAAAAGGGCTGGATAGGAGGTGGTAGTGTTGGTCGAAATACAACAATTATCCGCTCGAATTATCTTTTAAATGAAAACGAAGCCTTTTATGAGTTCTCTCTAAAATTGTGGGAAACTCTCGAGAAACAAATTAATTACAATGCAATGGTGAGTCAAAGAGGTGTATTGAATGTTTTTCATTCTGATGCTCAGAGAGATGCATTTATTAGACGTGGTAATTCTATGATAATTAATGGTGCTGATGCAGAAATTTTTGATGTTGAAAAAATAAAATCTATATATCCATTTCTTGATTATAATAATCCTAGGTTTCCTATAAAAGGTGGTTTGTTTCAGAGACGTGGGGGAACAGTTCGCCATGATGCTGTTGCTTGGGGATATGCACATGCGGCTGATCAGTTGGGCGTTGATATAATTCAAAATTGTGAAGTTAATGGTTTTAAGTTTAAAGCTGGAAAATGTGTAGGAGTAGAGACTAGTAAAGGATTTATAGAAACAAAAAAAGTTGGTTGTGCTGTGGCAGGATCTTCTAGTTTACTTATGTCAAAAGCAAATATGAAACTTCCTATCGAAAGTCATGTTTTACAAGCATTTGTTAGTGAGAGTCTTAAGCCAATAATCCCAGGTGTTATAACGTTTGGAGCTGGTCATTTTTATATTTCCCAATCAGATAAAGGCGGACTTGTTTTTGGAGGAGATATAGATGGATATAATTCATATGCACAAAGAGGAGGGTTAGAAACGCTTGAAGATGTTTGTGAGGGTGGTCTTGCATTAATGCCAATCATTGGCAAAGCAAAACTTCTTCGGATGTGGGGCGGTATTATGGACATGAGTATGGATGGTTCTCCAATTATTGATAAAACTCATATAGAAGGTTTGTATTTAAATTCAGGATGGTGTTATGGAGGTTTTAAGGCTACTCCTGCTTCAGGGTGGTGTTTTGCTCATCTGATTGCTAAGGGGTATTCACATAGCCTTTCTGAAAATTTTAGATTAGATAGATTTAGAAATGGATACATGATTGACGAGAAGGGACAAGGTGCCCAGCCAAATTTACATTAGAGAAGTTATAAATGATTATTAATCATCCATTATTAGGGCCCAGAGATATTAGCGAATTTGTTTATCTAGGTGATGCTTCTTTGTTAAAACGACCAACTTGGGAAAGTAATGAGTGCGAAGACAAATTTTATGAATACTTATATCTAAGAGATAATATAGCAGGCACACATAAAGAGTTATGGTTTCACCAGTATGGTGACAGAAGTTGGTTAGTTGTAACCAGAAATACTATTTCACATGAAATTACCAAAGTTGAGTTAGCAACAGAAGTTACAAAGAAATTGGCAAATTAAAATGAGTAAATTTCCAAGAATCAAAACTGTATTTTTAAGAACAAACAAAAAAATAAACTTCGAGTTCAACGGCAAAAAATATATTGGTTTCTATGGTGATACACTTGCTTCTGCGTTGTTAGCAAACAATGTCATATTAATTGGGAGATCATTCAAATATCATAGACCAAGGGGAATAATTTCTAGTGGATCACATGAGCCAAATGCATTAGTTGAGATTATTAATAAGAATTTTACCGAACCGAATATAAAAGCAACAACAGTTGAATTATACAATGGTTTAAAGGCAAGAAGCCAGAATTGTTGGCCATCGGTTAAATTAGATTTTATGTCAATTAACGATAAATTTTCAAATTTTATAGGTGCAGGTTTTTATTATAAGACATTTATGTGGCCTTCTTTTTTTTGGGAAAAATTATATGAACCTCTTATCAGAAAAGCTGCTGGTTTGGGTAAGCTTTCCCAAAGTAAAAAAAATAGAGTTTCTGAAAAAGGATTTCTGCATACTGACATACTTATTATTGGCTCTGGTCCCTCAGGATTGATGTCGGCATATATTGCGGGTTTGTCAGGTGCGAGAGTTTTGCTTGTAGAAGAAGATTTCGTGTATGGCGGAAGTTTAAATAATGAGAGTTTTGATATATCTAATATGCCTTCTCAAGCTTGGGTTATGTCTGTTTTAGAAGAACTGCAAAAACTTCCCAATGTAAGAATAATGAAAAGAACATGTGTTTTTGGAATGTTTGATCATGGAATATTTGGCGCAATCGAAAAATTAAAAGACTCTAAAATAGAACAAATATTTTGGAAAATAGTATCAAAAAAATCTTTGTTATGTTCAGGGTCCTTAGAAAGATTAATTCCATTTCAGAACAATGATTTGCCAGGAATAATGTTATCTGGTTCTATCCGAAGTTACATCAATAGATGGGGAATAAAAAGTTTTAGTGATGTATTACTTTTCACTAATAATGATGATGCGTATTCAACAGCAATCGATTTATTAGAAAATGGTATAAATTGCGCAGGAGTAATTGATACTAGAGAAAACCCTAGAACCTTTGATCCTAGAATTAAAGTCTATAAAAACTCTCAAGTTATAAATGCAAGAGGTAAAATGTATCTTGAAGGAATTGATATTATTAATAAAGATGGGAATAAAAAATATATAAAATGTAAATATTTGGGTGTTTCAGGAGGATGGAATCCAAATATGCAAATTAGTTCTCATACAGGTGTTAAGCCTGTTTGGGACGAAAAAATTCTCGCGTTTATTCCTGGAAAAAATAATATTTCAAGTCATTTAAAAGCTATTGGGTCAGCTAATGGAATGTTTACCTTTAATGAGTGTATTCTTGATGCCGAAAAAAATGTATTGGAGGTATTACATAATTTAAAATTTAAACCCCAAAAGTATAAATTACCCTCAACTCAACAACAAACGTCAGATATTAGTCCTTTTTGGTATGTGAAACATGGTGATAAAAGAAAATGGGTAGACCTCCAGAATGACGTTACAGTAAAAGATATTGAGATGGCCTATCTTGAAAACTTTAGATCTGTAGAACACCTTAAAAGATATACAACGTTAGGCATGGGGACAGATCAAGGAAAAACATCAAATATTACAGGTTTAGCTATATTAGCTTCTTTTTCTAAAAAATCTATTCCAGAGGTTGGAACAACAGTTTTTAGGCCACCATATGTTCCAATACCAATCGATTCATTTGCAGGGCCAACAACCGGAAAAAATTTTAAACCAATAAGACTTACACCAACACACAATTGGGCCAAAGAAAATGGAGCTAGTTTTGTAGAGTCAGGCCTTTGGTTAAGAGCAGAGTGGTATGCAAAAAAACATGAAACAAATTGGCGTGAAACAGTTGATAGAGAAGTTATATCTGTAAGAAAGTCAGTAGGTTTTTGTGATGTGTCTACTTTAGGTAAAATAGATATCCAAGGAAAAGACGCACAGAAATTTATTAATAAAATTTATTGTAATGCTTTTGCAAAATTACCAGTAGGTAAAGTTCGTTATGGATTAATGTTAAGAGAAGATGGTCTTGTTATGGATGATGGAACAACAGCTAGGATGAGTGAAAACCATTTCATTATGACAACCACTACAGCTAATGCGGATAGTGTATATAGGCACTTAGAATTCTGCCATCAATGTTTATGGCCAGAAATGGAAGTGCATCTTATTTCAACAACGGATGCATGGGCACAAATCTCAATTGCTGGTCCAAATTCTAGAAAAGTTCTTTCTAAAATTATTGATCCAGAATTCGATATTAGTAATGAAAGTTTTCCTTTTATGGCATGTAAAGAAATATCAATTTGTGGTGGTATCATCGCGAGATTGTTTCGAATTTCATTTTCAGGAGAATTAGCATATGAGTTATCCTTCCCAACTCAATATGCATTGTCATTTGTTGATCATTTAATGGAAATTGGAAAAGAGGAAAATATAATCCCCTACGGAACAGAGGCTTTGGGGGTAATGAGGATAGAAAAAGGGCATGCAGCTGGTGCCGAATTAAATGGAACAATCACAGCTTTAAATTTAAATATGGGTAAAATGGTATCTGACAACAAAGATAGTATTGGGTCTGTATTATCTAAAAGGGAAGGCTTAAATAAAGATGATGTCTTGAGACTTGTCGGCATAATGCCAATAGGTCATAATGATCAATTGATTTCTGGATCACATTTATTTGAACTAAATAGTGGGATTAAACCACAAAATGATCTGGGTTATATTACTTCCTCTTGTTTTTCTCCTTCTTTAGACAGTTATATAGCTCTTGGTTTTTTAAAAAATGGTCACAAACGTCATGGAGATAAAATAAGAGTAATTAATCCGATTTTAAAAAAAGAATTCTTAGCGCAAATTTGCTCCCCAGTTTTTATTGATCCTAATGGAGATAGGTTACGTGCTTAAACAAAAAATATTGCTACCAAATATAAATGCTTCTGAAATTTTAATTGAAAAACAAGATATAAGGCTAACACAAAGTCAATCGGATAATATATTCTCTATTACTGAGTATGAAAATAAAAGAGAACGATTTAATCAAAATTTTAAGAAAACTTTTTCCTTAGATATACCAGAAGTTGGAAAATTTACTTGGAATAAGAATTCAAAAGTTATCTGGTTAAGAGTTAATGCCTATTTTGTTGTTACAAAAGAAAGTTATCACGATGTAATGAATAAGTTTCATGAAGTTGCTTCAATAACAGATCAAACAGGAGGATGGGGCGCTCTTAATCTAGAAGGAAAATTTACTAAATCTGTATTGGAGAAGTTATTAACTATAGACCTAGATTTGTTTTCAAAAAATGAAGCTGTAAGAGCATCAATCAACAAAATTAATTGTTTAGTTTTATGTGATAAGCAATCTGAAGTTTATACTATTTATTGTCCATCTTCATTTCTGGAGACCATGAAAACAAGATTAATTGATTTGATCAACCTAGTTGCATAGCGTTTGGCAAAAACAAAACTATACTAGGAAAAGCAATAAGAACTCCAACTGTAATAACATCCGCTACAAAGAACGGTGCACATCCTCTAAAAACATCTTGAACTGGAATATCGGGCCGTACTCCACTTACAACAAAACAGTTTAAACCAATTGGAGGTGTAATTAAACAGAGTTCTGCCATTTTGACAACAATTATACCAAACCAAATTGGATCGTAACCTAATGCAATTACGGCAGGCTGAACAACTGGTAATGTTAATAACAACATCCCTATAGCGTCCATAAACATACCTAAAATTGCATATACTAATAATATGCATAGTAGAATAGCTAGTGGCGGATAATCTAATGAAGTAATCCAATTACTAAAAGCGTTTGGTAGACCAGCAAAGCCTAGAAAGCGAACATAGACTAAAACTCCCCAAATAATCGAAAAAATCATAACTGTTAATTTGGCAGTTTCATAAAGTGCTGATTTTAATGCACTAGCTTTCATGCCTTTTAAAACTGCAATGACAAACACTACAAATGCACCAAGTGCGCCAGCTTCTGTAGGAGTTGCCCAACCAAAATACATTGAACCAAAAATAATTATAATAACTGAAAAGATAGGCACTGTTCCAGGTAAAGACACAATCTTTTCCTTGAATGAAAAAACCCTAGTTTTAGGTCCCATTTCTGGTTTGAACGAAACGATGCTAACAATTATGAGACCGTATATAAGAGCAGAGACAATGCCGGGAAGAAAGCCAGCTAACAAAAGTTGTCCAACTGATTCTTCAACAATTATAGCATAAATCACTAGTATTGCGCTTGGTGGAATTAAAGTTGCTAAAGTTCCTCCTGCTGCCACCACGCCTGCTGCTAGTCTTCTATTATAACCATCTCTTAACATTTCTGGAATAGCTACACGGGCAAAAACAGCTGCTGTTGCAGTACTAGCACCAGAGACAGCTGCAAATCCAGCTGTAGCAAAAACTGTTGCAACAGCTAAGCCTCCAGGCAATCTTCCTAACCATCTTTTGGCAGCTTCAAATAGTGATTTAGTTAAACCTGCGTGAAACGCTAAAAAGCCAATTAAAATAAACATTGGTAATATTGATAAAGCGTAAGTTACAGCCTTTGAGTGAGGAATTGTTCCAGCCATCCCAAGACCTGCGTATAGTGCTTTTTCGAGACCAAGTTTAGAAGATAAGATCCATACTAGTCCAGCAGTACCAGCTAGAGCGCTTGCAAAAGCAACGCGCATCCCAAAAAAAATCATAAGCATCATTACTGATGTTACTGTTATTCCTATTTGAAGAGGATCCAAAGTTAATTCCTTACACTATTGACATCATCTAACTGTGATGCTTCTTGTTTTGCTTGATTTTCAACATCTACAATTAGTGGGACTCCAATAGGTTCAGCTGTAGGATAAATTATTAATCTAATATATCCTGCTAATTGTATTAAAAGTCTTAAAGCGAGTGCAGAAAAAGCTAGAGGTATCATTAATTTAGATGGCCATGTTGGTAACCCTATGTCAATTGTACTGTCACCAATAATTAGGGCTCTTTGAAAATGCTTGAATGAATAATAAGTCAAAATAACTATTATGAAAATCGTAGCAGTGGTTTGGATTGCCTCAGCTATCCATTTTGATCGACCTTTTAAAGCTGATAAAAAAATCTCCATTCGAACATGACCGCCTAGCCTTTGACAATAGGCTATAGAGATAAAAGCAAATATAGCTATGGATTGCTCAGCAAAATCAATATATCCAGGAATAGGCAAATTTAAAATTTTCCTACTAACTATTTGTATAGTTGCAGTTATCATTAAAAAGAAAATAGCAAAAGCAGAAAAGGCTGTTAGAAAGTCCTCTACTTTTGCTAGATATTTATCAAAATTATTTATCATGTTTGAAAAAAAAGAAGGATAAAGATTATTTGATCCTTCTTTAATAACTTACTTGCTAGCTTCTTTAGCTGTTTTTAGAACAAGATCTAAAAGCTCTTGTGCTGGTAACCCAACTGCATTCGCCTCTTTAATCCATTGATCCCAAACAGGTTGAGCTGCTGCTTTTCTAAATGCATCTAATTCAGCACTAGTGTAAGTGATTTTCTTGATACCTTGCTTTTCTGCTACAGGTGTATATTTATCAATAGAAGCAGAGTAAGCCTTAAAAAGAGCTGAATATCCAGCGTCAACTGCATCTGTTAAGATTTTTTTGTTCTTATCAGAAAGACTATTATAGGCATCAATATTAACAACCATTGGGCAGTTTACTGAACCAGGAGAGAGGTTTGTTGTTCTCCAAGTTGAAACCTCATTAATCTTATATGAGAAATGTGAGTAAAATGCGAAAGCAGCTGCATCTACTGTGCCTGTCTCAATAGCTCTGTATGTTTCAGGAGCAGTAACAGTTGTAGGAACAGCACCGATTACTTTCATCGCTTTACCGATTCCACCAAGAGCTCTTACCCTCATACCTTTAAAATCTGCAAGAGTTCTAGGCTCTTTTCCTCTACCCATGAATTCATATTGGGGTAAAGCTGCTGACATAAGGAGCTTTGCGTTCCATTTTTTCATTTCCTTGATTGTTGCTGGGTGGTTGTACACAGCTAAATCAGCTGCTTTTTGAACATCACCATTCGTAATTGGTAAGAAAGGAAGTTCTAAAACAGTAACCGCTTTATTTTTATCGGCATGATAAGAAGCGCAGAAAGTTGCGGCTTCAAATGCCCCAAGAGAAATACCATCTAAGTTTTCTCTTGGCTTAGATAATGTTCCTCCATAATTTATCTTGATAGTAAAATGACCATCTGATTTATCAGCTACATAAGCAGAGACTGCTTCTATACCCTCTGTAAAAGCTCTTCTTTTGCCCCATGTAGACAAATTCCAACTTACTTTTTTGCCATGGCCAGCTGCCAAAGCTGAAGTTTTAACACTATCAACAGGACCTCCAAATATTAGTCCTACTGTTAACAGTGATAACAATGGTAGTGATTTTTTCATTTATTCCTCCGAACTTAAATTTCATTCAGTTTACAGATAATGATTTTAATATAAAGTACTAAATAGACCTTTTATCAAATTATTTTTAATGAGAAAATTATGGAACCAGGAAAACCGGATTTTAACTATTTGTCATATAAAGTTCACAACAATATTGTTTATTTGGCTGGGCAACTTGCAAAAGAAAATGGAGTTGTCAAGAATACAGGAAGGGTACCAGAGGACATAACAGAAGAAGAAGCATCAAGACAAATGAGTCTGTGTGCGAAACATGCATATTCATGGTTAGAAATAGCAGCTAAGAATAATAATAGTGAGATAGAATCAATTTTAGACTTAAAAGTTTATGTTTCTTGTAAAGAAAACTTCGATGGTATTTCTAAATTGGCAGACTTTGCCTCAAGTATATTTATAGAAAAATTAGGAGAAAATGGGAAACATCCTAGATCTGTTTTAGCAGTAACAAGATTACCCCAAAATGCTCCCGTAATGATTGACCTTAGAGCTGCACTTAAATTTAAATAAGGAATTAAGTATGAGTAATATTAAAATCCAACTTGATGAAATAAAAACATTAGTAACTGATGTTTTATTGAAACAAGGTTGTGATATGAAAAATGCAAAAGCTTTAGCAAAGACTATCACAAAAGCAGAAGAAGATGGAGCCAGTTCCCATGGGTTATTTAGATTGCCTGGTTATGTTGCATCATTAAAATCAGGAAAAGTAAACGGCCATGCATCCCCAAAAGTTAAAAATATCACGCCAGTGATTTTAAATTGTGATGCAGATAATGGTTTTGCATCAACATCGCATGAAAAAGCATTACCAATGCTTGCTGAAGCAGCAAAAATCAATGGAATATCTGTTTTGAGTATAAAAGGGTGCTATCATTTTGCGGCACTCTGGCCAGAAACTGAATATTTGGCCGGACATAATCTTGTTGGTTTTGCTTGTACCGCCTTTAAGCCCTCTGTTGCTCCCGCAGGAGGAAAAGAAGCTTTTTTTGGAACAAATCCAATCTCAATGGCATGGCCAAGAGTGAACAATGAACCAGTTGTATTTGATATGGCCACTGCCACTATGGCCAAAGGTGAGGTTATGATAGCGGCCAGAGATGGACATTTGCTTCCAGATGGAGTTGGTCTTGGAGAAGATGGAGAACCATCAAATGATCCAAAAGATATCTTAAAAGGTGTTCTACTCCCTTTTGGGGGTTACAAAGGTTCAGCTATTTCAATGATGGTTGAACTTTTTGCCGCGGGTTTAACAGGAGATGTGTTTTCTTATGAGGCTCAAGAAAATGACAATAACGATGGAGGACCACCAAGTGGTGGTGAGTTTATCATGGCTTTGAACCCAGAAATAATTGGTGATTCTAATTGGGAAAGTCATTGTGAAGATTTTTTTCAAAAATTATTATCAATTGAAGGGGTAAGACTACCTGGTTCTCGAAGGCATAAAAAAAGAATGAATGATAAATATCGCTCTGTTAATGAAGAATTATTGTTAAAAATTAAATCTTTTCTCTAGATTAGGGGATGGTTTCAACCCTCATTTTTTTTGATTGAATTTAGATAATTGATTACATCATTTATTTTCTCATCAGGTATATCCTTATAACTTAATCCAAATTCATTCTTAACTTTGAGTGCAACATGAGCATAAGGGTTTCTTCCTTTTGGATGATTGGGATGATCTGGTAGTTTGTTTAGTAAAAAATCTCCAGTTGATTGGATTAAGTTCCATAAATATTTTTTATTATGATCATTCATTTTATAATAAAAAAAGCGTGATGCCCGGAAATAAGATTAAGATAATAACTCTAATTACATCACTGAACAAAAATGGTAATACGCCTTTAAATGTTTCCTGGATCGTAATATTGCCAGCCAACTTATTAATAACAAAAACATTTAATCCAACTGGGGGTGTGATTAGTCCCATCTCAACAACGGTAAGTGTTAAAACACCAAACCATAATGCTGTTTGCTCAGCGGTCAATCCAAAATCAAGATTTATAATTAATGGAAAAAATATAGGAATAGTTAACATTATCATTGCTAAGCTATCCATTAAACAACCTACTAATAGATATATAATTAAAATATAAGCAACGATTAAAAAAGGAGATAAATTATTTTCTAATACAATTTGACTTAACTGATTGGGCAATTGAGTAAGGGCAATAAAAGAGTTAAAAAACTCAGCTCCTAATAAAACTAAAAATATCATCGCTGTCGTAATTGCTGTGCTTTCAATCACATCTATTAAGTCATTAAGGTTTAATTTTTTACTTAATATTGCAACTAAAAATGTACCACCTGCTCCAATTGCACCTCCTTCTGTTGGGGTAAACCAGCCCAAATAAATGCCAAAAATCATAACTAAAAAAATAAGAATAATTTGCCAAATATTTCTGAATAATAATAATCTTTTTTTCCAACAAATCCGTGCTTTTACAGGACCAGAGTCCTTATAAAATCTAACGTATAGTCCTATAACTATTATATAACCTAATATCGCAAGAATGCCTGGTACCAATGCTGCTAAAAACATTTTTGCAATATTTTGTTCTGTTAATATAGAGTATATTATGAGTATTACAGATGGAGGTATTAAAATGCCTAAAGTTCCACCAGCTGCTAATGTACCAGTACTTAATGAATTGGAGTAACCAAGTTTTCTTAATTCTGGAAGCGCAACTTTCCCCATAGTTCCAGCTGTAGCTAACGAAGATCCACAAATCGCTCCAAATCCTGCACAAGCTCCAATAGTTGCCATTGCAATACCACCTTTTCGATGACCTAAGCAAGCTGATGTGAATTTAAATAAGGCTTCACTCATACCAGCTTTGCCAGCTAAATTTCCCATTAATAAAAAAAGAGGGATCACAGATAGTGAGTAGTTTGAAAATAAATGCCATACACTTGTTTTAGCTTGAGACAAAATTGGTGTCCAGCCAGCTATCAAGATAGTGCCTGAACAACCAACTATAATCATTGATAAGCTAATAGGAATTCTTAGAGCCATCATAGAAAATAAAATTGGGAAGGCAATTACGCCAAGTGTAAATTTATCCATCCTAACTAATTTTCAAATAATTCATTAATCTGTAATAGAAACGTATAAAAACAACAAATAGTTAAGAGGAAAAAAGACAGAATTACAGGTAAAAAAGAGATCCAAACAGGAAAAGCAAGGAGCATAGTTTCTTCTCGGTAAACATACATATCAATTGCTCCCATTAGCATACGAGAACAAAAGAATAAGGAAACAAAACCAAAAATTAATGAACTAGAAGCATCTAATATATATATTTTTTTTTTTGATAATTTAGCTGTTAGAAATTCTACTTTTATATTTCCATTTTTTAAATGACAAAGGGGCAAAAAGCAGCCAATAGCAACAGCGCAGGCTATTTCAATTAATTCAAAGTCTCCAATTATAGGAGATGATAAAATTATTCTTCCAAAAATTGATGAAATACTAATTAAGGTAGCTAATAACAACGTGATACCACCAAATATTGCTAAATACCTTGACGAATGATTTAAGAAAAAACCTATATTTTTATAAAAAATATTATTAGTCCATTTTTCTTTAAACTTCATGAATTTTATTTAGCTCATTTTTTCATATTTTGAAATTAACGATTTAGCTTTATCATAGAGTTTCTGTCCATCAAGGCCTTTGTCATTTGCGTCTCTAATCCATTCTTGAACAATCTCATCAGCATTTCTTTTCATTTCTCTTAAAGGAGCGTCAGATAGTATATGAAATTTACCTCCACCTTTAATCGCTAATTCACGTGCTGGTTTTTCAAATTTATCCCACAAAACTCCTGCTTGTTTTGCAAGGGGCATTCCCGAGTTTTTATCTATAATTTTCTTATGCTTTTTATTTAATGAATTATATTTTTTCTTATTCATGAGAAATAAAAAAGGAGCCGTATAAATTCCTCTATTTCCAGCTACTTCAGTATGAAATTTTGTAAGTTCGTGAAGTTTGAAAGAGGGCATTATTTCCCAGGGCACAACCATTCCATTAATTACCCCTTTCGATAAAGACGGTGCAACTTTTGGGATTGGCATCCCTATTGGTGTAGCCCCTAACTTTTTTAATAGATTTGTTGCTGATCGAGTAGGACCTCTCAATTTCAAGCCTTGAAAATCATCTAGTGATTTTATCAA
>OZSS01001154.1_pt1 | contig 12387 bp, 12 predicted proteins | sample 1779911 | NCBI WGS metagenome assembly OZSS01 (sample SAMEA2603589, study PRJEB24840) | metagenome | biome: Water; feature: Photic zone; material: Seawater sample | place: Mediterranean Sea | collected 2013-11-12 | depth 10 m | reverse complement strand
TGGTTCAGCTGGTTGTGTATTAGCAAACAGATTATCTGAAAATCCAAAAAACCGTGTTCTTCTTCTTGAGGCGGGTAGGGAAGATAAATCAATAACTTTGAAAATGCCTGCAGCTGTTTTATTAAATCTTAAAAGTACTAAGCATAATTGGGCATTTAAAGGTGAACCTGAACCTGAGCTTGCGGGTCGACAGCTGCAACATGATCGCGGCAAAACCCTTGGGGGTTCATCTTCAATAAACGGCATGGTATTTATTAGAGGAAATTCACTGGACTACGAAGGTTGGAGACAAATGGGTTGTGAAGGCTGGGGGTATGCAGATGTCTTGCCTTATTTTAAGAAAATGGAGTCTTATAGTGGTGGAGGTGATGATTTCAGAGGCGATTCAGGTCCATTAAAGGTTCATAGAAGCATACCCAAAGATCCCCTTTCTCTCGCATTTATAAATGCAGGAAAAGAAGCAGGGTACAAAGAAACAGACGATATCAGTGGATATTGCCAAGAAGGTTTTGGTATTTTTGACCGAACAGTATTTAAAGGAGAAAGATGGAGTACAACACGTGGCTATCTTGATCCAGTGCGAGATAGAGACAACTTAACTATTTTAACGAAAGTACTTGTATGTAAATTAATTCTTGAAAATAACAAGGCAACAGGAGTTTCTTTTATAGATAACAAAGATAAAGTATTTAATGTTAAATCAAAAAAAGAAGTCATACTAAGTGCTGGTGCAATAGGAACGCCACACATACTTATGCTTTCAGGAATTGGCCCAAAGGATCATTTAAATTCAATGGGTATTAATCTTAAAGCTGACTTACCAGGTGTTGGTCAGAATCTTCAAGATCATCCTGATTTCATGATCAAATATAAATGCTTAAAGCCAGTTACGCTTTGGCCAAAGACAAAAAGACTAAGCAGTATTGGCGCTGGCATTCAATGGCTATTAACTAAAGAGGGTATGTGTGCATCTAATCATTTTGATGCAGTAGCGTGCGTTAGGTCAGGACCAGGCATTGAGTATCCGGACTTACAATTTTGTATTTCACCAATTGCGATGGATGATAACACTTGGCAACCTTTACAAGAGCATGCGTTTCAGGTTCATGTTGGCTTAATGCGAACACACAGCCGCGGAAAGATTGAATTACGCTCAAGCAACCCCGCTGATCCGCCTCGAATATTAGTTAATTATCTAAAAGATAAACGTGATAGGGAATTAATGCGTAAAGGTATCCATTTGGTTCGCGAATTATTGGATCAGCCTTCATTCTCCGACTTAAAGGGCGAGGAGATTTTTCCTGGTAATGATTGCAAGTCAGACTCTGACCTAGATGAAAAAATGAATTCGCATACTACGAGCCAATGGCATTTAGCATGTACGGCAAGGATGGGCCTAAAATCAGATAAATACTCAGTAGTTGATAATTCAGGTAATGTTCACGGTTTTACTGGTTTACGAGTTGTTGACGCTTCTATTATGCCTTTTGCTCCAAACGGCAATACTAACGCACCTACAATAATGATTGCTGAAAAAATTAGTGACAAAATATTAGGAGTTGATGCTTTAAATCGAATAGAGTTGCAAACTTGGCAGAGTCCAAATTATCAGACTGAGCAACGATAAAATGATTATTCTTTTATAATTTTCATTCGCTTAGCAATCATTCTATCTGCTACACGCTTTGGGAAAAGTTGGAGCATAATATTCTGCATCCTAGTTGGATCAATTCGGTATCGTGTCTTGTTTTTTGTATTTTCAATAACTGATAATGCACGTTCAGCTATGACACTTGCTTCTACACCAGCTTTTTCCATATTTTCTGACATTCTCATTAATTTAGATACTGACTCTCTATAGTCTGAGTTGTCGTATCGTTTAGCTTCATTTTTTTGCATTAATTTTTTCCAGATTGGTGTTTTAACTGGCCCTGGCGCAATAACAACAACATCAATTCCATACATCAATAATTCACGTCTAATGCCCTCTGAAAATCCTTCTAAGCCAAACTTGCTCATATTATATGCAGACATGAAGGGCATTCCTATTTCACCTGAAACAGAACTTATATTTATTATCTTACCAGGGTCTCCTTTACGGTTTTTATCTGCTCCCAATAAATCTAAATAAGCCTGACAGCAATGAAATACTCCCAAGACATTAACATCAAATTGATACTTAAACTGTTCAGCTGAAAGGCTCTGAATAGTTCCCATTACACCAAGACCAGCATTATTTATTAGGCCAGATAATTTCTGATCACCAATTTGATTTTCTACAACCTTGACAGATTCCTTCACAGCAGTCTCATCTATGACATCAAACATTAGAGGAACAAAATTGCTACCAAGTTCATTAGAAACTCGATTTGCATCGTTATCATTTCGTACGGACCCGAATACCTTATAGCCTTTTTCTATAAAGTGTTTTGAACATGCATATCCAATTCCAGTTGAGGTACCAGTAATAACAATAGATTTCATAATAATAATACCAAGCAGTTAATAATGGCGGAGAGGGTGGGATTCGAACCCACGGAGGAATTGCTCCCTCGTCAGTTTTCAAGACTGATGCTTTCGACCACTCAGCCACCTCTCCAGGCAGTTTTAATTTATTAGAATTAAAATATATAACAATCTTTAATTCAGAAACTCAAATTTTGATATCGTATAGATTGTTAGAACTGATATTGATAAACAAAGAGCCATCCCCCAAATAATATCAAATACAATTATCTGTGTATTAAGCGTGTTAAATACAGCTTTTACAGTAAGTGCGTAAGTCGCGTAAGTAACGAGGCCATAAATAATAGAAGGCATTATAATTGATGAAATGCCATTATCTTTATTTGGTGCTATGACAAAATAAACTAAACCAAATACAAAAATAAAATAAAAAATCAATGCAACTGGTATGTTGAAATCTAATTTGACATCTTTAGGTAAGTTTTTTTCATAAACTTTTCTTACAAAAAAACTAATACCTATTAAATCAATAATAATAAAATATATAAATGTTGTAATGTATAGCTTAATCATCATAGTTATCATTAATGAATAATAACAAAATAATCAATGCATTATTGAGTGCGTTTGGAGCTTTAATTTTTATTAGTTTTTTAGCTTTTCTAGACAGGTCACTTGAAGGCATGATTTGGCTAATACCGCCATTCGGAGCTTCTATGGTTTTAGTGATGGCTGTGCATGAGAGTCCTTTAGCTAAACCAAAAAATATATTACTAGGACATATATTATCCGCCTTATCGGGCGTCATCATCTTATATTTAATAGGTGATAATTTTCTTGCCCTTGGAATTGCTGTTGCTCTAGCAGTCTTCGTGATGATCGTTACTGATACGATACATCCACCAGCAGGTGCTAATCCAATTATAGTTATTTTAACAGGACAGGGAATATCGTTTGTTTTATTTCCTGTAGCAGTTGGTGCATTTATGCTGATTGTATTTGCTTACTTGTATAACAAGCTTCTTAAAAGAAATTATCCTTAAGTAAAATTAATTTTTATTTGCTTTTTCAATTACTGAACAATATTGATCAATAAATGATAATCTCATTGGATTGGGAGGTAATTTTTCAAACTTAAAAGATTCAATGTTTTTCAATTGATTTGTAGAGATTTTTGTCGCTGTAGCAATTGCCTTTAAATCAAGTTCAATACTTTTTCTTAATTTAGATAGTTCTTTAATTTTTTTTACAGTGTCGCTGTCAATTTCACTACTTAAATGAGAAGGTTGGTTTTTATTCATAACAAATGTGCCGGTTTCATCTTGAACCATTTCGTTAAATACTCCAGCGTTTATTTTCTGTAAAATCATAAAATATAACTAATTGTTATGCACTATAAATAAATATTTGTACGATTTTGAATACCCATTCTGGGTTGATACGTAAGTCTATGTTTATGCTATCTTTTCTGGGCCTTCAAATAAGATATCTGCTTTTTTGAGTCGTTCAATGAGGTGCTCTCCAAGTCCAGTTGACGTAGTTAAGACGCCTCCTCTGTTTGTATTTTCTATATATCCATCAGAATTAACCAAGCACAATGCAGATTCACATATGAATTTTGCCGTAGTTTTATAGCCTGGATCACCGTCGCCATACATTCTCAACTTAAAGGTTTCATTATTGGCATTTTTGCCAATAAATATACTTTCAAACCATCCATTATCGCGAGTTTTCTTATCAGGACCATTTCCTGGTTTTGTAAATAATTTTCTAAATAGAGAGCTTATGGGGCTAACAATCATCAACCCGAGTACTGCAAGTCCAATTGATACCATCAATGCAGAAGAATATTTTTTAACATTCATGAACTCTTTATAAATAAAGTTTGATCCATAACCCGACTGATTCAATTCATGCAATTCAGCACTTCTTCTGACGACTCTCGTATTAGCAATAGACATAACAAAAGGGGCAGACCATGATTGAATACTATCAATGTACTTTATTTTAAATGTATCTTTGTTAGCTTCTCTATTCTGTTTTCCTATGAAATCTTTACTGTTTAATAGGAAGGGATGTCCAATTGAATAGTTTGTTTTATAATTTTTCATTGTAAAAGCACTTTCAATCGTGCCGCCACTTACACCCCCACCTCCTCGGTGATAGCCATCAACTGACAATAAGTTTTCACCAAGCGATCTTTGTAAATAAAAACACCCCATATCTGATGGTATTGAGTCATAACCACATGAAGGAATAATTTTAATTCCTTTTTTTTCTGCTTCTTCATGGTGTTTATCTATTAAATCTCTCACCCATATATTTTCACCAGTGATATCTACATAATGAGTATTATTTTTTACACAACAATCTACCAATTTATCACTGTATCTATTAAAAGGGCCCGCTAATGAAGCAATAACAGTTGTTTGCGTAGCAATGTTATTTAAGCCAGTTATATCTTCGCTATCAGCAATAAAATATTTTGGCTTATAGGAGGTACTTTTTGATATCTTTCGTAATTTTTCTTCATTTCTACCTGCAATTGCCCAACTGATATCAGGGTAATTTTTATCTAAATATTCAACTACCAAACTGCCAGTAAAACCAGTTGCGCCATATATGATTAAATCATAGTCTTTTTTCATAATTGTATAAATATAAGCCTTTATGTGCTAAGTATTGTAACATGTTAGACTGGATAATAGGTGGCTTAGTTACAATTTCTTTCTTTTATTTACTTTATTGGGCCTTAACTTTGATATTCTAGATATCATGATCAACTTTTTTGTCTCATTATTCCAAGATCTCTCAATGATCTTTTATTCATTTTCTGCCATCATATTAATACTAATAATTGGAGCTTATTTATTAAATTATTTTAAAAATATGAAGTAATAACAATACTTAATTCAATTATTATTATGTAATACTTTAATAAAATATTTGAACATTAAATAAATGATACAAAACATTGATTTTATAGATAAAAATTTAAAAAAAGACTCATTAATAGTAAATCCAATTAACAGAGTCTCATTAGAACCTATTAAAGAAGCTTCTGAAGCAGGTTTCATAGAACCATTTTTGATAGGAGATAAAGTTATTATTGAGTCATTATTGAATGATTTAAGTTGGCATTTACAAACTGATAAAATCATAAATTCTAACAATGAAGAAGAGGCCTCCAGGATCGCATGCAAATTGGCCAGTGAGCGTATTAATGATCCTTATATGATCGTAAAGGGCCACTTACATACCGATGTTTTAATGTCAGAGTATATTAAATCTGAATACAAGCTTTTAATTAAAGGAAGACGACTAAGTCATATATGGTTTATGACTTTTCCAGATAATACCAGAAGTCCCATAATTATCACTGATGGTGCACTGAATATAAGTCCCAATGTTGAAACAAAAAAACATATTATAAATAACGTTATTGAATTTACTTCAAGGCTGCCAAATTTTGATCCAAAAATAGCAATTCTTTCTGCTACTGAAGAAATTTTACCGCAAATGCAAAGTTCAGTTGATGCAAAAGATTTAGTTGAGTGGTCTAGAATAGAGCATCCAACCATGGATATTCATGGCCCCTTTGCCTTCGATAATGCAATATCATCTGATGCAGCTAAAATTAAAGGAATTAGTAATAGTGTAGCAGGCAACGCAAATGTAATTTTAGTACCCAATGTTGAAACAGGTAATTCATTAGTAAAAATCATGGTTAATTTCATGAACTGTACAGCCGGAGGTTTTGTTACAGGGGGTATATCTCCTGTGGTAATAACAAGCAGATCAGACAGTTCATGTTCACGTCTGTCTTCAATTGTTAATGCTGTTTTGAGTACGCTTTAATTACTTTAAAGCTTGAAATAGATCATTAATTAGATCATCTGAATCTTCAATGCCAACAGAAAGTCTAACAAGTTTCTTGGGAACCTGATTGTATGATTTATCTTCCAAATAAGCATGTGTCATTAATGCAGGAGATTCTATAAGTGACTCAACACCGCCCAGGCTTTCTGCAATTGTAAATATCTTCAGTTTCTTCATGAACTTTGAGATATCTGACATTGTACCTTTGTGAATAAACGTAATCATTCCACCAAATCCATTCATTTGTTTTTTAGCTATATCGCTTTGCTTATGATTTGTTAGGCCGGGGTAGGTAACATCAGAGAGTTTTTTATGACTCTTTAGAAACCTTGCAACTTTGATCCCATTTTCATTATGTTTTTTTATTCTAAGCGAAAGAGTCTTAATCCCTCTTAAAATTAAAAAACAATCAAACGGGCTTGGTACAGCTCCTGTAGAATTTTGTATCAATGCAAGTTTTTTTTCTAATGTTTTATTTTTACCTATGACTAGCGATCCACCAATAATATCAGAGTGCCCGTTTATGTACTTGGTAGTTGAATGATTTACTATATCAATACCGAAATCTAGTGGTCTTTGATTGATTGGCGTTGCGAAAGTATTATCGCAAACAGTTAAAAGCTTGTGTTTCTTTGATATGCGAGCAATACGCTTTAGATCTGCAATTTTTAAAAGTGGGTTAGTAGGTGTTTCTACCCAAATCATCTTTGTATTCTTTTGAATATGTTTACTAAAATTTGTGTTTAGATCAACAAACGTGAAATCTATATTTGATGATTTAGCTTTAATTTCATTAAACAATCGAAAAGTTCCGCCATATAAATCATCGAACGCAATAACATGATCTCCAGGTTTTAGAAGATCTATAACAGCTGTTTGAGCCGCAACTCCTGATGCAAATGCAAAAGCTTTATGTCCATTTTCTAACTCAGCAAGAGAAGCTTCTAAAACTTCACGAGTTGGATTTTGAGATCTTGAATATTCATACCCCTTATCTTTACCGGGCGTATCTTGTGCAAATGTTGATGTTGCGTAGATAGGAGTCATAACAGCGCCTGTAAGCGGATCGCTTTTGATCCCTGCGTGCACAGACAATGTATCAAATTGATTGATTTTTCTTAAATCAGATTTTTTTCTTTTAACCATTCACTATTATACGCCGTATTTAAATATTTTTCACCATTATCACAAACAAATGTTACAACATTCTTCTTTTCTTTTTGTTCATGACAATACTTTAATGCGGCACAAATTAGTGTTCCGCTAGACGATCCACCCAATATACCCTCTTTTAACGCAAGTGTACGAATTGTTTGAAAGGCTTCTTCATTGCTCACTGAATAAGCTTTTTTAATGTATTTAAGATCTAGCGTATCAGGAAGAAAGTCTTCTCCAATGCCTTCAACCAACCACTTATAATCAGCATCTTTTAGAGGTTTTTGCTCAACAGCATCTTTTACGATTGAGCCCTCAGGATCAGCAAGAACCATTTCAGTTTTTGGGTTATTCTTCTCGAAAAATTTACCAATACCGGAAATAGTCCCACCAGTGCCAACGCCGCACACAATCGCATCTACATCTCCATCCATTTGGCTAAATATCTCTGGTGCGGTGGTCAATTCATGAGCTAGAGGATTTGATTTATTAGTAAACTGATTAGCCATAAATGAGTTGTGAGTTTCAGCTGCAACTCTTTTAGCCATGTTTACGTAATGGTCTGGACTATCAGGACCTACATCACTTTTTGAAAGCATTACCTCAGCACCAAGAGATTTTAAATGAAAAATCTTATTTTGATTCATTTTATCTAATATGACGACTTTCGCTTTATAACCTTTTAATAAAGCTATTAGCGCTAATCCAAGGCCTGTATTGCCAGCTGTAGCCTCGACAACAGTTGATCCTTTTACCAAATCTCCGTTCTTTTCAGCATCATTTATTATTTGGAGCGCAACGCGGTCTTTTATAGATGAGCCAGGATTCATATTTTCCATCTTTAAGAAGAGATTGCATTTACCTGCATCTATATTTTTAGCTTGAACTATTGGCGTATTACCAATTAAATCTACAAGTGATTTTATATCTTTCATAAAATTATGCTATTTATAGGTATGTATGAATTTAAAATTTAAAATATCATCAATTATAATTATATTTACTATAATTAATCTCTCTTCATTGCAAGCAGATGAAGACTATAGCTTTGTCGAATGGCTTGAAAACATTAAAAATATTGCCACTAAAGAGGGGATATCTCAGGAAACTGTCGATTCATCATTAAGAGATATTGCAATCAATGAACGGGTTTTAGAACTTGATAGATCTCAACCAGAATTCACACTTACACTAGATGAATACCTAAGTAATACGACTCCGAAAAGTAGAATGCTTAAAGGCAAAAAGTTATACGATGAACACAAGGGTTTGCTGTTGAGAATATATAACAAGTATGGTGTGCAACCTCGCTTTATATTAGCCTTATGGGGCATAGAAACAAGTTTTGGAACTTATACAGGATCGTTTAATGTAATACGTTCTTTATCGACGTTATCACACGATATAAGAAGAAGAGAGTTTTTTACAGATGAACTCATAAACGCATTAACAATCATTGACCAAGGTCACATTACTAGCGATGAAATGATGGGTTCATGGGCAGGAGCCATGGGGCAAAATCAATTCATGCCGTCTAGCTTTTTAAATTACGCAACAGATTTTGATAACGATGGTAAAAAAGATATTTGGTCCACCTTACCAGATGTATTTGCTTCATCATCAAATTATTTGAAAGAATCTGGCTGGAATAATGATTTAACGTGGGGCAGAGAGGTAATGACTTCAAAATCTATTCCAGATATTTTTATTACAACGTCTGCTAAAGAAATTAATATATCAAAACCTCCTAGTGAATGGGCTGCTTTAGGTATATTAAAAAAAAATGGGGAAAAATTACCACTTCGGGATATTCAGGCATACTTAGTTTATCCAGAGGGTGAAGAAGGCCGAAAATTTTTAGTTTACGAAAATTTTAAAGTTATTATGAAATGGAATAGATCTCTCTTCTTCGGATTATCAGTTGGCATATTGTCTGATATGATTGAATATTATTAATGAGAATATTTTTACTAATAATTTTTTTAATTCTTACTAATTGCACTATCGCAAATGTTGTTCCACTCGTAATTGAAGACAGTAATAATAAAAATAATATTAAAATAATTGAGAAGTTAGTAGAAGAACCATATCAAGTTAATGACAAGTGGTTTTATCCTTATGATTATAAAAAATATGAGGAAATTGGCTTAGCGCAATTGGAAACAAGTTTAAAAAATGGAAGTAAAACTAAAAATGGAGAATACTATCATAATGATACATTATCAGGAGCTCATAGATCATTGCCATTGCCATCAATTATTGAAGTTACAAACCTCAATAATGGTAAATCTGCATTAGTAAGAGTAAATCATCGAGAAGCATTTTCTTCGATTAAAGTAGTCAATTTATCTGAAGCTGTTTTTAAAAAACTAGACATGAATCAGAATGGCGACTTAGTCAAAATATCTCTTATAGATTCAAATGAAAGTTTTGTTCTTTCTAAGGCATTCACTTACGATGAGGAGAAAAAAATTGTGGAAGCTCCAGTATCAAGTGTTGTTGTTATTGAAAAAGATAAAAATGAAACATCTGCTAATGATACAAGTATTAAAGATAAAAATTTATATAATAAGATCTTCATTAATATAGCTAGCTTTGCATTCAAAGAAAATGCTCAAAAAATCAAAAGAGACCTATCAAGCTATGATGTTAGGATTTTTGAAAGTCAAAATTTGTCTGGCAATACGGAATACAAGGTACTAATTGGACCTTATAGTGATGTAGAGTCATTATTAATAGATCTTAATGATGACACATTTAAAAAATATGAAGATTTATCAATATATTTAATATAATAATATTCTATGCATAGATTCATTTTAACGGTCTTATCTATCCTCTTACTAAATTCAGCACTAGCGTTTGGTTCTTACATAGATACTGATGCTAAAACTGCAGTAGTTATTGATGGAACTACTGGAAAAGTACTTTTTGAAAAGAATAAAGATAAAAAAACCTTTCCAGCCTCAATGACAAAGATTATGACGACTTTAATTGTGTTTGAAAAATTATCTAATGGAACATTATCGCTCGATGATACTTTTTTAGTCTCAGAAAGAGCCTGGAAGGAGAGAGAAGGTTCATCGATGTTTGTTGAAGTAGATAAAAACATAAGAGTAGAAGATCTTTTGCGTGGCATTATAGTTCAGTCTGGTAACGATGCGTGTATAGTTGTTGCTGAAAATATTGCTGGTACAGAAGAGTCTTTTGCTAAAATGATGACCCAAAAAGCTATAGACATTGGCATGACCAATACCAATTTTACCAATTCTACAGGCATGCATGACAAAAATAATTTCTCTACTGCTTATGACCTTGCAATTCTATCTCAATATTTGATTAATAATTATCCTGAATATTATCACATGTTTGCTGAAACTGAGTTTGAATGGTCAAATATCAAGCAAAAAAATAGGAATCCTCTTCTATATAAAAATATGGGAGTTGATGGATTAAAAACAGGTCACTTATCTGTTTCAGGTTATGGGCTTGCAGCATCTGCAATAGATGGCGATAGAAGGGTAATATCAGTAACAAACGGATTTAGTAGTACACAAAAGAGATCACAAGGATCTTCAAGGCTTATTACTTGGTCTTTTAGAGAGTTCGAAAATATAAGGCTTTTTGAAGATTTTACACAATTTGCAAGCATTAATATTCCTGGTTCTAATGAAAACAGCTCTTTGATTGGCGCAGTCAACGATATAGTTTTAACTGTTCCAAGATCAAAAGATAAAGAATTAAATTATGAAATTGAATTGTTTGAAGATATCAATTTTCCAATAAATTCAGGTGATGTTATTGGAAAAATAAAAGTTAATATTCCAAACGAAGAGCCTGAATATTTTGACGCAGTATCTGTAAACGATGTAAATAGAAGCAATATACTTTCAAGATTCTTCTCATATATTTACAACGCAGTAGTAAATCTATTTATTTAATTTGTGATCAAACCACGATTTATATCATTTGAAGGTGGAGAAGGATCTGGCAAGTCGACACAAATTAAACTGTTAGCAAAAAAACTCGCTAAATATGGAGATGTAATTACAACAAGGGAACCTGGAGGCACAATTGAAGCTGAAATAATTAGAAATTTACTTGTTAAAGGCGAAAAGAATAAGTGGAGTGGGGTTGTAGAAACTTTATTATTATACGCAGCGAGAAAAGATCATATAGATAAGGTTATAGTTCCAAATCTAAACAATAATAAATGGGTTTTATGCGACAGATTCAAGGAATCTACTATTGTTTATCAAGGTTACGGAAAGAATGTCGATATAAAGCTTATTAAAAAGCTTGATAAAATAATAACTAATAATTTAACACCTAGTTTAACATTTATTTTAGATATAGATCCAATAATTGGTTTAAATAGGTCTAAAAGAAAATCAAATACTGAAACACGATATGAGAAAATGTCATTAAGTTTTCATAATAAAATTCGTAAAGGATTTAAAAAAATTGCCAGTACGAATAAAAGAAATTTTAAATTAATTAATGCCAATCAGGACATTGATCTAATTAAGGATATAATCTGGAATGAGGTAACAAAAAAAATAGATGCAAGAAAATAATAATGATATTTTTTGTCATGCCCAGGCATAACAATGGACGACAAATGCATTTTTATTCAATAATTCCTTCCTATCACCAAAGTGTAAGCACATACTTCATGACTATATTATTTTGATTATCGTCATAAAATTAAAGATGTTACAATTTTTTATGAATGAGCAGGAGAATACAATGTTTCTATTTGGTTTGATATACTTGATAGCCTGTGAGTCTGACAAAGGTGTTGTTGTATATAATACACCACCAACAGCTGATATTATTTCACATGATAATGGTTCAGAAGTCTTTGAGGGGTACCCTGTTGAGTTC
>OZSS01001151.1_pt1 | contig 12393 bp, 7 predicted proteins | sample 1779911 | NCBI WGS metagenome assembly OZSS01 (sample SAMEA2603589, study PRJEB24840) | metagenome | biome: Water; feature: Photic zone; material: Seawater sample | place: Mediterranean Sea | collected 2013-11-12 | depth 10 m | reverse complement strand
TTGAGGTGGTTGTTGGTGAACCTAAGCCGTTGAGTGCATTTATTAACGTAGATGATGACAGTGGTAAGATGAGTGTAACAATGGGCGGATCTAGTACGTATTATATCAATATAAATGGAGTAAGCACAACGGTTGATGGGGATAGTTTTGAGACTCAGCTATCAACGGGTCTAAGTATTATTACAATATCTACTGATTTAGAGTGTCAGGGAGTTGTTGAGAGGGAGGTGTTTATATCAGAAAAGATCCATTATTATCCAAATCCAACAATCAACAATGTAAAGGTACATGTAGGAGGTGAGGATGCATCGGTAATAGTAAGCGTGTTTAGTGAGAAGGGAGATCTTATTTATAAAAGGGATCAAAATATCGAGGAAGGTTCAAGAAAGATTCATATTGATCTAACCAATCAAATTACGGGAACATACATCGTTACATTAGAGAGCAAAACAGTCAGACAAAGCTTTAAAATTATTAGAGAATAAACTATGAGCGCATAGTATAAATTTAAATATTTTACTTTTTAGATCTTTCTATTTTATTTGCTCTTTTCTTAAAATATATCAATTATTTTATTGTTATTGATAATATTTAATAGGAATAACTATTAGATACATAATTTTTTGAGATTATTTTTTTCATTTTACTGTGCGCGCATAATAAATTTTTATTAAATTTGCGAGTGCTATTTTGTTCTACTCAGTTGGACATAAATAGTATAAATAAACAACGATAAAAACTTAAAAAATCTTTATGAAAAGTCATATTATAAAAATCCTTTTTGTTATGTGCAGTTTTGCACTCTTTTCGCAAAATGGAACTGTAAATGGTTCTGTTTCTGATTCTGAAACTAATGAACCACTTCCAGGAGTTAATGTTGTAGTAAAAAATACTACTAAAGGAACAAACACTGATTTTGACGGAAACTTCTCTATTCAAGATGTTTTATCAGGTGATGTGCTTGTTTTTTCATATCTAGGCTATAAAACCCAAGAAATAACTGTTGGAGACGCATCAACATTTGATGTATTTCTAGTTGAAGATGCTGAAGCTCTTGACGAGGTTATAGTTTTAGGTTATGTTAGTCAAAAAGCTGCTAATATCTCGGGATCAGTTTCTACTGTTTCAGAAGAGCAAGTACAAAGTCTAAAACCTGTCCGAATGGAAGATGCATTACAAGGTCTTCCAGGTGTAAATATGTTTTCTAATGGTGCGCCCGGCGCAAAACCAACTGTTATTATCCGTGGTGTAACATCATACACAGGAAATGCCCCACTCGTTATTGTAGATGGAATTACTTTGAGTTTGGATGATATGAATGCGCTTGATCCATCTGATATTGAAAGTATTTCTGTTTTAAAAGATGCTTCTACTACAGCACTTTATGGTGTTCGTGGAGGTAATGGTGTTATTGTTATCACAACAAAATCTGGAAACAGAAATCAAGACGCGAAATTCTCTTTTAATACGTCATATGGTCAACAATCCCCTGAAAAAACGATTGGAGTCTTAAACGCAACAGAATATGCTGCAATCTTAAATGAAATGAGTGTAAGTTCTGGTGGATCTTTGATTTATCCAGATATTTCAAATCTTGGTAAAGGAACAGATTGGCAAAAAGAAATTTTCAGAATTGATGCGCCACTAGTTAGTCATTCTATTTCCGCGTCTGGTGGTTCTGAAAAAACATCATATTATGTTTCAGCAGGCTTTACTGGTCAAGAAGGTCTAATTTATGGAAAAGATAAACAGTTTTTCAACAGATCAACTTTTAGAGCAAACTTCAATACTGATCTTTCGAGTAAATTAAAATTAATAGTTAATAACAGATTTTCCAACTTGAAGGACAGTGGATTGGGAGATATTATTTTTAATGCTTTGAATATGTCACCAACTACACCTGTTTTTGCTGATGACGGTTCATATGCGATCAGCAATACAATTACTCAGGAAATTAAAAACCCAATGGCTCAGATTTCTAATTCTTATGGTGAGGGAAATACAAATACAATTTCTGGTAAAATCGAATTACAATATGATTTGTTAAAAGACTTAAAAGTTAATTCCAGATTGGGTTATACTTATGTCAATATTCACGGTAAAGGTTTTACACCATATCAATTTTATGGTGTAGGGCATAACGCAACAAATGCAAACAGTGATCTCTCACCTATTTCAAATACTGATGCTGATGGAAACGTTACTCAAACATGGAATAGTGTTAGTGAAAATAAGGATCATCATTTTAGTTATACTTATGACCTAAATGCCAGCTACAAATTCTCAATTGATCAGCACAACTTTAATGTATTTGCTGGTTTCCAAATTGGAAAAAATTCAGGAGGTAGTGTTTCAGGAAGCAAGGTTGGTGTTCCGTTTAACTCTTGGGATTATGCTGATTTAAGCTCTGCAACAGGCCCGGATGACGAGCAAAGGTCAGGTTCATGGCAATATGTTTCCAGAAGAGTGTCTCTTATGGCAAGAGCAGAATATGATTACAATGAGAAATATTTAGCTTCATTTACAATTCGAAGAGATGGTTCTACAAGTTTTGGTCAGAACAATAAGTTTGGATACTTTCCATCTGCTTCTGTTGGTTGGGTTGCTTCCAGTGAGGACTTTTTTAACGTGGAGGAAATTAACTTCATGAAAGTTCGAGCTAGCTTTGGATCAGTTGGTAATGATAATGCAAGTTCTCAGTTTGGAACAATAACAACTTTTCCAAAGTATACTTTTGGTGGACAAATAGTAACTGGATCAGCTCTTGACGGAATACCCAATTTAGATGTATCATGGGAAAATCAAGTACAAGCTAATATCGGTTTCGATTTAAGAATGTTTGATTCAAAAGTTTCTCTAACATTTGATTATTATAAAAAAACTGTTGATGATTTATTATTTAATCCAACACTCTCTCTTTACTTAGGAACACCAAATTATCCATCTGCCAATATTGGAAAAACAGAAACAACTGGCTTAGATATTAATTTTGGTTATCAAAATGATTTCTCAGAAAATATTTCAATCAACACAAATGTTTCATTTACAACTGCAGATAACTTAGTTGTAGAAATTGCAAATGGTGATAAGTACATTTGGGGTGCTGGATACGGAATTCCTTATAATAATCTTGTGAGATTTCAAGAGGGAGAATCGCCTGGTATTTTTTGGGGATACCTTACTGATGGTATTTTTCAGAATCAATCAGAAATTGATAATCATGCGAATCAACCAAACGCAGTTCCAGGTGATATTAGATATGTTGATGTCAATGGTGATGGTGTAGTTAATGCTGATGATAGAACAAAAATTGGTGACCCTTTTGCTGATTTTTATTTAGGATGGAATCTTAACTTAAAGGTTTATGACTTTGATTTAAGTGTTACTACCTATGGTTCCTTTGGAAATGATATTTTTAGAGGTTATGAAAGAAATCTGAACTATACCAATAAGCCAGCAAGTATTCTTGCACGATGGACTGGTCCTGGAACAAGTAACACTGAACCTCGAGCTAGTTTTGTTGATGGAAATAACAATATCAGACCATCTACAAGATATGTTGAAGACGGGAGTTATTTTAAAATCAGAAATGTTCAATTGGGATATAACTTTAATGTTAAAAACACAAGTTATTTAGATGCCGTAAGACTTTACCTACAAGGTAAAAATCTTATGACATTTACAGATTATACAGGATTTGATCCTGAAATGTCAGGTGGAGTATTAGACACAGGTATTGACAGAGGAAATTATCCCAGTCCAAGAACTGTTTCAGTTGGTTTAAATGTTAAATTTTAATTATTAAAAAAATGAAAAAATCTATAAACAAATTTATTTTATCTATATCGTTAATTTTCTTATTTACAGGTTGTGATGACTATGTTGATTATGAAGCATCAGAAAATTATCAAATTGTTGCTGATGACTATTTTAAAACGTCAAGTGATTATGAATCTGCACTAGTTGGCGTATATGATATTCTTCAATGGACACTATATAATTTTATGATTGGTGAGATTGCATCTGACAACTCACTTTGTGGTGGTGAAAGTGCCTCAGACGTGCTAGGTCTTCAGCAAATCGATGACATGCTTCACAATCCAGTTAATGACCAATTGTCACGAATCTGGCAATACATGTATGAGGGTGTTAACAGAGCCAATTATATGATTGAAAATAAGGATGTTATCGACTTTCCTCGTAAAGATGAAATGTATGCGGAAGTTCATTTCTTAAGAGCTTTTTTCTATTTTGAGCTTGTCAAGATATATGGTGATGTTCCTCTATTTACTGAGGGAAGATTAACTGCTGGTGACTCTGGAACATTAACTCGAGTTGCTAAGTCAGAGGTATATAGTATTATTGAATCTGATCTGCAAGCTGCTATAAATGGTTTACCAGCTCAGAAAAGTACAGATGGAAGAGCAACTTCATTCACTGCTCACGCTCTGTTAGGAAAAGTTTATTTATATCAAGATAAATTTACTGAAGCTGCAAATATTTTAGAGCCATTAATTGGTCTATATACACTACCCGCTGACCCATCTAGTGTATTCTTAGTTGATGGAGAAAATGGCCCTGAAGCTGTTTTTGAAATTCAACATTCAAAAGAGTCAAACGGTTGGAATTGGGGTTGGATGCCACAAAGTACTGAAGGAAACTTTGGTGTAATTCATCACGGAATTAGAGGATATAACGGACCTGTGTATTCTTCCGGATGGAGTTTTAACGTTCCTACACAAGATTTATTTGATGCTTACTCTGATGGTGATCAGAGAAAAAATGCATCAATTTTAGATATTGTTGCTTGGGCTGATGCCAATTCAGCACAATATAACGAGGGATACGAACATACGGGATACTTTAATAATAAGTATATTCCTAGAGCAGGTTATTCCAAAAATACGACAGAGCTTAACTATGAAAACAATTATAGATATTTAAGATATGCGGATGTCTTATTAATGGCTGCTGAGGCAAACAACAGAGGAGGAATTAGTGATTCAAAAGCTCAAAACTACTTGAATCAGGTTAGATCAAGAGCTTTTGGTAATAACTCTCAAGCTTCATCATCTACTGGATCAACTTTAACACAAGAAATTTGGGATGAGAGAAGATTAGAATTTGCTGGTGAAGGTCATAGATTTTTTGATCTTGTCAGAACTGGTCAAGCTGCAAATGAAATTAATGGTTTTGTAGAGGGTAAACATGAACTCTTCCCCATACCACAAACTGAAATAGATATTTCAAATTTAACCCAAAACCCAGGATATTAATATTTAAAATAAAACAAACATGAAAAACTTTTTTAAATTATTTGGTTCATTATTATTCATCTTTCTCTTTGTTGGGTGTGATGAAGATTTTAGCGATAGTACTGATTTTGCTAATGTTGAACCACCATCAAATGTTTCTGCTCTTTTTGATGTAACTCAAGATAACACTGGTAAGGTTACTATAACTCCAACTGGAGATGGAGCGATTAGCTTTGTCATAGATTACGGTGATGGATCTGCGGTTTCCCCAAGTATTGAAAGTGGAGACAATATTGAACATATTTATGCTGAGGGTACTTTCACAGTGAAAGTAACAGCAACTGGTTTAAACAATTTAACTACAACTGCTGATGTTCAACTCACAGTATCTTTCAAGGCCCCTGAAAATTTACAGGTTTCTATTGAAAATGATTCGAACGTTTCAAAGCAAGTAAATGTAACTGCAAATGCTGATTTTGCAACTTTATTTGAGTTTCACCCTGGAATTGATGGGGTTGACCCAGTAAGTGCAAATATTGGAGAATCACTCTCATATCAGTATGCTGATGCAGGTACTTATAATGTTAAAGTTGTTGCTAAAGGTGCTGCGATTGCAACTACAGAGTATACGCAAGAGTTTGAGGTTACAGCAATACTTGCTCCAACGGTATCAGCACCAACACCACCGTCGAGAGCGGCTTCAACAGTTATTTCTGTTTTTAGTGATGCATACGCGTCAGTTGGAAATGTGAATATGAATCCTGACTGGGGTCAAATGTGGCAAGGTAGTGGTTATGCAGAGTTGGATTTAAATGGAGATAAAATAACACATTATTCAAAAATTAGTTATCAGGGTGTTCAATATGATAAAACCGACATTTCAAGTATGGAGTATTTACATATTGACGCTTGGACTGCTGATTTGAATCAATTAAAAACATTTTTAATCAGAGAGCCTGGTGATGCAAATCCAAGAGAGGTAGCAGTTTCCAAGGAACTTACGAAGGATGAGTGGACAAGTTTGGATATACCTCTGAGTGAGTGGACAAGTCAAGGTATTACACTTGGAGATTTGTTCCAATTTAAGTTTGAGGGTGTAGATCAATGGGCTCAGGCAGATGTATTTTTAGATAACATTTATTTCTGGAAGGAAAATCCAATTGGTTTACCAATTAATTTTGATAAAGGTGAAGTTTTTGAAGGAAAAAGTGGTTTTAGTTTCGAAATTGCCCCTGATCCAGAAAATTCCACAAATAACACTGGAAAAATTATTACTAGTGGTGAGTGGTGGGATACTGCTGAAATTATGCTGGATAACCCAATAAAAATTACATCTGGAGGCAATAATGCTTATACTGTTAAAATCCATTCTCCTGATAGCGACTCTCATACATTAATGATGAAATTAGAAGGAAGTCCAGGTCAAGAATTTATTGAAATTTCGCAACCGTTCTCAAGCCCAGGATGGAATAATATAACTTTTGATTTTTCAACAATCACTACCCAGGCTTGGCCTAACTCAGGTCAAGCATTTGATGGAAATGCAGATTTTTCAAAACTTGTATTTTTTATTGATGAGGGTACTGGTAAAACAGGGACATTCTATATTGATGACATTGAACAATTTGTTCCTGGAAGTTCAACGGTCACACCAGGGACATTAATTGCTGGATTTGAAGATGCTGGAAGTCTATCTGGATTTGATGGTGGTGAGCAAGAAATCATTGCAAATCCCGATACAAATGGCAATTCATCAGATAAGGTTTTAAAACTTGTTAAGAATTCTGGTCAAACTTGGGCAGGATCTAAATTTACAGTTACTGATAAATTCAAGCTAGATTCTGAGCAAAAAGTTAGAGTTAAAGTTTGGTCACCAAGAGTTGGATTGAATTTTATGATGAAATTTGAAGATGCAGCTGGTTGGCCAAATACAACTGCAACCGCTGAGGTTACTGCAACATCAACAGTTGCAAACCAATGGGAAACTTTAACTTATGACTTCTCTGGTTTAGATACATCGGTTGAATGGTATAACCTAGTCATGTTTATCGATAATGGAACCAACGGAGATGGTTCGTCAAACTTTACGATATACGTTGATGATATAACTCAATATTAATTTAAACTTAAAAAAATGAAAAAATTTAATACACTTTTTAAAATTGTAATTGCCTCACTCCTAATGGTTGCTTTTGCGAGTTGTGAAGTTGATAGCTTTGCTGAAAATGATGAATTTAGTTTTGGAGATATTGTGGCACCATCAAATGTTCAAGTAACATCTGATATTGCAGGACAAGACTCTGATAATCCATTTGGAGATGGATCTGGAGAGGTTACTTTCACAGTAACTGCTGAAGGTGCTATTGCATATAAGTTTGTTAATGATGGAGTTGAAACCATGAGTAGTAGCGGAACTCACACTTATACATTTTCGCAATTAGGTACTAATACATACACTGTTACTGCAATTGCTGTTGGAAAAGGTGGAACTACATCAAGTGCAGCGTTAGCTGTTGAAGTACTTGTAACCTATACTCCACCAGCTGAGCTTGTTGCAGCATTGCAGACTGGAAATTGGAGAGTAAAAGCTGAAGAATGGAGACATATGGGTGTTGGACCATCTGATGCTCCTGAACCATGGTGGTGGGGTGCAAACCCATACGACAAGTCTTCAACTGGTATGTATGATGATAGGTATACTTTTGCATCTGATGGAACTTTTAGTTTTGATGTTGGCCCTGACGGTCAAATTTTTGGAAAAGCAGATCCAATGGAAGCAGATTTAGGGGGTGACAGAGGACAAACTAGAAATGGAGATAATGAATACACCAATTATCCTTTTGAAAGTTTTGATGAAAAATGGTCGATCTCAGCACCAGCGGGTGTAGAAACCATTAATTTTACAGGAATTGGTTTTATGGGATTTTATGTTGGCTCACATGATTACACGATCTTATCCAGATCATCAAATAGGATTATATTAAGAACAGTAGGTTCTGGTGGTTTAGGTTGGTTTTGGATAATTACAAATGATCCAGCAGACTAAATAATTGATTTTTAATGCTTAAATAAAGAGTTTGGGGTTTCCCCAAGCTCTTTTTTATAAATTTATCCAATGAAAATTTTTTATCAATTGAAAATGTATAATTTTTTATTGTTTTTCTTTTTGTTATTTTCATGTTCAGGTGAAGAACCCTCAGATGATTTTGGACCATCAGATCCAGATCAAGTCATTCCTACAAATTTAGTCTTAGATATTGAAATAGTTGGATCTAATTCACAAAACGCAAATGGTGATGGCTCTGGTCTTGTTAGATTTAAAGCTACAGCTAACAATGCTGTTAATTATAGTTTTAGATTTGGTACTGGTGACAGTGAAGAAAGTTCATCAGGATCTGTTGAGTATACATATACTCAAGCTGGAAATCATTCTTATAATATAAATGTTTTAGCATACTCTTCAACCAATGATTTTATTAGTATTTCAGAAAATATTGATGTTTATGTAGCTGTACAATCTGACCCAGATCTATCAAATGTACTTACTGGTGGAAGTCAAAAATCTTGGAAAGTGAACGCAGCTTACGATGCCCACTTTTCAAATGGAGAAAATCAATTTAAATATCCAACTTGGTGGAAGGCTTCATCTTTCTCAAAATCAAATTCTGGGTTTTATGATGACAAGTTTATATTTAAATCCGATGGAACATATATTCATGAAACAAACGGGGATGTTTATGGTAAAGCAAATTATCTTAATCAAACATTTGGTAATACGGGTCAGCCTATAAATGGCTCTAATGAGATTGAAAAATATAGTTTATCAAACTATCAAACTACATTTTCAGTTGTAAAAGAAAATGATGAAAATAAATTGAGCTTCCAAGATAAAGGATTTGTTGGATTTTTTGTTGGTCAGCATGAGTTTACCATTGAATGTTATGATAATAATAATTTATTTGTTAGAGCTGTAGATGATCAAAATAGAGCTTGGTATATTTGGCTCACTGATCAAGAGGTTTCAACTCTGCCTTCAAAAGATATTTTTACCAATCTGGTATGGCAAGAGGAATTTAACTATAATGGAAAAATTGATAGTAACAAATGGGTATATGAAATTAGAGATCAGTGGTATAACCAAGAACTACAGGCAACTACTGATAGACTAGATAATGTTATCGTTCAAGATGGTAAACTAAGAATCATTGCAAAAAGAGAAAATTATAATGGTAAAAGTTTTACATCGGGAAGAATCAAGTCAAATGACAAATTTGACTTTACGTATGGTCGTGTTGATATAAGAGCAAAATTGCCAGGAGAAAAGGGTACTTGGCCAGCTCTTTGGCTTTTGGGCTCAAATTACGATGATATTGATTGGCCTAAGTGTGGAGAAATTGATATCATGGAGCATGCAGGAAATAGATTAAATAAAATCCAAGGTACGGTACATCATCCTGACAAACATGGTAGTGGTGATGGAGGTGAAACAAATGAATATTCAAATGTTTCAACAGATTTCAACATTTACTCAGTAGTATGGACAGAAAAAGGAGTAACATTTCTAGTAAATGATAAGCCTTTTCACATAGTAGGAAATTCTTGTGCTTTGCCATTTAATTGGGACTTCTTTTTAATTCTTAATATAGCAATGGGAGGTACTTTTGGTGGTTCAGTACCTGATAGTTTTGTATCGGACATCATGGAAGTTGATTATGTTCGAGTTTACCAATAAATTTAAAAAAATGAAATACTTAAAAATTTTAATTGTAATAATTTTCATCACAAATATTTCTTGTGAATATGAAAAAAATAATCAAATTAATGAGGGTGAAATTTCCAAAAGAGTCTATGAAATTTTAAACATGATGACGCTTGATGAAAAAGTTGGCCAAATGACACAAATTGATCAGCGTTTTTTAGATACGATTACTGATCTTTCTACTTATCACATTGGATCATTACTAAGTGGTGGAGGATCCCATCCAGAAATAAACGAGCCGCAAGCATGGCTTGACATGTATAATAAGTATCAAAATGAAGCACTTAAATCAAGATTACAAATTCCACTTGTATATGGAATTGATGCCGTTCACGGACATAATAATGTGTATGGGGCAACAATTTTCCCTCACAATATTGGGTTGGGTGCTACCAACAATCCAGATATTGTTTTTAAGGTTTCTGAAATCACATCCAAAGAAGTTGCTGCGACTGGAATTGATTGGACTTTTTCACCTTGTTTATCTTCGCCTGAGGACTACAGATGGGGAAGAACTTATGAAGGGTTTTCCAGTGACCCTGCTTTGGTTGCTAACCTAGGCTCTGCAGCAGTTTCTGGATATCAAAGTGTTGAAAATATGAACGGAAAAAAAGTAATTGCTTGTGCGAAACATTTTGTAGGAGACGGTAATACTGAATTTGGTACAGGAATGAATGGATTGGTAGATCGAGGAAATACGATTCTTACTATTGATGAATTAAAAGAAAAATTACTACCAAAATATCAAAAAGCGATTGATGCAAATGTTCAAACTATTATGGCATCATACAACAGTTGGAATGGCGTTAAGTGTCATGGCAGTAAAGAATTATTAACAGATATCTTAAAAGACGAAATGGGTTTTCAAGGGTTTGTCATCTCTGATTGGGAAGGTATTGACGAAGTTTCAGGAGATTATAAATCTGATATTGATGTTGCAATTAATGCAGGTATTGATATGGTAATGGTTTCAGGTCAAAGTCAACCTTACAAAAAGTTTATTAGGCTATTGAAGGAAAATGTTGAGGAGGGACTTATTCCGATGTCTAGAATTGATGATGCAGTTACTAGAATATTAAAAGTTAAAATAAGAAATGGATTAATGGATAATCCGCTTGTAAGTAATGAAAATTTAAATTTAATAGGATCATCTGAACATAGAGCTGTAGGCAGGCAAGCTGTTAGGGAAAGTGTGGTGGTTTTAAAGAATGAAAATATATTTCCATTACCAAAAGATCTTGAAACTTTAGTTGTTGCTGGAAAAGGAGCTGATAATCTTGGTATGCAATGTGGTGGTTGGTCTATTGACTGGCAAGGTGGTCAAGGAGATATTACGATAGGAACAACAATACTTGATGGAATTAAAAAAACCGTGTCTGAATCTACTGAAATTATTTACAGCGAAGATGGATCAGACATTGTTACTAACTCTGACAATATAGCAGTAGTTGTAATTGGTGAAGACCCATACACAGAATGGTTTGGAGATAAAGAAAATCTAGATTTAAGTGACGATGATATTAACCTTATTAGCGATTTAAAAGATAAAGGTTTTAAGGTTGCTATCCTTTTGATTTCTGGCAGACCCTTGAATGTTGCTGATCACATTGATCAATGGGATGCTTTTGCGGCTATTTGGTTACCTGGAACAGAAGGTGATGGTGTATCAGATATTTTATTTGGCGACTTTAGTTCAACAGGAAGATTATCTTTTCCTTGGCCAATAAATACTGAGGAGGGGTCTAATGCTGATAAAGATAATCTGCTTTTTGAAATAGGTTACGGATTATAATAAAAACGTAATTTTACTCAAAAGTTGACTTTGAGATATTTAGTTATTTACCTGACTCTATCCTTGTTCGCATGTAAAGACGAAACAAAGACTAATAATATTTCTCAAGTTAATCGTGAAATAGTATTCAAGTCTTTTTTTGATCAAGGTATAATTCCTGAAATATTACAGTTAGATAGTTTGTACAATTCAGAGTTTGAAAAGTGGACGGAGTTTATAAGCCTTTCTGCAATACTAAATGATATGTCAGAGGATGATAAAAATCATAGGATCATGATCTCTTCCTTATCAAATAAATTAGATAATATTGAAATAGATAAAATACCAGATCCTTTTAATACACCACCTATAATTGGAAGAACTAAAGTTTTAAAGACATTTGTTGAAAAAATTTCTCTCTCCAGTGAATCGGAGTTTTCTTCAGAAGAGTATAGTGATGATATTAAGAAAATAATAGTTTCATTTAATGCACTCGTCTACCAGTTAAATGCAAGAGTAAAAGAAATTAATTTTTGATATTTAATTTAAGTTTATTCAACTGATTTTGAATTTCATCATCTTCAACTTTCCTAAATATCAAATTAGAT
>OZSS01001150.1_pt1 | contig 12425 bp, 11 predicted proteins | sample 1779911 | NCBI WGS metagenome assembly OZSS01 (sample SAMEA2603589, study PRJEB24840) | metagenome | biome: Water; feature: Photic zone; material: Seawater sample | place: Mediterranean Sea | collected 2013-11-12 | depth 10 m | reverse complement strand
AATCTATAGAGCTTATCGACGATGACAGTAATATTTTGGTCAAAGAAATAAAACCCAACTTTAAGCTATTAGGGCCCCGGTTTGGAAAAGAGATGGGAAGGGTTGTAGCCATCATCAATTCTTTTGGAGAAAAGGAGATCAAGACCTTGGAGGAGACAGGAAAAATTAATATTAGTCTTAATGAAAAAAAGATTAACTTAGAGCTTGGCGAGGTAGAAATATCGTCAAAAGATATTGAAGGCTGGGGGGTTGCTCACGGCAATGGTATAACGGTTGCTTTGGACGTCTCTCTAACAGAAGATTTGATCGATGAAGGCATTGCAAGAGAGTTGGTCAACCGCATCCAAAATATAAGAAAAGAAGCTGGTTTAGCGGTCACGGATAGGATTATTATCACCCTTTTGGCGGAGCCATCTTTAAAAGAAAAAATAAATAAAAACAACGCTTATATTTGTTCTGAAACCCTCGCTGAAAATATTGAATTCAATGATGATTTAGAAGATGGAAACGAAGTTGTATTTGACCTTATAAAAGCACAAATAACCATTAAAAAAATATAAAATGGCTAAAGAGATAAAAGCTCGATATTCCGACAAGGATTTGGACGAGTTCAAAATCCTAATCGAAGATAAGATTACCAAAGCTCAGGCTGATTTGGAGCTGTTGAGAAGTGCCTATATGAATGATGGAAATAACGGTACAGAAGACACCTCACCAACTTTTAAGGCTTTTGAGGAAGGTTCGGAAACCATGTCCAAAGAAGCCAATACGCAATTGGCCATTCGTCAGGAAAAATTCATTCGTGACCTGAAGAATGCAATGATTCGTATTGAAAACAAAACCTACGGTGTTTGCCGGGTTACAGGAAAACTAATCAACAAGAAAAGATTGTTACTCGTGCCGCACGCTACCTTGAGTATCGAAGCCAAAAATATTCAAAAATAACCTTTGAATTTTAGGGTCTCCAATATCAACCTCTTCACAGCAACAGTCATTATTTTTTCACTGTTGATGTTAGACCAGGGGTCTAAAATTTTTATCAAACTCAATTACCCGCTCTCCCTCTATGGCAGCAATGCAATTGTAGATTGGGGATTTTTCAAATTACTTTTTGTGGAAAACAAAGGGATGGCGATGGGCGCAAAGCTCAATGATTTTTTGCCTTTTTTCTCCGATAAAACAGCTAAATTATTTTTAACAATATTCCGTTTGGTCGCCATTCTTGGGATCGGATATTGGCTGTTGGACAATATTCGTAAAGAAAGCGCAAATCTTTTCCGGTGGGCGTTGTGTTTGATTTTTGCTGGAGCATTGGGCAATATAATTGACTCTGTTTTTTACGGTATGATTTTTTCCCACAGCTACGGTCAAGTGGCTACATTATTTCCTGAAAATGGTGGTTATGCTCCCATCTTTCAAGGTCATGTGGTGGACATGCTGCACTTTCCACTGGTGAGTTGGAATTGGCCAGATTGGATGCCTTGGATAGGCGGACAACAATATACTTTTTTCCAATACGTGTTTAATATAGCAGACACGGCCATTAGCACTGGGGTAGGAATATTAATTGTTTTCAACAAGAAAATTTTTGGAAATACTACTTCCAAAAAGTAAGTTCGACCAAGTTTTTACACTTTTATTTTGTAAAATCACAGATTCAATTTATTCAGAAAATTTAAATACTGCCGAAGGCGTGACGGCGTAATCCAAGGGGATATCAAATTTGTCCGTATCTTTTATTTCAGAAATAGGTTCAAAAAAAGACAACCCTACCTTTATTACTTGAGCCGAGCATTGTCCTAAAAATCGGTCATAGAAACCTTTTCCGTACCCCACTCGGTGCCCTCGTTTGTCCAATGCCAACAAGGGAACAAAAACAACTTCTATTTGCTGAGGGGTAACTGTGATCCCAGAAATGGGTTCGGGAATGCCCCATCGGTTTACTTTAAGGGGGGTTTGATCGGTCAATAAAAAATGCGCTAAAGTTTCCTTTGAAACCACTTTTGGAATGACTGCTTGTTTGTCCTTTCCTTGAATTACGGAAAGCAGGTAAGTGGTATCCACTTCTTTATTTTTTTCTGAACTCAAAAAAAGGTGATAAATAGAATGGTCCCAGATATCGAGTGAGAGGCATCGATTGCAAATTTCTATACTAAAATCCGAAATTTGAGATTCCTGGAGTGCATCCCTACGCTTCTTAAAGTCAGCTCTTAAAGAAAATTTGGTATTCAAATCGATCTGTTTTGAATTTAAATTTAAGGATATTATAGCATCTGGGGACTTTTTATTATGCCTGAAGAAAAGTGTAACTTCGCCCTATGGAACCGGCACCCATTACAATCCAACTCAAAACATTGCCTTCTGACCCTGGGGTGTATCAGTATTATGACAAAAATGATGTCGTTATCTACGTAGGAAAAGCCAAAAACTTAAAACGGCGGGTAAGCTCCTATTTTAACAAAGTTCACGACAATGCCAAGACAAGAATTCTGGTCAAGAAAATCCATCGTATGGAACACATAGTGGTGCCTACTGAGGTCGATGCCCTGCTGCTGGAAAATAATCTTATTAAAAAATACCGGCCCCGATATAATATCCTCCTAAAAGACGACAAAACTTATCCGTGGATTTGTGTCAAGAAAGAACCTTTTCCCCGTGTATTCAGCACCCGAAAAGTGATTCGAGACGGGTCTGACTACTTTGGACCCTACCCAAATGTCAAAACAGTTTATACCCTTTTAGAGCTCATACGAGGCCTTTATCCTATTCGAACTTGTAACTACGATCTTTCTGAAGAAAAAATTAAAAAAAAATCTTACAAGGTTTGTTTAGAGTTCCATATTGGAAATTGTTTGGCCCCTTGCGAGGGCAAAGTAACTGAGGAAGAATACAACCAAAATATTGCTGCTATAAAGGAGCTGGTAAAAGGCAATTTTAGAAGGTCTTTAAATCAGTTTAAAAACCAAATGGAAGAATTTTCCCAACAGATGGAATTTGAAAGGGCCCAAGAGGTGAAAGAAAAATTGGAGTCTTTGGAAAATTACCAGGCCAAATCTACCGTGGTAAATCCAAAAATCAGTAATGTGGAGGTTTTTTCAATCATTTCGGATGAAAGCTATGGTTACGTTAATTTTTTTCAGGTTGCTTTTGGTTCTATAATTCGGTCACATACTGTGGAAATCAAGAAAAAATTGGAGGAAACCGATGCGCAAATATTGGCATTGGCCATCATCGACCTGCGGGAGCGATTTAATGCCCAATCAAAGGAAATCTACCTCCCTTTTAAGATTGATTTAGGATCAAACATCAAAGTCGTGGTCCCCAAATTGGGTGACAAAAAGAAACTGGTTGATTTATCTCAAAGAAATGCTAAATTTTTTCGTTTGGAGCGTTTTAAACAAATGAAGATTGTTGACCCTGAGCGGCATGTAATGCGTTTGATGAATCAAATGAAAACCGATTTAAGACTTCCTCATGAACCGGTCCACATTGAGTGTTTTGATAATTCTAATATTCAAGGTACCAACCCCACTGCCGCATGCGTAGTATTTAAAAATGGAAAGCCTTATAAAAAGGACTACCGTCATTTTAAAATCAAAACGGTGGAGGGTCCCGATGATTTTGCTTCCATGGAAGAGGTTGTTCACCGCCGTTACAAACGCCTGTCGGACGAAGGACAACCGCTGCCGCAACTCATCGTCATCGACGGTGGAAAAGGACAGCTCTCCTCTGCTGTTAAAAGCCTTGATCGTTTAGGTTTGAGGGGAGCAATCTCAATTATTGGTATTGCAAAACGATTAGAGGAAATATATTATCCCGGGGACAGCATCCCCCTGTATCTGGATAAAAAATCCCAGACACTTAAGATAATCCAACAACTGAGAAATGAGGCGCACCGTTTTGGGCTTTCTCTACATCGAAAAATTCGAAGTAAGAACGCCTTGTCGTCACCTTTGGATCAGGTAGAGGGAATTGGTCCAAAAACAAAAGAACTCTTACTCAAAGAATTTAAATCTTTAAAACGAATCAAAGCAGCCCCAAAACCTGAAATAATTGAATTGCTTGGAAAAACAAAGGGTGTTAAAATTTATCTAAAGTTACAGCAGTTGTAAATTCATTTTTATTTTTTCTTAACCCCAAAAAAAAGAGTGATCCAACCATTTATTTAATTTTGCAAAGTGATGTCAATACAAAAAAATAAAATCTGGATATTATTGTGGATGGCCATCGGTGTCTTTGGCTTTTCTCAGTCCGATGAAACTCATGTCTCGCTCGAGCAACAATTCCCATTTAAGGCAGGAGAATGGTTTGAATTCAGAATCCATTACGGATTTTTCAATGCGAGTTATGCCACTTTAGAACTCAGTCAAGATACCTTAAATGGTGTCCCCGTATTGCACGCCAAAGGTTATGGAACTACAACTGGGTTGGCCCGGTGGTTTTTTAAAGTTGAGGACTATTACGACACTTACTTTGACGAAAAAAAGCTAGTCCCCTATTGGTTTATTCGTGATATTAACGAAGGGGGTTACACCAAAAATCTTGAAATAAATTTTGATCACGATCAGAATTTAGCACATGTATCCAATTTAGAAAACAACAAAAAAGGTAGTTTTGAAATTGCTGATAACGCCCAAGATCTTCTATCGGCTTTCTACTATCTGAGGGCTTTTTATCCAGAAAAAAAGCTAAAGCAAAACGAATCATTTAGCATCAATATGTTTTTTGATTATGAAAACTATGTTTTCAAAATGAAATTCTTGGGTATAGAAAATTTAGACACAAAATTCGGAAAAATCAGATGTATGAAATTCCGCCCCTATGTACAATCAGGACGGGTCTTCAGAGCCCAAGAAAGTGTGACACTGTGGATTACCGACGATGGGAATAAAATTCCCATTAGGCTCAAGGCAGACTTGGCCATTGGTTCGATCAAAGTAGATCTAGAAAAGTTTAAGAATTTAAAGGCCCCATTTGAAATCCAATTTGATTGAACCGCTCCAAATGTTTATTACTCTTTGTATAACTTTTTGTTAAAAGCTTTGTGATTGAACAGGCAAAGCAAGTAATTTGCGTTAAACAAAAGCGCGTCCATTACGTCATGAACAAAGTTTTTGCATTATTATATTTTTTTCTGAGCATTTTACTTCTGTGTTCTTGTGAGCCAAAAACTTCATCTTCGGGTCAAGATTCTACTGAGAAAAAACCTAAAGTAAAACCCCGAAACATAAAGTATGGTCTAGACATAAATCAGTACACGGTTGTTAAGAGAAAAATAAAAAGAGGAGAAACTTTTGGTTCTATCCTCGAAGACAGTGGAATTGACTACCCTGAGGTTTATAAAATCCTTCAGGCAATTAAAAATAAACTGGACGTACGTCGGCTTGTAGCCGGAAAATCCTTTAGCTTTTTTTATACGAAAGACAGTATTTCAACCCCAAAAGCCTTTGTATATGAACCACAATTAGACAGTTATTCAATTGTTTTTTTAAGGGACAGTATTTATGGTAAAAAAGTATCGAAACCCATCGAAATAGTCCAAAAAGAAGGGAATGGCCTCATAGAAAACTCACTCTATGAGACCATGAAAAGCAGTGGGTTAAACGACCAATTGACCTATTACTTAGCAGACGTATACGCTTGGAACATTGATTTTTACCGGCTTCAAAAAGGGGATCGGTTTAAAGTTATTTACACTGAAAAATTTGTTGACGACACAATTTCTCTTGGAATTGATCGGATAAAAGCGGCCATTTTTGAACATGCTGGAAGGGATTTTTATGCGTTTGAATTTCTGCCCGATTCTCTTAATGGAATCGTGGAATATTTCGACGAAAAAGGAAAAAATCTGAGGAGGGCATTTCTTAAGGCCCCAGTAAAATTTGGACCAGTAACCTCCCGTTATAATTTAAAAAGAAGGATTGCTTATTATGGAAACCGAATAAGACCGCACAGGGGAACCGATTTCGCAGCCAGTTTAGGAACCCCCATATTGGCAACGGCCAACGGGGTGGTGACAAAATCCTCCTACACCAAAGGTAATGGCAACTATGTGACCATCAAACACAACAATACTTACAGCACCCAATACCTTCATATGAAACGCCGAAAAGTAAAGCACGGCGAATTCGTAACCCAAGGACAAGTTATCGGCTGGGGAGGAATGACAGGCTATACCTCCGGATCACACGTATGTTACAGGTTTTGGAAGAATGGGAGGCAAGTAGATCCCTTTCGGCAAAAACTCCCAGAGGCCAAACCGATTTCGAACCAACTCAAAATTGCTTACTTCAATTCCATTGACGATATTAAAACACAGTTGGACTGTATTCCCTTTTCACCTGCGTCATCATACATAAATTCTGCATTAGCTCTCTCACAAAGTGACCTTAAATAAACACAACCCTTTATCCCTCAAATCTTGGACTCTTTTAGAAAAAAAGTTTGAAGCATTAGCGAAAAAAAAAATCGTCGACTACTTTTCTGAAGATGCTAACCGTACTGAAAAATTTTCCAAGCAATGGGAGAGTTTTTACGTCGATTACTCAAAAAATCTATTGGACGAGGAAACATTGGATCTACTGGTGTCAATGGCTGAGGAAGCCGGATTAAAACAAGCCATCACAGCTTACTTTGGGGGTGTTAAAATCAATGAAACTGAAAATCGAGCGGTATTACATACCGCTTTAAGAAAACTAAACAACCAACCGATTTTAGTTGACGAAGAAGACATAGGTCCAAAAATTGAAAAGCTCAAAAATCAAATGTATGATTTTGCTGATCGTGTTATTTCTGGCAGCTGGAAAGGTCATAGTGGAAAAAGCATCAGGCATATCGTTAACATTGGTATTGGAGGGTCCGATTTGGGGCCTGTTATGGTAACCGAGGCGTTGGAGAATTACAAAAATCACTTACAGATAACCTTTGTTTCCAACGTGGAGGGAGATCATGTGGAAGAAGTCATCAAAACAGTTGATCCCGAGACGACCCTTTTTGTGATTGTTTCCAAAAGTTTTACCACCCAGGAAACCCTGAGTAACGCCAATACGTTACGAAAATGGTTTTTGAAAAATGCGCCAGAATCTGGAATTGGCAATCATTTTGTTGCCGTTTCAACAAATCTAAAAAAGGCAACTGAGTTTGGTATTCCTGAGGACAATATCTTTCCTATGTATGACTGGGTAGGAGGACGATTTTCTCTTTGGAGTACCGTTGGAATATCGATTTGCTTGGCGGTTGGACCCAAACATTTTGATGATTTACTACTTGGGGCGGGGAAAATGGATGATCATTTTCAGCCCACAGATTTCAAAGATAATATCCCTGTTCTCTTATCATTAATTACCGTCTGGTACAATAATTTTTGGGGGGTGGAAACCGAAGCCATTATTCCTTATTCACAGTATTTAAAAAGTCTTCCGGCCTATTTGCAACAGGCCATTATGGAAAGTAACGGCAAAGGAACTGATCGAAATGGGGATACTATTGGTTATCAAACTGGAAATATTATTTGGGGAGCTTCTGGAACCAACGCACAGCACGCTTTTTTTCAGTTGATGCATCAAGGCACCAAAATGATCCCTGCAGATTTTATTGGATTTGCCAAACCTTTACACTCAGGAAACGATCATCATGATAAATTGATGTCCAATTTTTTTGCTCAGACCCAAGCACTGATGCAAGGGAAAAATGCAGAAACGGTTCGAGGGGAATTAAAAGCCGAAGGGAAACCTGAAGCACAAATTGAAAGACTGCTCCCGTTTAAAGTTTTTGAAGGTAACCGTCCCACAAACACCCTTTTTATTGACCAACTTAGCCCGCGGAATTTGGGGTCGCTCATCGCCTTGTATGAACACAGGATTTTTGTTCAAGGGATTGTATGGAATATTTTCAGCTATGACCAATGGGGTGTTGAGTTAGGAAAGCAGTTGGCCAATAACATTTATAAAGATTTTGATTCGGGAAATATAGAGCACCACGACCCTTCAACGCAAGGACTGATAAATCATTACAAGAAATTTAGATAAGGATATCAACCCCTCAAGTCTTTGATTTTGAGTTGTAAGCTTTTTTCTCCTCTAAATTCATTTTCTTCAATGGTGTAGAGGACATCGAAAGGATCCCTGCTTTTTATCTTGCTGATATAATTTCCCATACCGAATCCTATTCCAGATTGTAACGCTCCCGAGGAGTCTGTTATCTCCAATTTAAGGTGGGATTGATCGGCCCCGACGACTTTAGTTTTTCCTCCATCCAAGCAGTTCTTGGTTAAGAAAACGGGGCGCATATTTCCAGGGCCAAAAGGAGCCATCTGGTTGATGATTCTGTAAAATTTTGGGGTAATTTTATCCAATGATATTTCCAAGTCATAAACCAAGGAGGGGATGCGCTGATCTGGCTTGATGACCTCCTTCACCGCCTCCTCAAATGCTTTTTTAAAGGGAAGATAATCCTCTGGATTTATAGTTAATCCTGCTGCATAACGGTGGCCGCCAAATTGAACGATATAATCCTGGCAATTGACTAAAATTTTATAGACGTCCACCCCTTTAACGGAGCGGACAGATGCGGTGTAATAGTCTCCCGACTGGGTAAAAACCACTGTTGGTCTGTAATAGGTTTCTATCAATCTGGAGGCTACAATTCCTATTACCCCTTTGTGCCAGTCGGGTTGAAATACTACTGTCGAAAACCTATCTTCCTCCTTGTTTTGTTTGATTTGATCCAAGGCCTGTGCCGTTATTTTTTGATCTATTTCTTTACGTTCACTATTGAACAGTTCAATGGCCCGGCTTCTGGAAATTGCCTCCTCCTGATCCTTCGACAGCAGCAATGCTACAGCATGGCGCGCGTGCTTTATCCTTCCTGCGCCATTTATTCTCGGAGCGATTACAAAAACCAAATCTGAGACATTTACTTTTCTTTTAAATTGATTAATAAAGTAACGAATTCCTACCCTTGGATTATCTTGAATTTGTTGAAGTCCAAAATGTGTAAGCACCCTATTTTCACCGATAATTGGTACAATGTCTGCTGCAATGGCCATAGCAACCAAGTCCATAAAAGGAATAATATCATGGATGGATCCCCCTTTTTCTTGGGTCAAGGCTTGTATCAGTTTAAATCCAATTCCACAACCACACAAATCTTTAAAGGGATAGCTACAATTGGGTTGTTTGGGATCTAAAACGGCGGCAGCATTTGGAATGATCTCCCCAGGGAGGTGGTGATCGCAAATGATAAAATCAATCCCCAAAGATTGGGCATAATCTACTTTTTCTACCGCCTTTATACCACAGTCCAGTACAATTATTAACCCAACCTTCTCGATCTTGGCATGATCAATTCCCTGGGTCGATATTCCATATCCCTCTTGATATCGGTCTGGAATATAGTAGAAACAGTTGGGGTGTTCCTGAATCAAAAAAGAATACACCAAGGCGACTGCAGTAGTTCCGTCCACATCATAGTCTCCAAAAACCATAATCTTCTCGCCGCTTTCTAAAGACGATTTTATTCGATTCACAGCCTCGCGCATCCCGAGCATTAAAAAAGGATCGTGGAGATCGGTGAGAGCAGGACGGAAAAAGGATTTTGCCATTTCATAATCTTGAATTCCTCTCTGGGCCAACAGACACGAAATTTCAAAGGGAACTCCAATTTCTGTTTGGAGTTGCTCAGCAAGCTGTTTATCGGGAATTGGTAGGGGGTTCCACTGCATATCGGTTATTTGTTTTGTAAACCTGCCACACAAATTACAAATTCCCCTTTTGGAAGGTGAGCGGAAAAATAATCTACTGCTTCAGAAAGTTTTCCTCTGAAAGTTTCTTCAAACATTTTGGAAAGCTCCCTGGATACAGCAACAGTCCTGTCGGCACCAAACAGCTCAGAAAACTGAATTAAGGTTTTTAAAAGTTTGTGAGGCGATTCATAAAAAATAAGGGTTCTGGTTTCATCAACTATATTTTGTAAACGTTTATTTCTTCCTTTTTTTGGGGGCAAAAACCCTTCAAAAATAAACCGATCTGAGGTCAAGCCACTTTGCACCAAAGCAGGGATAAGGGCTGTGGGACCAGGGAGACAAGTGACCTTTATGTTTAATGATAAAGCTTGACGAACCAGCAAAAACCCAGGATCAGAAATACCTGGAGTGCCGGCATCGGAAATGATGGCAATGGACATTCCAGCATTTAATTTTGAACAAACTTCATCGAGTTTTCTGTGTTCATTGTGCATGTGATAGGCTTGCATTGGGGTTTTTATTTCATAATGATTGAGAAGTTTACTGCTGGTCCGGGTATCTTCTGCCAATATCAGTTCCGCTGATTTGAGAACTGCCACTGCCCTGTAGGTGATGTCCGCTAAGTTCCCTATTGGCGTTGGTACTATAAATAGTTCACCCATATTGATGTCTCTTTCAATGCAATGAAAAGCTACTTAAAATTATTCTCGATGATTTTCAAAAAACGTTCTTCGTACGTTTCTTTACCTTTCCAGTGGTCGTAATCGGGCTTAATCATTTCCTCAACAAACTTTTCGGCCTCCTGCCACGATTCTAGGGTGGCTATTTGTGAAATGGCACGTTGAAACTCGTTGGGACTTTGGTCAAACAAGTTTTTAATAAAAGCCAGCCGATCATTGCGATCAATATTGAGTCCCTTTGAAAATTTATCGTTTAAACTTTTTTGATATTCTTTATCGGCGACTGCCCCCTCTTTTTTTCGTTCAAAAGAAAGTTCTGGAGTGTTTTCAATGATGAGATCCGAAACAATGGGTTTACCCTCGGGAATTTCTTTGACGATTTCTTTGATGGTATCCATCAGCGGTGGAAACTCTTCATGATCATTTAAATCATTTGCTTCAGTTTCTTTGCCTGGATGGACTTTGATAAAATCAATTGCCTGATCAAAATTAGACTCCAAATCCTCCCAAAAATCCTTTTTGAAGCCTTCACTATTTTTGATTAAAATCAGCCGTTCAAATAGGAGTAAAGTAGCGTCATAAACCTTTAGGTAATCATAAGGCTCTTCCATATCCAAAATCTCTTTTGCAACTTGTTTGAGTTGCTGGTGGATTTTATTCGCCATAAATAATTCTATTTCAAAACTTAGTTTTAATACCTTTGTTTGTCTGTAAATTACAAAATGTTTTTAGAAAATCCTGTAAACCACAACGAACAATTTGGATGGATCGAGGTGATCTGTGGATCTATGTTTTCAGGGAAAACAGAAGAGTTAATCCGGCGGCTGAAACGGGCACAGTTCGCCAACCAAAAGATAGAAATATTTAAACCCGCCATTGATCAGCGTTACGATGACGAAATGGTTACCTCTCACGATTCAAATAAGATTCCTTCCACCTCGGTACCCGCTGCCGCTAATATATTACTGCTGGCCAATGACTGTGAAGTGGTTGGGATCGACGAGGCCCAGTTTTTTGATCCTGAGATTGTTGAGGTTTGTAATGATCTTGCAAATCGAGGGATTCGCGTTATAGTTGCAGGACTGGACATGGATTATAAAGGAAATCCATTTGGCCCAATGCCCGCATTGATGGCTACGGCAGAATACGTGACTAAAGTCCATGCCGTTTGCACCCAGACAGGAAATTTGGCCCATTACAGCCATCGAAAATCGGATCAAAAAGGCTTGGTTGTTTTAGGAGAAAGAGTGGACTACGAGCCATTGAGCCGGGGTGCTTTCCAAAAGACATTGAAAAAGGGGAAGGCAAATGAGGGGTCCCCTAAGAATAAAAAAAATTCGTCTTGACCTGTCTGGAAATTGATCTAAAAAAGTTAGAGCACAACTATTTTTCCTTGAGGAATCAGTTGCAGCCACAAACCAAAATGATTGGTGTTGTTAAAGCAAATGCCTACGGCAGTTTGTCTGTTCCTGTAGCCCAAAAATTGGTCGACTTGGGTATGGAGTCCTTGGCTGTGGCCTATGCCCCTGAGGGGAAAAAGCTGAGGAAATCAGGAATTGAAATTCCAATTTTGGTTTTTTACCCCCAGACAGAAAATTTAGAAGAAATTATACGAAATAATTTAGAGCCTGTTCTCTACAGTAAAAGAAGTTGGAATGGTTTTGTAAAAGCCGTTACGGTCTCAAAAAAAATAAATTATCCCGTTCACATCAAATATAATACGGGTTTAAATCGAATCGGATTTGGCCCCGACGAAATCGATTGGGTTTTGAAAAATATTGAGACAGGCCCATTTGAGGTGAAAACTATTTATTCTCATTTAGGACAAACAGAATCACTGAAACCCGATCGTTTTACTGATAATCAAATTTCAACTTTTGAGGCGATCATGGAAAAACACAATACTGCCGCTACCCACAAACCTGAGTATCATTTGCTGAATACCTCAGGGGTTTTCAATTATCCTGATTACCACATGGATTGGGTAAGAGTGGGTCTTGGAT
>OZSS01001149.1_pt1 | contig 12425 bp, 10 predicted proteins | sample 1779911 | NCBI WGS metagenome assembly OZSS01 (sample SAMEA2603589, study PRJEB24840) | metagenome | biome: Water; feature: Photic zone; material: Seawater sample | place: Mediterranean Sea | collected 2013-11-12 | depth 10 m | reverse complement strand
AGATGAGCTAATTCTGGAGGTAATCGGCGGTCATAAAAAACTCGATGAATGTATTTCAAGTATCCATTTTGTTTTGAACGCTGCAGGCAGGTTTCTACTGTTTTGGTTTTGCTATACCGCTTGACGTATGAATTGACGCGAGCATTGCTGAGGTTCCACATCTCAGGACGTTTGTCCTTTATGCCATATGATTGAGGTTCATAAGGTTTTGAACTAAAGGGAATACTGCTTCTAGGGCTTTTCCTCACAGTACTGCAGGAAGCCAACATCAGGCAGACAACAAGTAGGCTGACAGTTAATTTAAATATTGAATTATTTTTTACTTTTGGAGGGAAGACCGTAAGGACTGAATCCATCAATTTGCTCCAGTTTAGAATCCATTCTATGGAGTGTTGGTGAGTGCCGTAACTGTCGTTACAACAAAAAATTTTAAGTTTAGAGGTTCTTTTGGAACAAGTATGTAAATAATTGATTCCAAATAAACTTTACCCTGAAAACAGAACATGTTTGAACAAAATGCAGCAACCACACCACCTATGCTTAAGGTCAGTCCAAGATACTACAGGCCGATTTCTATCAGAAATTAATTTTGTTGAGAGAAATAATTATGGGAATTCAGCATCTTGCAGGGAATTAAAGTGTAGTCTTTTAGTTCCTGGAGCTGGATCATTGCAAAATTTCGTTCCAGAGAACCATCAAAAAGTCCAAACACTGTGGAACCACTTCCGGAAACAGAAGCAGCAAGGGCACCAAACTCTAAAAGTAATTCACAAATCTGATTTAACTCAGGATAGCTGGAAAAAAGTGATTCGTGGAACTGATTTTCGATCTCTGAGGCTAATTCTGTGAGAGTAGTTGGTGAAGCACTGGGGCGGTACATTTTCGGTTTGCAGTCACTGTAGGCTTTCGCTGTGGATATGCTAAACGTCGGAATAACGAGAAGAATCTCTCCCAAAGGATAATTTTGAAAAGATCTTAAAACGTTTCCTCGACCGGTTGCCAAGGTTGGTCTTGGATTCAGAAAAAATGGGACATCCGAACCCAATTGCTCACCAAGTTCCTCCAGTTCTTTTTCAGCGAGAGGCTCATCATACCAGCGGTTAAGGGCAAGCAATGTAGCTGCAGCATTGCCACTGCCACCACCAAGTCCTCCCCCGGTAGGAATTCTTTTTTGAAGGTGAATGATGAGGCGCACTGTTCTCCCTGAAGCTTCTTCAAATAGCTTTAGTGCTCGCCAGACTAGATTCTCAGGCCCTTCAAGTTCTCGAAGATTGCAGCGAAAACTGAAGTGCTTCATTGAATGCTCTTGCAGAGTCAATTCATCAAAAAAACTAATAGGAACCATGTGGGTGAAGATTTCATGGAATCCATCATCACGTTTACTGAGAATTTGTAAGATAGTGTTGATCTTGGCTGGTGTGAACAATCGCATTGGTTTTAATTGCATTCCACGATCAACTCACCAGGATTAGCAAAGGGATCTGTTCTTAGCAGATTGTAACTAGGTCCGCAAATTAACTCAGCTTTGCGATAGCAGTAGTTTGGATGATTGGGACAACTCAAATGGTACTGCCGAACTTGTCGTGGGGTTTCGACCAGCTCTTGTGGAAGGGGCTGACATTCAATTTGGAAGGTTTGATAAAGAGGCAGTGGGCTCCAACGCGGCTCTCGCTCGCATCTTGTTAAAAGTGGTTCTGATGGCAAGCTGGTTTGACAGGCAGCCAACATCAGAAAAGCACTGTAGCAAAATTTCGTCATGGATTCTCTGAGTTCAGGAGAAATGGTCTTACCAACTCAGCACATTGCTGGGCAGCTCCAGCTTCCTGCTCAAGTAAGTTTCGTGCTCGCAAACCAAGCTCTTTTGCTTTGTCGGGCTCTCTCAGCAGAGGCATCATTGACGACCGAAGTTCCTCAACATTTGGTACGCTGTAGGCCAGCTTGTCTTCAACAAAACGAATTGCTGTCGCATAATTGTGAAAGCGTGGTCCAAAAAATGTTGGTAATCCAAACGCAGCTGGCTCCATGATGTTATGGACTCCAGTAGTGAAGGCCCCACCCACGAAGGCTAAATTTGCCTTAGCATAAAGGCTGGATAGAACTCCGATTGCGTCAACAATCAATACACGAGCTTTTGCAAATTCCTCCTTTTGACCCTGACTCCAAAGATGAATTGGGTACCTTGAAAATATTTCTTGAATCTCCGAAACATGTTCCTCAGTTGGCTCGTGTGGTACAAGAATCAGGCGCAATTGTGGTAACTCTTCAAGAGCCTCTAGGAGGACAGAACGCAAACAAGTTATATCAGCTGGCCAAATGCTGCCTCCAATTAGCACATTTGCTTTGTTCCATGTTTTGGGGAAATCGGGTGCAGTCACACCATCTCGACGAGAAAGTACGCTATCAACGCGAGTATCCCCAACGACTTTGATGATCGACTTTGGATAGCTTTCTAAAATACGTTGGGCATCTCCTGCAGAAATTGCTGCGATCTTCTGCATTGCATTGTAAATAGTTGAAAAGAGACTTCTACCAAGCAAGTTGCTGTGACGCCAAGAACCCTGATGCACCAAAGCAGAAACTAAAAACTGGGGTACGCCGCTTCGCTGTGCTTCCCAAACTAAATTCGGCCAAAGATCGTAGCTGACATAGACCAGTGCGTTGGGCTGAAGTTTCCCTAAAATTCGTAAAGCATTAAAATGGCTGTCAATAGGCAGATAATCTTTCCAAATTACATAATTTGGTAACTTGGTGGAGCCACTTTCTAACCAACGCTTCGCATTGACCGAGGTATAAGTCAGAGCGATTTGTACATTTTCCTTCTCAAATTGCCTCAGAATTGGCTCAGCTTGAAGAATTTCACCAGCACTTGCCGCATGTAGCCAGAGTAGCGGTAAGTTCCAGTCACGTTGCTGAAGGGCTTCATCCATTCTCTCCCAGATGCCGATTCTACCTTCAAGAGCCTCATTTAGGTTGGGCTTTTTCTTCGCTTGCTGCTGAATGAACTGTATCAGCAGTGGCTGTAAAATAAAACGGTAGATCAGCTTCCAAAAAGTCGTCATTTTGAAATCATAGAGAGGTGGAATATCGCTTGCTTAGAAATGACGATCCAATTTTTGTAAAACCTCGTGCGGACAATCCAGATGAAATACAAGTGGTTACTGGCTGCCATTGCTTGCACCTTCGGGGCGACGCTGGTCTGGGCCTCTACCCAAGTCTTTCGGCAATATGTGGAACGCTTTCAGGAGGAAGCAATCAAGACCTTTGCTACTTACGTTATGAAGGGTGAGCGATATCCATTACAGCACGCTCTCTACGACATGCGTTTCCGCGTTCTGCAAGAAGAATTAGATATCAGTCAACGTCGCGAGACGATGGAATGCAACCGCCGTCGCAATTTTGGTACTGAAATCCCTGCAGAGAAGCAGGAGTTCTGCCAGAAGTACGACTTCATCATTGATTTAGCCAAGGAGCAACTGGCAACGGTCGGCGTTTTCAATCTTGTTTATTCGACTTTAGAACCCATTCTTTTGAGAGAAATTGAGACCCGAAAAGCGAGAGATACTTTTCGAGTTTGGATCCATCAAAAACTGAACTGCTTGGAGGACGACTACCGCTGTGCAAACAACGAGCGGGAAATGCTCCGCAGAATCACGAAGGGCAAACAAGAAGTTTTGGATGCTTACCACGCGGCTTTGATGCGCTTGGAAAGAAAGCTCTATCCAGATGAGATCACAACCGCACCAGTGTGGAGCTATGCCGGACAAGCCTGCAAAACGGTGGGTGTTTCACCGCATGGTGAAGAAAGATCTGGGATGGTCTTTATCCCGGGAGCTACTTTCAATATGGGTAGTCCCGATGGAGATGTTTCAGAACAGCCCACACGAGAGGTGACATTGACCGGTTATTGGCTGGATCGTTGTGAAGTGAGCAATGCGGATTATCTTAAATTTGTCATGCAGGATCCCTTCTTACGTCGAAGCTCCTTGTCACCAAAACTCCATGATGGAAGCTATCTGAGAAACTGGAAAGACGATCTGATCGTGGAGTACAACGTCGGTAGTCATCCAGTAACATATGTGTCTTGGTATGCAGCAAGATATTATTGTGGGGCATTGGGCAAGCGCTTACCATCTGAGGCTGAATGGGAAAGAGCAGCTAGAGACGATAAGCAGAATCAACCCTACGGTTATGGAAATGATCCTGTGTTCCTTTCCGACTATGCTTGGTATCGTCAAAACTCGGCAACCATGCAGCGTGTGGTTGCTGACCGAAAACCAAACGATCTAGGTGTATTCGATATGCACGGAAATGTTTGGGAGTGGGTGTACGATAAATTTGGCCCTTACAATCCAGAAGAACTGTTAGACCCTACCGGGCCATTAGAAGGCGAATACCGCGTGATGAGGGGCGGATCTCGTCTGAGTCCGCCGGAATACCTTCGGTCAGGCATGCGACGGGATGCCTCACCTCAGAGTACATGGATGGACGTCGGGTTCCGTTGCGCTGCGAGCGCTGAGATTACAACTGCTGCGACGGATCGAGAGAAGTGATTTCCCAATCCCTACGGTATATTTGCATTATTAAGATTTAAATTTTGTCCTGATCAACCTGTTGAATCATACACCCCCCAATCCGCCATTCACCTGAATTTTGCTGTTCCATCTGATAGAATGCTTGAAAAGTGAAGCCATTCAAATCAGTCAACTGAACCAATTGAACTTTCACCCCAAAATGATCTCGTAGATCCCGATATTCTACTTGAGTTGGTTGTCTTAGGACATTATATCCATTCATGACCATCTGCATAAAAATCGCAGAATTTGGAAATTGCCGTTGAATGCCTGGGGTTGCAAAAGAATAGGCTTTCTCTGCATCTCCACTCTGAAATGCTTCCAATTGGGCATCAATTACAGCAATAATTTTTTCTTTGACCTGGCTCTCCTCCGTCGGCTTGTCTTCCGCCCAAGTTAATTCAGATATCAAAAAAAATGCGAGCAGACCTAGCATAAGATGCTTGAACATCATCCCTCCAATCAGACAAATTTATTAAATTAGAAGAAATGTGGTATGGAATGAGACCACACCCAGTAATTCTTCAATTTTTCTTACGAATTCGATTGTACTTTCAATCGAACACCAATCCCTCCATGTTTTGGACCAAAGACCATGAATGATTCAGCAAAACGTGTAGCAATCGTTGGCTCAGGGCCTGCGGCATTTTATTCAGCAATGGAACTTCTCCGCCATGATGATCCCATGGTTTCGGTTGATATGCTGGAGAGACTACCCACCCCATATGGACTAGTACGTGGTGGTGTTGCTCCAGATCATGAGAAAATCAAGTCTGTGACAAAAATTTTTGAACGTGCGGCCGGACACCCAAGATTACGCTTTTTTGGAAATGTAGAATTTGGCAAAGACATCCAACGGCTTGATTTGCTTCAACGCTATCACGCAGTCATTTATGCTTTTGGTAGCCGAACAGATCGACATTTGAACATCATTGGGGAGACTCTCCAAGGAAGTCACGCAGCTACAGAGTTTGTTGGATGGTATAACGGACATCCCGACTACCGCCATCACCAATTTGATCTTACTTCGAAAAGAGTGGCGATCATCGGCATGGGAAATGTTGCCATCGACTGCGCCAGAATTCTTTGCCAGGATCCTGAAAATCTTGCAAAGACCGACATTGCTCAACATGCTCTTGAAGCTTTAAGGCAAAGCGAGGTTGAAGAAGTCTTTCTGATTGGTCGTCGTGGACCAGTCCAAGCGGCATTTACCCCTGCTGAGGTGCGTGAATTACTTCACTTGCCAAAAGTCGATGCTGTGATGAGAGCCTCTGATCTGGAACTGGATGAACACAGCAAGGAAGAACTATCCAAGGCGTCTCGAAATACTAAACTTAACATGGAGATCCTTCAGCAAATTCATGATCAAGGAGATAGAGGGAACCCCCGCAAGCTACACCTTTGCTTTCTCATCTCTCCAACAAAAATCGAAGGCTCTGAGAGGGTGAAAGGGCTGGAATTGGTACACAATGAAATTGTCAAAGAGGGCGGAGTTCTGAGGGCAAAAGCCACAGATGAAGTGATGCACCTAAACGTAGATATGGTCTTTCGCTCGATTGGTTACATGGGGGAAGCGATCCCTGGATTGCCCTTTGATGATCGGAGAGGAACTCTACCAAATGATCAAGGCCAACTTCTGGATGGTGTGGGTGGCAAGTTACTGAATCAGGAATATACAGCTGGATGGATTAAGCGTGGTCCAAGTGGTGTCATTGGAACCAATAAACAAGATGCAACAGAGACCGTCAGCCGCCTCAAGAAAAATTGGCAGACAAGCCCTACACCGCAACCAAAATTAGTTCAGCATGATTTGCTGGATCTTCTTAGGGAGAAGAAAAGCCAATTCGTTAGTTTTGAAGATTGGAAAAAACTGGACAAATTTGAGGTTGAACTAGGCCAGAAGAATGGAAAATCTCGTCACAAAATTTGTGAAGTCCCAGAAATGTTGGATCTCATCCGAAGCACTTAGTCAGCCCTTGCTTTTTCAAAAAGAAGAATTAACCTAATTCGTTTAATTCCTCCTCGATACTCCTTCGCATAGTGGCAGAGTAGCTCAGCTGGTTAGAGCGTGCGATTCATAATCGCAAGGTCGGGAGTTCAAGTCTCCCCTCTGCTACCAAATCACCACTTTACTTGCAATTCACCCTTCTTACTTTGATCGACCTCTGGCTCATGATTTTACTGGCCTAGAAGGTGATTTCTGCAGTTTTTAGCTTACTGCCGATTCACTCGAATTACCCTACCTGATTCGGCTGTTGCCCACGTATGTGCCCACGTAAAATTCAACTGGATTCCGAGAGTTTGTGCGGTTCTGAAGCAAATTTGAATTCAACTAAATCTCTCTCGTCAATGAGTTGATACCTACGAAGCATTGCATCCGTCTTGTGCCCAACTTGCTTCATCACCAGATAAGCTGGGTTTCCGCTACGCATTGCCTTGGTAACAAAGTCATGTCTCAGATCATGAAAAACCGCATCTTCAATTCCAGCCCTCTTCAAAGATTCATTCCACACCTTCTTTTGGTAGGATCCCCAACGGCGAATTGGCTTTTGAGAGAGAGATAGGAATACGTTCCTCCACTGAAGTGTTCTGGGTATCTCCTTGAGCATCTGAAGTACCTGGGGAGATAGCCGAACAATGCGAGCTTCGTTCGTTTTCGTCTGTTCAACTCTGAGGCGTACAAATCCTTCCTTCAAATCAACTGCATTCCACTCAAGCTGGATAATTTCCCTCTGACGCATTCCCGTCCAATACGCCATAATAACAATGCGTCGCAACCACAAGGGACATGCCTCCAGGAGGAGGTGATATTCCGCATCAGTAAAAATTCTCTTGCGAACATTATCAACTTTGACCGATGGAAAGTGGGTCACAGGCACCTTGCTGATAATTTCATGTCTCAATGCTCTGTTGAGGATGTTGCGCAGTAAGTTGATTTCCTCCTTGGCTGTCTTTGGCGCAATCAATCTCCCAAGCTTGCTGGGCGAGGGTTCCCGAAGGCGTTCCTGTACAAAATTTTCCAATGCAGCAATTGAAAGATCACGAATCAATTGCCTTGAATCCAGGAGACGCCGCAAGGCCTTTACCTGCCTATTCATTCGAGCATAACTGTCGAGCTTCTTGACTTCCTCTAATTCAAGAAACCAATCAAATAATTGTTCAAGCGTCACCATCGAATTTTTATCACGCTCGATATGCCTGTCTTCAACCTTAGCCTTCTTCACTTCAAGTAGGCGCGCCGTGGCAGCGGCCTTTGATGGTCCGATTGACTCCCTTACTTTCTTACCGTTCTGGCGATATTCGATTCGGTAAATTTTATTTGGTTCCTTCTTTAGTCGAGAGTATCCGCAGGGATGTCCTTGGTTGGGGCCTCGTCGAAATCGGCCTTTGCAAATGCTTGTACTTTCTGAATTCCAATGACCACACTTTGGACACTCTATTTCTATTCCCATAGCTCACTCCTTATCTGTTTTGAGAGATAACCGTTCTTCAGGAGCATCAGCTAGAGCTTGCTCAACCCTGCTGCAGAGGCCAAACCAACTACCATGAAATTTCTCCCTATGTTGATCAATCCATTGAAGATCTATTTCAATGCTCAATTTTTCTGCTTCGTTTGAAATTCTGTCTTCTTGCCCCGCAATAACCAGGTCCATAAGATAATAATAACCCGTTAGCCATTGCTTGCGCTGGTCTTCAGGAAATTCGATTAAAGCCTTTCCTGAGAACCTCTGTGCCTCATCTTCATTTACAGGAAGCTCAGTAAACAAATCCTGCAAATCCATTAGCAATGTATTTGATATTTGCCCATACCAACTTCGAACCTCCTCGGCCACTTGATGGTCAGTCAACCTCTTGAAAACCAAGCGCATCTCCATTTCCATTAGTTTTCGTTGAAATGCTGTAGTTACCAAGGTTTTTGGAAGCTCCCACATCGTTAGATATGAGGGATATTGGAATGGTGACGACATATTGAGTCTCCATATGTCGCTTGGATTGAGAGCGTTGCTTCCAACTATTTTAGGCTCCTCACCATGCAGTATCCACCGATGATTCACCCCAAACGCTTGTTCTGTAGCTCGGGCTAAAGTCTCAGAAACTTTGCTTCCGCGAAAAAAAATGGTGTTGAGTCCAGAAAGGCTAAGGCCAAGCTCAGAAGCAAATTTGCTCCGCGATTTACCTGTTTCATTCATGAACTGATGCAGCCTTTTTGTTGAAGGCGGTAGACCAGAAGTAGGGTTATGTTGTCTAGGCATAGAGTCACCCAAATAAAGGTGTTGCAAAATTGTTCAAGCTTGCCTACGATAACTCATTGCAAAATAGATTGCAAAGCATATAATTCAGTGTAGAAATTTTAAGGAAAAATCATCATGGAATTTGAAGAAGTTGAACACTGTCTGATGACTATTGAGGAAGCAGCTCTTGCCCTCAGGCTTTCACGCTTTACCCTTAACAACTGGTTATCCCAAGGCCGAATTAAGCGAGTAAAAATTGGGCGGCGCACCTTCATCGCACGCCAGGAAGTACAGAACTTACTTAACAGTGCACTACGCGGGGAGATCGGTAAAAACAGTCGACAAACCGTAAAGGCACGTCGGGAGGGGTAGGGGGAATTTTGGTTTACTAGAGGACAACAACCCCGTCCGCCCGGACAGTTTGGCGACCGGAAGGGCAGGTGGGGTTGCCTATCAAGACAGCCGCCTGGAGAAGCGGAGTCGGTGATGCAGGTTGCATCAGTAAAAGATCGTAGACCTATTAGTTTTGGGATTCAAGACTTAGGTTTAGTTAATTCTTCCGATGCTCCACCCTGCTTCTCCGCTCTATGCGCTTCTTCTGGTGGCTGTGCAACTCCATTGATGGAGCACTGTATGGAACAAAACACTAACTCAAACATTGCTAACGACGCGCTGCTTGAGATCCTACTCGAACATCCTGACTTCTCAGATTTTGAAAGAAAGGGTGTAGACGACTATAGACCACCTGAATCAGAATTCAAAAACTCAGGTTTCAGCATCAGTCTTAAAGGATGGACTCTTCACGCGGACAAAGGCGAGCAAAGCAAATACAACCTTAACGGTATCAATGGTTCTCTTTTCGATTTGGCCAAAGATCGTGGCTTATTAGATCAAGCGAGAGAAAAATCGGGCGTGATCGGACAATTTTCAGCAAAAAAGTCGACTCAAAAGCGAACTACGAATGATATTGCAAATGACCTGTGGAACAAAGCTATTCGAGGCGATGAAGCTCGCAAGTTCATTGAAGGATATCTCACTGAAAGGCGTAGAATTCCAGTTACAAACTACATTGATTTGGTTAATTCAGGTCTTCTGCGCTACCTGCCAGCTAAGGGGCCGTACCCTTCAGCGTTGGTACATCCATTCCACTTCATTGACCCAGACGGATCGATCCGTGAAACCATCAACAAGATCCACCTGACTCGCCCAGATGGGTCCCCACGCAAGAAACACCTCGGCTCTGACGGACATCTTTCAGTTTTTCAAAGACTAGATTCGACAAATCCGGACAACAGCATCCTTGTTACAGAGGGACTGGAAGATGCGCTAACCATTCGGAATCGTTACCCTCGCAAGCTTATCGTGGTGACTGGCAGCAAGGCCAACCTGAAGCACTTGAACCGACTTGCCAAGCAAGGTCAGGGAATTCTCATCATTGCAGACCATGATGACAACGACAATGTGCATCAGAACGGTCAGTACGAAGCAGACAGGGTACGCAAGCAACTCAGTGATCAGGGTGTCAATTGTGTTGCTATGATGCCGAAGCAGTCGAAATGGGATGCCAACGCAGCTCAGCAGCAGGGAAAGCTGGAACTATGGTGGCAATCGCTAGAGGAAGTTCACAAATTAAATAATGATGGACCAGTTATTAAGCCAGCCAAAGCTATGGCACCCCCGGTACAGCGGCCCTCCAACTCTGGTATAGAGAATGGGCTTCAACTAACGCCGGAAGGTTCCGATTGGGATACCCCCGATGACCTCTTCACTACAACCAAGTCAGAACCCTACCCAATTGAGATGCTGCCCGATAACATCCGATACGCGGTTGAAGAAGTTGCAGATTTTGTCCAGGCACCGGTTCCGCTTGTCGCTGCTTCTGCACTCAGCACGATCAGCACTGTGGTTCAAGGCCACTACGATGTTCGAAGAGCAGATGGTCTGCAAGGCCCTACAAGCCTCTACATGCTTTCAATTGCCGACAGTGGTGAACGGAAAAGTAGTTCCAACAAGTTCAGTAAGGTCCTCTGGGACCACGAACAGCAGGAGCAGGAGCGAATGGAGCCCAAGCTCAAAGAGTATCGAGCTAAAAAAGAAGCATGGGAAACAAAGAAAGCCGGAGTTCGGCAGCAATTGAAAGACCTGCGGCGAAAGAATAAACCAATTGCGGAGACTGAAGAAGAACTGATCCAACTTGGGTATGAAGAACCAGAGCTACCTAAAACCCCCCGATGGCTTTATCAAGACACCACCGGAGAAGCTCTTCTGCATGAGTTGACCAAGTGGCCTGTGGGAACCTTGGAAAGCGATGAAGCCGGCAGCGTGTTCGGAGGATACTCCATGCGTGAAAGTCCAATGAAGTTGATGGGCGACCTCAACCGCTTATGGGATGCACTGCCTCTGCATGTCGATCGCAGGCACTCGGATTCTTTAGTAGTACAAGGGGTACGACTGAGCGTAGCACTAATGATTCAGGAACCCTCCTTGCGAAGTTTTTTTGAAAAGTCCAACGGGCTGGTCCGTGGGACAGGGTTCCTTGCAAGATTTTTAGTCAGTTGGCCAAGTAGCCGAATTGGTAGTCGGCACTTTAAAGATCAACCTTTTGGATCGCCCAACCTGAGAGCATTTCAACATCGGATGGAGCGGTTACTCAGGGAAGAATTACCAATCAACTCAAAGGGTCAATTGGAGCCCCAGGTGCTAGAGTTCAGCCCTCAGGCGTTTAAATGTTGGGTCAAATTTTATAACGAAGTGGAGCAAGAACTCGCTCCTGGGAGGGACATGCATGATGTCCGGGATGTTGCCAGTAAAACGGCTGAGAATGCTGCCCGGATCGCGGCAAATTTCCATGTTTTTGCAGGTGAGAATAGCAATCAGATTTCAGCTGATCATCTTGATGCTGCCAAAAGTATCGCTCTTTGGCACTTGTACGAAGCTCAGCGTTTTTTTGGGGAGATCGAGATGCCTCGTGAGAATACTGATGCTTTGAAGCTGTTCCAGTGGCTGCATTCCAAGTGCTTAAAGGAGCAGACAACTTTCAAGCTGAGGAGGCAATTGCAGGGGGGAGGGCCGGTGCGGGATTCAAAATTACTGAATCAAGCACTGAACGTCCTTCATGAGCACTCTTACTGCCGTACTATTAAAGTTGGAAAACAGATTCGCGTCGAAGTCAACCCATCACTGCTTGGGATCCAAGATGGCTCTTCGTGACTACCTCAAAAACCACAAGACCTGGGCTGCACAAGCAAAGGAGGCAACTGGCGCTAGTGTCGCAACGGCTTGCGACACTAAGGCCAACCTTCCGACTCAGCAATTATCTGCATCTCCGGCAACTGTCGCAGAAGTCGCAACTATCGCAAGCAGTAGAGAACAGAAAAAATTATTTTCGGAATTTGAAATTACACTCAAGAAAGTTGACCATCTGAAAGATGAATCTCTAGCCTACAAAGATGAAAATGAGTATGTGACCCCACGAATGGAGATCGAGGATAAGGTTGTTTCTAGAACCGGTTCTCCCAGTCCTGCGACAGCTGCGACAGTTGCTGTTAATCCAGTACAGCAGGCGCTACCTCTGTTGATTTGCCATGGAAGCGAGGATCCTGTGGTGCCAGAGTCTCTCGGC
>OZSS01001148.1_pt1 | contig 12441 bp, 10 predicted proteins | sample 1779911 | NCBI WGS metagenome assembly OZSS01 (sample SAMEA2603589, study PRJEB24840) | metagenome | biome: Water; feature: Photic zone; material: Seawater sample | place: Mediterranean Sea | collected 2013-11-12 | depth 10 m | reverse complement strand
CTTCTATGTTGACTCACGACCTCATCAAAATTTTGATTATATAATTATGTCAGGCACTTATAATTTAACGCCAACCAACAATTTAAAATTATTCGAGGAATATCTTAAACAAAACCTTAAGTCTAACTGGAACAAAGTAGGTAAGGCTATGATTTTTAATTGTTTAATAAATAGAGAGCGTATGATTAAAAATAAACTATATTATACAGAAATTTCTTGGATTAAAAAATTCTGCGAAGAAAATTTCAAAAAACCTGTTATCTCCAAACATAAATTACTCGAAGAAGACATCACAATTTTTATTCAAAAAAATTAACTTAGACTATCACTAAACTGATTGATTTTATCAGCAAACTCAATGGGATTTTCCATTGGAATTAAATGGCCACATTCTGGAAATTCTATTCTTTCTATGTTTTTCATAGTGCTACAAATATCATCTATATCACTTGGTATTCTAAATACCTTATCATAATGACCAGTCATAATTACGGTAGGTGTATCAATTTTAGACCAATCAAAATCCCAATTAGCGGTTAAAGATCCCTCCATAAGTTTAAATATTCCAGAGTCCTCATCTAGGCCTTTGTAATTTTTTGGGTTAAGGGCATTTGGTTCCATTTGTTCTAAAAAAGATGGAGAAGCAATAACCGGCATATTAAAGTCCATTAATAACGATGTTCCTCCATATTTTGCAACATTAACCATTGTTTTATTAATCCATCTTAATCTAGAGTTATTTTTCCTCAATGTATTTATTAAAACTAAACCTTTGCTCTTCACTCCTTTATCTAAAGCAAGCGCTGCGTACAACCCACCTATTGATAAACCTACAAAAATCATATTCTTTAAATTTAAAGAATTAATTAATCTAACTGAATCGTTCACAATTACTTCAGTATCTAACAAAAGACCTTTGTCAAATTTGCTTTTTTCTTGCCCTCTGAAGTTATAAGCTAAGTATCCATTACCTTCTTTGACAATTTTATTTCCAATATGGTCAGTCCAAGTAGCCGTACTTCCAGTCAAAGCGTTAAAAAAAACAAAAGTTTTACCCTCAGGCTTTGGCGCAACATATTCATAATAAATTTCGTTTTGATCACAAACTTTTAAAATAGCCATTCAAAATCCTTTATTCTTCTGGTATTTCTATTTTTAAATGTTGAAAGTGACTAGCTAACTCTTCGTCTCTTAATATAGAAAATTTATCAAACTCATCATCATCTAAAAAATTTATGTTAGTTTCAGTTTCATTTTGTACAATATCAGTACCTGCTTTATCCAAGATCTTTTCAGTTGCAGAATATGTCCTTTTAATAGGATATTCTCCAACCCTCTCTTGAAATATGACTATTGCTCTTAGACCTCTTTCTATAGCAAGTCTCTCATCTTCATTTTCGCTTTCATCAAAACCAACATATAAAGCGTGTATTATATGTTGTTTAGGGTCAGGTAGAATTCCAATGTCATAAATAACTTCTCCTTGAGGAGATAAATTCATGTAAAATTCACTAAAGCGCGCCAAAATCTCCCTTGTTCTTGACGGCCCGGGATCAATGGGGGGCGCTTTCTGAGGCGGTGGCGGTGCGTTAAGATTATTCCAAATAGCAATGCATATTAGAATGCAAAAAGTTACTACTAAAGCGATAATGAAAGGCGTTGAATCTACAAACATTTTTTTACTTATTTAAATAAATTCCTATTATATTTCAATAGAGTGTAAATCTAAACAAAATAATTTATAATCTTGACAAAACTAACAAAAAAAAATTTCTGTATATATTACAGTATCTTATAACTGATTATCAATGATTTTCAGATCATGGATTTGCAATTAGAACTGTTTTCTTGTTAGTATGATTCTTGAAGAATACAATTCTGTATTTTTTAAGTTAATAACAAAGGTTTGTATAATTTATACAAGCGGAAATAGGAGGATAAGATGAAACGGGTATTCGGAGCTGCATTTACAATGGCGGCAACCGTAGCCGTAGGCCTTAGTTGGGCTACTATTGGTAACGCTGCATGTGGCAAAATTAGCATAGCAGAAATGAACTGGGCATCAGCAGAACTGATGGCCAATGTAGATAAAATTATTTTGGAAAAGGGATATGGTTGTGAAGTAGAATTAGTTTCTGGTGCAACCATGCCGACATTTACATCAATGAATGAGAAAGGTTCTCCAGACGTTGCTCCTGAATTATGGGCTAATGCTGTGGCAATTCCTCTTAAAAAAGCTGTTGATGAAAATAGATTAATTGTAGCAAACAAATCTCCAATTACTGGATTGGGTGAGGGTTGGTGGCTTCCACCCCATACTATGAAGAAACATCCAGAATTAAAAACAGTCCTTGATGTAATTGAGAGACCTGATCTTTTTCCTTACTCTGAGGATAAATCTAAAGGAGCTTTTGTAGGGTGTCCTGCAGGATGGGCCTGTCAATTAATTAATGCAAACTTATTTAGAGCCTTTGAAATGGAAAAAAAGGGTTGGGTTTTGGTTGATCCAGGTAGTGGAGCTGGTCTAGATGGATCAATGGCTAAAGCCGTTGAAAGAGGTGAAAATTGGTTTGGATATTATTGGTCACCCACTTCTATGATTGGTAAGTATAACTTACAAAAATTAGACTTTGGTATTCCTTTTGCCGGAAAAGATAATTGGGACAAATGTCTTGTTAAGCCAGAGAAAGAATGTGCTAGTCCTAAGAAGTCAGCGTGGGTTAATTCAATTGTGAATAGTGTTGTATCAGCAAATTTTCAAAAGAATGCTGGAGTAGCCTTAGATTATATCAGCAATAGAGTTTACCCTGGAGAAGTTATGAACGGTTTATTAGTTTTCATGACAAACGAGAAGGCGTCAGGTGAAGACGCTGCATTTGAATTTCTTGAAAAACATAGTGATGTTTGGGAGAAATGGGTAAGTGCTGATGTAGCCAAAAAAATTAAATCTGGCCTATAAATAATTATTAAAATTACTTTTAATCACTATTTCTTATGAAATAGTGATTATTTTTTTTAAATAGGGTTTTGCAATGGATTGGTTTTATAATTTTCCAGACATGAGTAGGTCTGATTTAAGAGAATTTAAGAAAACTGTTGATTTTGCTTTTACTGACTTTTCTAGATCATATGGTGCAGAAATAGAGGCTTTTTTTGAACCACTTTTAATGTTTTTAGTAGGGTTTGAAAAATTTTTTATCAATACTCCTTGGCCATTAATTGTTTTGGGTATTTTGATACTGGCTTGGATAGGCTCACGATCTATTGTAATAGTAATTGGTACCTTTTTAAGTTTTATGTTAATTGGCTATTTTGGAATGTGGGAAGATACCATGTCAACTTTAGCTATCATATTAGTTGCCACCTTTTTATGTATATCAATTGGAATTCCAGTGGGTATAGCAATGGCAAGAAGTAATAAAGTTCAGGCATTAATAGTTCCAGTTCTCGATGTTATGCAAACTATTCCTAGTTTTGTCTACTTAATACCTGTTGTTATGCTCCTGGGTATTGGTAAAGTGCCAGGTTTAATTGCAGTTTGCATTTATGCTATTCCACCTATAGTTCGTTTAACTAATTTAGGTATTAGGTTAGTAGATAAAGATGCATTAGAAGCGGCAGATTCTTTTGGAGCAAATTACTGGCAAAAGTTATTCGGCGTTCAAATGCCACTTGCTCTCCCAACTATTTTTGCTGGTGTTAACCAAACCATTATGATGGCTCTTGCTATGGTTGTAATCGCTTCAATGATTGGAGTTAAGGGACTGGGGTTACCAGTTTTAAGAGCTATTTCTAATCAATATTTAGCCTTAGGTTTGATGAACGGTTTAGCTATTGTAATACTTGCTATAATTTTTGATAGAGTGACCCAAAAGTTTGGCCTTCGAATGCAAAAATATAGAAATGATGTTAAGGATTAATTAGATGCGTAAAAACGATACACTGATCAAAATTAATCAACTTTATAAAATATTTGGTGATCGCCAGGAAAACGCCCTTGAGCTCGTTAAAAATGGAATTGGAAAAGAAGAACTTCTTGAAAAATCAAATTGTGTTTTAGGTCTTAATAATATTAATCTCAATATTAAAAAAGCAAAAATACAAGTTGTTATGGGGCTTTCTGGCTCAGGAAAATCTACGCTTATACGGCATCTTAATAGATTGATTGAGCCTACGAGCGGTGAAATTATAGTCAATGGCACTGATATCCTAAAACTCAACACTAAGGAGTTAGTTCAATTTAGACAAAATAATATGTCTATGGTATTCCAAAAATTTGCACTATTTCCTCACAAGACAGTCTTACAAAACGTTGGCTATGGCCTAGCTGTACAAAATATTGCAAAAAATGAATGGGAAGAAAAATCTGCAAGATGGATTAATAGAGTAGGTTTAGAAGGTTATGAAACTTATTATCCAGGACAGTTGTCAGGAGGAATGCAGCAAAGAGTTGGTCTTGCGAGAGCCTTGGCCACAGACGCAGAAATACTTCTCATGGACGAAGCCTTTTCAGCTTTAGACCCTCTTATAAGATCAGAGATGCAAAACATATTACTAGACCTTCAAAATGAGTTACAAAAAACAATTATTTTTATCACACATGATTTAGACGAGGCTTTAAAAATTGGGGATAGAATAGCTATCTTACGTGATGGCAGCATGGTACAAGACAGCAACCCACAAGAGATAATAATGAACCCAGCAGATGATTATGTTTCTGACTTTATTAAGGACATCAATAGAGCCAGGGTAATCCAAGCTAAGTCAATTATGACACCAACAAAAAATAAAAGCTCTGGACCTGAGGTTCAGGAAAATATGGTACTAGAAGATATACTTCAAATTATGTCTCATAACCCATCAAAACCTGTTACAATTAAGAACTCTAAAGGTAATATTACAGGAAAAATCGAAATAGGAAACTTGATTGAAGGTATGAAAAGACCTAAATCACAAGGAACAAATATTACTGGTTAATTTCTCTTCCTCTTCCGATTTGGACTAAATTAAAGTTGCTGTTAATAAAGTTTTCTGGGTCTAAAGCATTTCGGAGGTCAATAAGAATATTACCCTTCATATATTTACTTAAATAATCAGGAAGCAGACCTCTGAATTGATTCCACTCTGTTAAAATTACAAGAGCATCACTATTTTGAAGACATGTTTCTAAATCATTTGAGAATTCAGTATTTTTTAATAGTTTTTTTGCCTCATTCATCGCGACTGGATCATAAGCGGAGATAGTAATACCATTTTTTTGTAATATTGGAATAATATCTAAAGACGGACTATCCCTCATATCATCTGTCTCAGGCTTGAAAGACAAACCAAGTATTGAAACTTTTTTATTTGTTAAATCAGTGCCTAATTTTTTTAAAATTTTGTTAGCCATTTCTGATTTTCTTTTAGTGTTATATTTTACAACTGTATCTATAATTGAAATATCAGAATTATTTTGGTTGGCTGTTTTAACCAAAGCAATAGTATCTTTAGGAAAACAAGAACCACCATATCCTGGACCTGGATGTAAAAATTTATTACCAATTCTTTTATCTAAACCAATACCCTTAGCGACATCGTGAACGTCTGCTCCTATCTTTTCACATAAATCTGCCATTTGGTTGATGTAAGATATTTTCAAAGCTAGAAAAGCATTTGCTGAATATTTTATTAGCTCAGCTGTTTTCAAATCTGTGAAAAGTATAGGTGTCTCTATCAAGAAAAGTGGTTTGTACAAAGAAGCAATTATTTTTTTTGCTTTTTCACTTTCAAAGCCTACAACAACCCTATCGGGTCGCATAAAATCTTGAATGGCATTACCTTCTCTTAAAAACTCCGGATTAGAAATAACGTCAAAGTCAGCATTTGGATTAACTTTTTTTATAATATTCTTAACTTCAAGTCCCGTTCCCACTGGAACAGTAGATTTAGTTACTACAACAGTATAACCATCAATTTTCTTACCAATTTGCTCTGCAGCTTGATATACATAACTTAAATCTGCATGACCATCTCCACGACGGCTAGGTGTTCCAACAGCAATAAAAACAATGTCAGATTTTTTTATGTTTCCATCTATATCGTTACTAAAGGTAAGCCTGCCAGCAGATTTATTTTTCTTAATTAAATTTTCTAATCCTGGTTCATATATTGGAACTATATCTTTATTTAGATTTGATATTTTTTCTGGGTCTTTATCAACACAACAAACGTTAAAACCAAATTCTGAGAAACAAGTCCCAGAAACAAGGCCTACATAACCTGTTCCCACCATAGTTATGTTCATTTATTAACCTTTTTCTGACAAAACATATTACAACTATTGACGAAATCTTTATATTACAATAATCAAATCATATTCACTATAATAACTAAATTTTAAGGAATTGTGAATGAAAATTAAAAAAGCTATTTTTCCAGTTGGGGGTCTTGGAACAAGATTTCTTCCTGCAACCAAATCCATGCCGAAGGAAATGCTCCCAATAGTTGATAAGCCACTTATACAATATGCCGTTGAGGAAGCTGCTGATGCCGGTATAGAACAATTTATTTTTGTTACAAGCAGGGGGAAGTCAGCAATAGAAAATCACTTTGATCACTCCTTTGAACTTGAAAATAATTTACTCTCAAAAGGAAAAAGAGATACTCTTAAAACTGCCCAAGAAATGTTGAAAATACCAGGCTCTTTTGCTTATGTGAGACAGCAAGAACCAGCGGGTCTTGGACATGCTATTTGGTGTGCTCGACATTTAATTGCAAATGAACCTGTGGCAGTCATTCTAGCTGACGACTTGATCTATGGAACAAGCACAATTAAAGAAATGATAAACAACTATACTGCAGGAAACATGTTAGCCGTGATGGAGGTAGATAAAAACGAAATTTCATCATATGGTATTATCACACCAGGTAAAGTTTTATCAGATAATGTGACAGAAATTTTAGGACTTGTAGAAAAACCTCCTGCTGATAAAGCTCCCAGCAACGAAGCTGTAGTTGGTAGATATATTATTGAGCCAGCTGTTTTCGATGTGCTTGAAAAGCAAAATAGGGGAGCAAGTAATGAAATTCAACTCACAGATGCAATAGCTAGTAGAATAGGCAAATCCCTTTGTAGTGGCTACAAATTTTCAGGAGAACGGTTTGATTGTGGTTCTAAACTAGGATTTATTCAGGCAAATATAAAATTGTCTTTGCAGAGACCAGTAATCAAAAAAGAACTTATGTCTTGGCTCCAACATGAAATAACTAAAGGTAACAATTAATGCATAAACATCAGTTTGATCAAACAATCTTGAGGTCTTATGACATTCGTGGAGTTTTTGAGAAAACTCTAAAAGTAGAAGATGCTTTCATGCTTGGTTTTTTTTTTGGTATAACAGCTAAAGATCAAAATCAACATAAAGAAAATCCCCTAGTTATTATTGGAATGGATGGACGCCTATCTAGTTCAATTCTCGAAGAAAGTCTTAATAACGGCTTAGAAGAAGCAGGTTGTAAAGTATATAGAATAGGTCTAGGGCCTACCCCTATGCTTTATTTTGCAAGCCATTATTTTAAAGCAGACGGAGCTATTCAGATAACTGGCAGTCATAATCCAAAAGACTACAATGGGTTTAAAATTGTATTAAACCAAAATCCATTTTTTGGCGAGGATATTCAAAACTTAGGACTTCTAGCACAAAAAGGTTTTGCTTGTGCTAAGAAGGGATCTTCTAAAAGGGTTAATGTTAAAGAAAAATATATAGAGAAAGTAATCGAGCCTCTTAAAAAAATATCTAAATCTCTGGATAATAAAACACTTGTTTGGGACTGTGGTAACGGAGCATGTGGTCCTAGTATTGAAAGTATTACAAGAAACCTTCCCGGAAAACATATAGTTCTCTATTCAGATGTAGATGGAAACTTCCCTAATCATCACCCTGATCCTACCGACGTCTCTACGCTAGAAACTCTATCCCAAAAAATGAAAGAAGCTAACGCTGACTTAGGAATAGCATTCGACGGAGACGGTGACAGAATAGGGGTTATGGATAAAAACAGGGTTCCCGTTCCAGGTGATTTACTGACTGCTTTTTTAGCGAACTCAATTAAAGACAAGGTAAATAAAACTGTCATTTTAGATATTAAGTCAAGTAATGTCGCTTATGAAAAGATAATATCCTTGGGTTTTAAAGCAGAAATAGGTAAAACTGGCCACTCGAATATCAAAAAAAGAATAAAAGAAATCAACTCTCCTTTGGCGGGTGAAATGTCTGGGCATATTTTCTTTGCTGATAATTACTTCGGGTTTGATGATGCAATTTACGCTTCAATAAGATTAATAGAATTATTAGCAAGTAATATTACCCTTCATGAATTTATATCGTCCTTACCTGTTACCTATCCATCACGTGAAATAAAAGTATATTGCCCAGACAACATAAAATTTAAGACTATGGAAAAAATATCAAATGAAGTTTTTAAAAATTATAATCCTAAAGATATAATCACACTTGACGGTATCAGAGCAAAAAACAAGTTTGGCTGGTGGCTTATTCGAGCTAGTAATACAGAAGAGGCCTTAGTAGTTCGTTTTGAAGGTAATTCTGCCGAGGACAAAGATAAGCTTTTTAATGAAGTAAAATACCTCCTAAATAATGAAGGATTATCTTTAGAAACTAAATAAATAATGATAATATTTAATTATTTCAATTTATAAATCTGGGGAAATATATGACTAACAGAATAAAACGTGGAAACTTGAATGTAGCTGAAATTCTTATAAATTTTATTGAAAATGAGGCACTTCCTGGTACCAACATTAGTGCAGATAGGTTTTGGGATAAACTTGAAAAAATCCTAAATAAATTTGTCCCAGAAAATAAAAGACTTCTTGAAGTCAGGGCTAAAATTAAAAGTCAGATTGATGATTTTTATAAAGAAAAATCAGGAAGAGATATCCCTCACGATGAATATATAAATTTTTTAAAAAAAATTAATTATATAGTACCTCAAGGTGAAAATTTTAAAATCGAAACAGAAAATGTAGACCCAGAACTTGCTCTTAAAGCAGGCCCTCAACTTGTAGTCCCAGTTACTAATGCTCGTTATGCACTAAATGCTGCTAATGCTAGATGGGGAAGCTTGTACGACGCACTTTATGGAACTGATGCTATATCAGAGGAAGGTAATGCCCAAAAATCTATTTCTTATAATCCAATAAGAGGTCAAAAAGTTGTTACTTTTGGTAGAGAGTTTTTGGACACAAACTTTCCCTTAGAAAGTGGCTCTCATAAAGATGTCACAAGCTATAACATAGTTGATGACGCTTTAGTAGCTAACTTGGAGAATAATATTGATAGCAATCTTAAAAACCAAGACCAGTATGTAGGATTTCAAGGCGAAGTTAGCGAACCAACTTGTATTTTACTTAAAAACAATAATATCCATGTTGAAATATTAATTAATAGAAGTGGTAATATCGGATCCGGTGACGATGCGGGTATCGATGATATTATTTTAGAGTCTGCATTAACCACCATTCAAGATTGCGAAGATTCTGTTGCCACAGTTGACGCAGAGGATAAAGTCTTAGCATACAGGAATTGGCTTGGACTAATGAAAGGAGATCTTAAAGACACTTTTGAAAAAAATGGTAAAATGCTTACTAGAAAACTTAACCCTGATAAAACTTATACGACTTCTAATGGTAACTATACATTACCAGGTCGCTCTGTAATGTTAGTTAGGAATGTTGGCCATCTAATGACGAATCCTGCTATCTTGTTAAATGACGGAAATGAGATTCCAGAAGGCATTATGGATGCAATGATAACATCGTTAATTGCCATTCATGATATTAAAATTAACAAAATGAATTCTAGATCAGGATCAGTTTATATAGTTAAACCAAAAATGCATGGTCCTGAGGAAGTAAAATTTGCATGTGATGTTTTTGCGGCTGTTGAGGAAGCACTCCAGTTAGATGAAAACACACTTAAAATTGGTATTATGGACGAAGAAAGAAGAACAACAGTCAATTTAAAAGAATGTATTCGTGCAGCGAGAAAAAGAACTGTTTTCATTAATACTGGTTTCCTTGACAGGACAGGTGATGAAATACACACAGCCATGGAAGCTGGACCAATTATTCGAAAAGGAGATATCAAAAATGCAAAGTGGATATCTGCTTATGAAAATAATAACGTAAAAATTGGCCTTGATTGTGGATTATCAGGCAAAGCCCAAATTGGAAAAGGAATGTGGGCAATGCCAGATTTAATGGATGAAATGCTAAAACAAAAAATTAGTCATCCGAAAAGTGGTGCTAATACTGCCTGGGTACCTAGCCCAACAGCAGCAACTCTTCATGCACTCCACTATCATGAAGTAAATGTTTTTGAAATTCAGAAAGATAAACTAAATGACAGCAATAATTACTTAAATGATATCCTTTATATTCCAGTATCTAAAGGCTACAATTGGTCGCCTCAGGAAATTCAAGAAGAAATGGAGAATAATGCTCAGGGTATACTTGGGTACGTTGTGAGATGGGTGGATCAGGGGGTCGGTTGTTCTAAAGTGCCAGATATAAATAATATTGGCTTAATGGAGGATAGAGCTACGTGCCGTATTTCTAGCCAGCACCTTTCTAATTGGATGAAACACGGTATTTTTTCAAAAGAGCAACTCATTCAAACAATGAAAAAAATGGCTAAAGTTGTTGATGACCAAAATAAAGATGACAGAAATTATATATCGATGTCTAAAGATTTTGATAAGTCAATTGCCTTCAAAGCCTCCCTCGATTTAATTTTGGAGGGAAGTATAAGCCCATCTGGATATACTGAGCCAATACTTCATAAAAGAAGGCTTGAACTCAAATCTATGCTTGGTTAACTGCTCTTGCCGCATGTCTTAGGTTATCAATTGGAACTAATTTTCCAGATCTTTTGATGTACCAAAAAGTCCAGCCATTACATGCTTGAAGCCCTTGAAGGTAGGCGCCAACAGAATGAATTGAACCCTTTTTATCTTTAGAAATCAAACTTCCGTCAGCTCTGATTTTAGCAGTCCACCTATTTCTAACATCTTGAAGTAACTCGCCCGGATAAATCAACCCTTGTTCTATTAATTGTCCAAAGGGAACTCTTGGTTCCTCAACTTTCCTCGGTGTTTGAATTAATTCCATTGATTCTATTTCATCTACTGCCTTAATTCTTTTATTTGCTTCCAATGCGTATTTAGCATTTTGTTCAATACCAATAAAATTTCTTCCAAGTTTTTTTGCTACAGCACCAGTTGTTCCTGTTCCAAAGAAAGGATCAAGTATTAAATCTCCCACATTACTACTAGACATTATAACTCGACTTAAAAGATTTTCTGGTTTCTGAGTAGGATGTATTTTCTTTCCGTTTTTATCCTTAATTCTCTCGTTTCCAGTACAAATTGGAAGGGTCCAATCAGAGCGCATTTGAAGATCACCATTTAATGATTTCATAGCCTCATAATTAAAAGTATACTTTGAAGATTTACTTTTAGATGCCCATATCAATGTTTCGTGAGCATTAGTGAAGCGTCGACCACGAAAATTCGGCATAGGATTTACTTTTCTCCAAATAATATCATTTAGGAGCCAAAAATCTAGATCTTGTAAGATATAACCTAACCTGAAAATGTTATGATATGAACCAATTACCCACATTGCCCCATTTGGCTTAAGTATTCGCCTAGCTGAAGTCATCCACTCTTTTGTGTAAAGATCATAATCTTCAATGCTATCAAACTTATCCCAACTCTCAGTTACACCATTCACTTTTGTTTGATTAGGTCTAGAAAGCTCTCCACTTAGTTGTAAATTATATGGGGGATCGGCAAATATTAGATCTATGCTTTCAGCCGGTATATTATTCATTTGTTCTATACAGTCACCAACTATGACACGATTTTTAAATTTATTGATTAACATTGAGCAACGAAGAAACCTTAATTAATAATTAATATACTGTGGATAAAATAATAAATAATTATTTAAGTCAATGACTTAGTTTATATTTTTTAACTGATACAATATGTGTATATCTTTAGAAATTTATTTACTAAATATAGTAGAAACAGGTTTGAAAGATTTTCTATGTAATGACAAAACACCATATTTTGATATTTCTTCTCTATGTTTTGCTGTTCCATAACCATAATGACTGTCAAATGAATAGTTAGTATATATTAGGGAATAGTGTCTCATTATACTATCTCGTGTCTCCTTAGCTATTATGCTTGCTAAGGCAACTGTCATAGAAATAGTATCTCCTTTAACTAATGGAATGACGCTTGAAGGTTTTAAATTTAATTTATTTTTGCCTAAATCATTGTCCACTCTATTTAAATCAGGCTTATACTTGCCATCAACGTAAATCATGTATTTATCAAATTTATTTATATGTGAAGAATTAATGGTAG
>OZSS01001144.1_pt1 | contig 12472 bp, 9 predicted proteins | sample 1779911 | NCBI WGS metagenome assembly OZSS01 (sample SAMEA2603589, study PRJEB24840) | metagenome | biome: Water; feature: Photic zone; material: Seawater sample | place: Mediterranean Sea | collected 2013-11-12 | depth 10 m | reverse complement strand
TAAATACATTTTCATTACAATTTGAAGGAGTAAAACGAGGTGATGTAGTAATTGCAAAAAAACCTGAAAAAAGCAAGGGGGCAGGATAAAGATGCCTCGGCCAATGTCGCTCTGCTGGAAAAATTGATTCCTCATTTGGACGACGGAAAACCGGCCAATCTTTTACCCATGGATGAGGATGAGCGTGTACGATTAAAATCATTCTTTCTATTGAGTGCCAAATCCATGCTCTATGCCTGCAATTTAAAGGAAGATGAAGTTGCCGATCCTGAATCAAATCCAAACCTTGCGGGATTCCAGGAGTGGGCGAGTAAACAACAGGATGCAAATTGTTGCATTATTTCAGCAAAAATGGAGGAGGAATTATCCGATCTCTCTGACGAGGATGCGAAAGAATACTTAGAGGCAATGGGGGTGGAAGATTCAGGGGTTACCTCCCTCATTCGTGCTTCCTATCAATTGCTCGGACTGTCTAGTTATTTGACAGCAGGAGAGAAGGAGGCAAGAGCCTGGACTTTCAAGCAAGGAATGACTGCACCCCAGTGTGCAGGGGTGATCCATACGGACTTTGAAAAGAGCTTCATTAAAGCAGAGGTGGTTTCCTATGTTGATTTGATTGCCGCTGGGTCGATGCAAGCGGCCCGTGAAAATGGTAAACTTCGACTGGAAGGAAAGGAATATATTTTCGAGGATGGCGATGTCGCCCTCTTCAAATGTAATGCCTGATTTCTCCCTCTGATGGTTGCCTTCGTTGCCTGAAGCCTACATATTTTAGTTTAGATGTTCCTTTCTAATTTTAGCCCAAACACACTCGGAAAATTTTGTATTCCCTTGGGAATCCTGGTTTTTTTTGGCTCTTGTAGCGAAGATCCAGAAATTCAAAGTTATTCCATCACTCCCGAATATGATGGCCCGGTGATTGTCTGGAAGTTGCCCGATCATTGGGGTGAAAACCCGGAACTTTCCGGTCCCCTAGCCGGATCATTTCATGTCAAAACGGACTCTGGGCCGAAAGGAAGAATTGGAGTGATGCCCTTTCGTGAAGCGGTCTCATCTCTGGAGATTACCAATATGTTTGGTATGGAACTTGGATACCAGGGATTTAATCAAGAAACTCTGAAGCAGGTACTACAGGTAAAAAAAATTGAGGGTAAAAATTTCGACTGGATTCGCTTAACCGAAAGAGTACAGAGTGAAAATCCGAGCACCGCCCTCCTGGCAATCTTGAGAAATGAACAAGATACCTGGCTTTTTCCTTTTATCGCTGATGCCCAGCTCATTAATGCGGAGATGGAGTCTTTCACCAATTTCCTTGGTTCCATCATTGCACGGGCTGGAGAAAAGAAAATTCGGGCGGCTATGCCCGCATTACCACCCCCCCCAGTTCCCACAGCAAGTGGAAATCCAACTTGGGAGACTCCCAAGCATTGGTTACCGGGGAAGGTATCCTCGATGCGAGTTGGTAGTTTTCTAGTACAAGACGAAAATGGAAAGGAGCTAGATTTTTCCATCACCACATTTCCGGGAGATGTTGGTGGCTTGCTTCCGAATATTAACCGTTGGCTTGGGCAGGTAAATCTGCCCGAGGTCAATCCCGACTCTCAATCAAAATATGTTTCCGAAATTATTCTAGACGAAAAATCGGCTCAGTTATTGATTGCAGAAAATGAAGAAAAATCGGTCTACGGTGCCCTTTATTTCGGACCTTCCCAGTCTTGGTTCTTTAAACTTATCGGCGATTCTGAGCTGGCAAGAGTTGAGAAAGAAAATTTTCTTAGTTTATTGAATACTGTCTGTTTTCATGATCATTGACCCACATTTTCCATATTAACCTTAATCCATGAGTGCTAATACTCGAAAAAATAAAAGTCCTTTTTCCTTAGGAGTTCGAAAAAAGACTTTTCCATGGTTGGTTCCTTTGTCCTCGGTTCGGCTTACTCTGGTCCTCCTTAGCTTATCGATGATTTTAATCTTTGTTGCCACCCTCGAGCAGGTTCGGATCGGAATTCGTGGTGCCCAGGCCGAGTACTTTGAGAGTTTTTTTGGTATTTGGTACTACCCCACTGAATTTTGGGGTGGATCATTTCTAAATTTCATCCCTCTCCCGATTCCGGGAGGATATTTGCTCGGTGGCTTGTTAATCCTTAATTTGATCGCGGCTTTTATCACCCGCTTCCAAATGACCTACAAGAAGATGGGTATTCAAATCATTCATCTGGGGATCATCCTCCTTTTAATTGGTCAAATGGTAACGCAAGCCATTCAAGTTGAATCAAGAATGCAAATCAACAAGGGAGAAACCAGTAATTATTTGGAACGCTTCCATGGGGTCGAACTGGTATTTACGGACATTACCGATGCCTCCGAAAGTAAGGTTGTAGCAATTCCCGAGGAAATGCTTGAAGTGGGGCGCACCTTGAAAACCCCAAAATTCCCTCTGAAGGTTCGGGTTAAGAGCTTTGGTCCCAATTGTAATTTTGATTTGAAAGAAAGTGGAGAAAATAGAGGAAATATCACCGCTGGGGTGGACCGCGGGGTTGGAGTCTCATCGAATTTATCGATCACGCCAATCGAGGAAGATTTTAGTGCTGAAGGTGTCAATTTTAGTTATGCGGTATTTGAACTCCTGGACCAAAGTGAGAGTTTGGGAACATGGACCGCGGTAGCACATCCTGCGGGCAACAGCAGGTGGGAATTAATCCATCCAAAACTTGCGGGTCTTTCTTTTCAACCCATCCGACATGACGGCAGGTTATGGGGGATGGAACTCAGAGCAAAACGCGAATACCTACCCTTCTCCATCGAATTACTTGGAATTGAAAACGAGTTTTATCAAGGCACCGATATTCCTCATAATTTCGAGAGCCATATCAACCTCAATCTTGAAAGTGGACAGAAGCGAAAGGCACTGGTTTACATGAACACCCCTCTTCGACATGCAGGGAAGACTTTTTATCAATACCAAATGAATAAAGCAGCTGATTACTCCGTCTTCCAAGTAATTCGTAACCCCAGCTGGTTGGTTCCCTACATTGCCTGTATTCTGGTCTCGGTCGGACTCCTCTGGCAATTTAGTTTCCATTTAATTTCCTTTCTACGAAAACAAGCGAAAGCGGCTCCTGCGGTATGAAGTTCCTGACTAAATTTCCCATATTACCAGGTTTTCTTTTCTGCCTGGGTCTTTATCTAGCGATTTTGCCGATGGGATCTACAAGGTCGTCTCTTTTTGATTTTTTCACTCCTGAATCCAAGCCTGAAACGGAAACTATCGATTTGGAAGGGTTCTCCCATATCCCAGTCCTCCGGGGTGGAAGAGTCAAGCCAATGGATAGCGTAGCCCGCAACACCTTGCTGGTCCTTCGTAACAAAAGGACTGCCCTCGATGAAAGTGGTACTAAAATCCCAGCGATCGAATGGTTTGCCAATGTCTTGTTTGATCCTGAAGAAGCAGACAAGTTAAAGACTTTCGTGGTCGATCATGATCAAGTCCTTGGTCTGCTGAATCGAAAGTTTGCAAAGGATGGAAAATTTTACTCGTACAATGACCTCGAACCCTATCTAGAACAGATTGATCAAAGTGCCCGGGAGTCGGGCAAATTGGAAAGGGAAAAACAGGATAGTTTTGATCAGAATATTATCGACCTCTACCGAAGCTTAATACTCTACCGAAAACTTAAGCATACCCTCTCCCCTCCTGCTCCCCCCTCTGATAGTGAAATGATTGCCGACCTGGGTATTGAAGATCTGTTTTTCAACCCCGAGACGGACCCTGATCAAGTTTCAGAATACCAACGCTTTCGAGACCTGACCCAGGCTATTTCTAAGGAAGCAGATTCGATCCGAATGGGAAGTAATGAATTCGCCAAGGTGGTGTTCATGCTCGACCATTATTCCAGGGCAAATCTATGGTCTGAATTTTTCCCGGTCCCTCCAGAGCCTGGGGATGCCAAGAAAAAATGGAGAAAAGTGGGTGAATCAATGGTGGGCGAAGAACCCCTGGATTCCCAAGAAAAAAGAAACCTCGACCCTGTTCAGTTTTCTTCCCTTCTCCGAGAATTAGTTTTAACCGAGCCAAATGAATTAAGAAAGAAAATCGATTTCATTTATGAAACCGAAAAAATGAACCCGAGTGCCCTATTCGCCGCCCAGTATGCTGAGGCCATCAAGCTTCGCAGAGATGTTGACCCTATCCTGCAATCTTATGAAGACCTCAGGATTTCTTTCCTGGATAAAGATCCAGTCCGATTTAACTCCGCAGTTGCTTCAATTCGTAACGCCTGTGAAGAGCGTGCACCTGATCAGGTTGGGAAGATTAATTTCGAAAAAACTTACAATGAATTCGAACCTTTTTACCGAAGTTCCCTGGCTTACATTATTATTTTTGTCTCTGCCTGTCTTTCTTGGCTTTGCCTCGCTTCCGATAGTGCAAAATTTAATTCAAAGCACGCGACCAGCTTTCGAAATGTTGCTTATCAACTGACCTTGATCATTCTTCTCGCTCACACTTTTGGTTTGCTGGGGAGAATGTATATTGAAGGCAGGCCACCGGTTACTAACCTCTATTCATCCGCCCTTTTCATTGGATGGGGTGCGGTTTTACTTTGTTGGTTTACTGAAAAATACCTAAGGCTTGGGATCGCTTCCGCGATGGGTGCGGTAGTGGGTTGTGGAAGTTTGGTGATCGCTCACAACCTAAGCCTGGATTCTTCCCTTAATCCAACGGGTGACACCATGGAAATGATGAGAGCGGTGCTAGACTCCAATTTTTGGTTAGCCACTCATGTGGTCACGGTCACCATTGGATACTCCACCACCTTTCTGGCAGGATTCTTGGGCATAGCCTATGTGATCCATTATCTCCTTTTTCAAGTCACTACTTCTCCAAACAGCAGTGGTAAATTATCAACCCTTCTTTCCTCCTCTCGTAAACAAGTTGAGAAAACTCTGGGATCGATGATTTTTGGAATTACATGCTTCTCCTTATTTTTCAGCCTGATTGGTACCGTGTTGGGCGGAATCTGGGCAGATCAATCATGGGGTCGATTTTGGGGTTGGGATGCCAAAGAGAATGGTGCTTTGCTGATTGTCATCTGGAATGCAATCATTCTCCACGCCCGATGGTCCGGTGTTGCCCGGATCCGGGGAATTTCTTGCCTGGCCATCTTTGGAAATGTAGTCACTGCTTGGTCTTGGTTTGGTACCAACATGCTAGGGGTCGGGCTTCACTCTTATGGCTTTATGGACAAGGCTTTTAACCCATTGATGTCCTTTATTGTTTCTCAGGTTGTTGTGATCGCTTTGGCCTACACCGTTCCAATTCTTTTTAGGAGACCAAGTATCAAAACTGGTTAGTTTATTCTTTTGACTTTGGGAGGGATCGCCTTGGAGTCTTATCCAGTCCATCTCTTAAGACTTTGATAACTTCATCAACCGGTCTGCCAAAGGCACAGGGAAAAGGAATTTCTTTTTTTTCCTCCTTGTCCCCGACTGGGCTCTTCAACCTCAAGATGATCAGCTTGCGATTCATATATTCTTCCCATTCAATACTCTCAATATTTTGATGAGGTACTTTTTTTCTTCCCCACCAAGTTCTTAAATCGAAACCATCCCGGTCGATTCTTAACCTCGACCAGGTAAGCAACTGGTCCGCAAAATTAAGGATCGAAATTACCAGTACCAAAACCGTAATAATCCAACCGGCAAGAGGTCCAAGAAAGTCCATAAATGCGAAGTAAATGGAACAAATAAATAAAAACAATGTGAAGCCAAGTTGCCTCCACCAGATCGGCTTAATTACGATAAAATCTTTGGTCTTGGGCTTACCCACAAGCTTTTAAGAATGGGTTGAAATTCTAATAATCTTTGCGACTAAGATGGACGGAGGGTGGGAAATAGAATGGTATCTCTAATATTTGCGGCATTGGTTAGAAAAATTACCAGTCGATCAATGCCCATGCCCATGCCCCCTGCTGGTGGCATTCCGTGTTCAAGCGCAGTCAGAAAATCTTCATCCAGTTCTTGCGTTTCCTCACCAGCCTGAATCATAAAAGCTTCCCGTTGGACATCAGGATCATTCTGCTCGGAATAAGCGGGCGCAATTTCTTGCCCGTTAATGCAAAGTTCAAACACGTCAATGGTCGAGGGGTCTGATTCCGTAATTTTAGCAAGGGGACAAAGTTCACGAGGAATATGGGTGACGAAAGTGGGCTGTATCAAAGTGTGCTCAATCACTTTTTCAAAAACATCATTGGTAACTTCAAAATCTTCCAATTCTGGGTCTTCCTCGATCCCCATGTCTTTGCACTTTTTAAGCTTTTCACTCTTTGCTAACTCAAACCAATCCTCTTGCCCAACCGCATCGATAATAAGGTCTTTATATTTTGCTTCTCTCCATTGGCCCGAAAGTTGGATGGGTTCCCCTTCGGCTCTCTCGATGGTTAGAGAGCCTATGGCTTTATCCGCAACATGCTGGATTAAGGACTGGGTTAATTCCATCATCCCACGATAGTCTGAATAGGCTTGATAGGCCTCGAGCATGGTGAATTCAGGATTATGCCGTCTGGAAAGGCCCTCGTTTCTAAAAACTCGACCGACTTCAAATACCCGATCGAAACCACCAACTAAAAGACGCTTGAGATGAAGTTCCAATGCAATCCGCATCGAAAAATCACAATCCAAAGCATTGAAATGGGTACGGAATGGACGGGCAGCAGCACCACCGGAAACCGCTTGAAGCATCGGAGTTTCAACCTCCAAGAAATCCCGACTCCAAAAGAACTCACGAATCTCCCGGATGATTTGGCTTCTCCCACGAAAACGATTCCGGGAATCATCATTTACAATCAGATCAAGATATCGTTGGCGATAGATTTGCTCATTATCGGTTAAACCATGCCACTTCTCCGGCAAAGGACGAAGGGCCTTGGATACCAATTTATACTCCTTGGCCCGAATAGTGACCTCCCCCGTCTTGGTTCGAAAAAGGGGTCCACGAATTCCAATAAAGTCACCCAGGTCTAATTTCTTGAAGGATGCATATTGATCTTCTCCGATCTCATCTCTTCTAACATACGATTGAATTTTGCCAGAGCGGTCCAAAATTTTTAGAAAGGATGCTTTTCCCATTAGACGAAAGGCGACAATTCTACCAGCCACGGAGACTTCCGGACCTTGTTCTTCATCCTCCGGCAACAAGCTGATCGCTTCGGTTGAAACATGGGTTTGATCCCAATTGGTACGAAAAGGGTCTACCCCCTCCTCACGCATGCGCAGTAACTTATCTTGGCGGACTGCATCTTGATCGCTGCAGTCCAAATTTTGTCTAGGCTGTTCTGGGTCTGTCGCCTCTTCGTTCGTAAATTCCAAAAATATGTATTTTTTTGTCGGTGAAGACAATGGGAAAAGCCTCTTAGACAGGCAAGAATCTTGAATTTATTACAAAGTTGGAGAAGGTGCCAGGGCAACTCGGAAGCCAAGGTTGCGGAACCGGTGATGCAAGGAGTTTGTGGATCGAGACGATGACTTGCACTCAACTGCAGGTTTCATGTACGCACCCCCCCTGCTAATTCTGAACTCATCTTGTTCACTGTCATTAAGTAGAGTATTGACAAATGAATTACCCACCCATTCCCGAACATTCCCGTATAGATCAAATAGTCCCCAGTCATTGGCAAATTTCAACCCAACCGGATGCATTTGCTTGCGGCTATTCCCGCGGAACCATCCGTGTTTATGAAGTTCGCTTGGATCGTCTCCAAAGTAATAATCAGTTAAGGAACCAGCTCGGCATGCATATTCCCACTCTACTTCAGTGGGGAGACGGTACTCATGCTTAGCGGGCAATGTACCCTCATTATTCGCAAGCATGGTAAGAGCACGGCAAAAGGAAACTGCATCCAGCCAAGAGATGTTATTTACCGGGTAATTGTCGGAATCTTCACCCAGTGTTAATTCAGAAAAACTGGGGTTCGCACCCATAATCTTGGCATATACAGCCTGGGTAACGACATATTCACCAAGCCAAAAGCCATCCCTCACATGAACCAGTCTTCTTTCATCGGAGTAAGGAACCAAAATCGTAATTTCCCCGGGTGGAATCCATTTAAAGGCACCTGCATAATCATTAAGGTGTGGCTTCTGGGGTTCCGCTTTTTCCTCCTTCGATTGCGTTGTAATCGTGACATCCAGAGCAAAGGGGTGTCTTGTTTTATTGGATTTGTCCTCGGTAGGTGCCGGTAGTGCCGTTTCTATTAACTCTGGAATTTGAGGCGGAACTATGGGTTCAGAAACAGTTTCTGGAATTAGGTGATTTGGGTTTGACTTTAGGTTATGCCTCTTTTCAAACCTTCGGTTTTGAGCTTCCAAAGCTTTACTCCATAAAGACCACAATTGAATAGCGTAATCAATTTCTTCTTCTACAGGGCTCTCCTGTTGTTTTTGCTCCTGAGGATTTAACTCGTAAGAATCCTGCCTTATCAGCAAGGCTTTGCAGGCATTTTCTGCCCAATTAGTCTCTTTGATGGATATGGACTGAAATTGTTGAAGGCACAATGAAAGACCGGGTGGAAGTTGAGTATCTTCCAGAAAAATTGTAAGAATTTCCTTATTCTCGCTGAGGGCATATTGCACTTCCATTCGAACATATCTGGAATCCGCCGAGCGAGGGGATACAAAAACTACGAAGGAGGAGGATTTCTTGATAGCTTGGGCGAGTTCATCCACCCATTCACCAGCTGGAGGAATCCCTTCGTCGTACCAAATATTAATTCCTCTTTCCCTAAATCCCCGAATGGTTTGGTAGACTTTTACCTTATCGGCGTGGGCATAGCTGATAAAAGAGTATGGTCCATCCCCTGAATAAGATTCAAAAGGTGAAGGAATATCCGCTGCACTTTGCATGGAATGGGATAGCTTCATAACAACGCCCTACGAAATTAATTTATCCGAGTATCCTTTCCGTTGAAGTATGTAAACTGGATAGGTTCCATATTTTTTAGCTAAATCAATGTTCCCAGCATATTCAAAATCATATTCTTCATATCCAAAAGAGATCAAAGCCGCAACGGTTTCAGAAACAAAAACGGAACCAGGCAAAACAATGGGCTCAATCCGGGCAGCTTGATTAACATGACTACCAAAAAAGTTTCTTCGTTTAAGAATCGGATCAAATTCTTCATATGCCGGACCTGCATGCATCGAAATCCGAACATCCATATTTCCATTGGGCAACCATTCGGACCATTTTCCATCCGTAAAATAGTCCCTCATTCCAAGTACTAATTTCAATGCACTTTCTAAATCTTCAAAAACGGCAAAAAAACTATCACCCCAAGTATTAACAAAGGAAGGCTGGCTAGGTAATTTATCGATCATTTGGGCAACGCCTCCGTGAAAGGCACCCACAAATTGACTGGTTAAATCCTCCGTAATTTCACTAAAGCCAGCAACATCCGCAAAAATCATGGTTTTCACGGAACGGGATGCTTTCAAGTCATCCCCAAATCCATCATGAGACATTTCACTTTCTATCGGAGCATCCACAACCCTTGCGGTTTTCAACCCGGGCAAATCGGTCAAAACCTCATTGGCATCTATAATGACAGGTTCATTAAAAACGGACTTCCACGATTCCACCAGTTCTCCAGTACCTCCAACCGATCCGGGTTTACCATCCCAGAAAACCAGAAGCTGGGGATCTTCGTCCAAGCCTCTTCCACGCATCGCAGCGAAACCAATCATTACCTGATTACAAAATGAAAAAAGCGAGTCATCCCCGTAATATCCCTCATGGGTCACATAGTGAACCGATGTAGCGTGATCCAATACATTCTCCAACCTTGTAACCCAGTCACCACCCGCTCTCCTAACACTGGTCTCAATGAACTCATCCTTTGCAAATGGAAGGAAAATATGCGTTTCCCCTCCCCTTTCAATCATAGTCTCAAGAAATAAAATGTCGGTACCGCAAGCAGCAGAGCTATAGCCGCAATTGGCCCCCATCCTTTCCAAGGATTCTTCGATTCTCAGCTTTGCGATCTTTTCGGCCTCAGGAGGAAATCGACGATTGGCCCCTGAATTGTCAATCACATGACCGGAGCATGCCACAATTCCCAGCACTGGAAATGCAGCGGCAATTTTATCGCGGATAGACGAATCTGTGTAGAGGGAAGAAATTTGTAGAGCTTGCTTCCTGGTACTAGCAATATGAGAGGGTTTAGCCTCTTCAAGGTTTACGGCTCCAGTATAGGTGAGTACTGCTTCATCAATTTCACCCAGTAACAAACTTGCCTCCGCTTCCGTTGCCAGAACCCAATAAGAAGCATCTCCCCTCTCTCTGAGAGTCCGACAAATTTCCCTGGCAAAATTTGCGTATTTATGAGCTTTGGGAATGTTATGAGAAACAAAGTGCATAAAAGCCACATTGATACATGGATAATATTGGCTGTCTAAGTTATCAACTCCACTTTCCGCTTCCTCAAGCTGAGCAACAAATGCCTCTTTGTAGCGGAAAATTGCAAGCTCTGCGTAGTGACTCTTGTTCTCCGGATTAATGGAATACTCGCAAAGATCTTTATAGGCACTGGCCAAAAGACTTTGAGTCTCAACATCTCGTACCCCTGAGGTTACAAGTTCCTCTAAAATTTTGGTGGCCATCATTGGAGAGCCTGCCTTGCAAAGAGCATGGGCTGCTTTTTGGGAAAGTGACCAGTCATTCTTGTGCTTTCCTAAGCCTTCTTTAGCCACATCGTGAGCCAAAAGAAACTCCCCTACTTGAATCATCCTGCCACAAAGATCTAGGTAAGCTTTTGGTGACGAATTTTGTTTATCAAACACCCTCCATTGCTGACGCAAACTTAAAGTGTGACGCTTGGCTAATTGGGACATACTCCAATCAGTTAATGCTATAATTTGAAAACTTACGAGAAAAAATCCAACCGCAAATTGCGGTTATGTGGACTACATCTTCTCGTATCTAGTGCGTAGCATTTGAGTAAAGGCAGCAACTTTTCGCGCATTACGCTTCTTATCAGAGGGCTTCTCAAAATATCTTTTGGCCCTAACATCACGAATAACGCCTTCTCTGTCCAGGCGCTTTTTCAAGCGCCGGATGGCACGATCCATGGGTTCACCTTTACGAAGTTTGATTTCAATAGTCATAGGAAAAAGTTACAACCTATCAAAGTTGCGAATCTGGTCAAGTAGGAAGAACAACAAAGAAATTTCTCATTTTCTAGAATAGGTTCTCTCTTGGGGAGGATCTGGTGGTTTGATCTTAACCCTCGCGGCTCTAACCGGTGCTTTTGCCCTCCACTTCTGAAAAGTTTCAGAAGTGATTCGCATAGTAAAACGGTCATCCACTTCAGCAACCAATCCAGTATCTTCATTATCCTTCGCAAATCCAAGACGAATCAAAGTTTTGCCCAAGCCCTTATCTGAAAAGACGAAGATTTCTTCCAAAAAAGAAACAATGTCTTTTGATTCCGGGTCAAGTAGCCAAGTGATCTCTTCGATTAAGTCATTCAACGCAGCATCCACCGGTAACGCAGAGTTTGCCGTTATTCGAGTTTCACCATCTCGATGAGAAGCAACCCCCTCGATCACCATGATGTCCCCTTCTTTCAACTTGTGCCCAAATTTTTCATAAGCTTCGGTAAACATGGGGAGGGAAAAATCTTTCTCTTTGGTCATCAAGGTAAATCGTGCCCAAGGTTTTGCATCTTTCTTGGTGTACCTTCTTTCCAATTCTCCTAGCACTCCACAAAGACGAAAGGATCTTTTCCCTTCTAGGTTTTCAAGATCTTCCCCCTTTATTGTATCCAACAAAGGACCAAGTCCGCCAAGCGTATCTACCGGATGCCCGGTCAAGAAGAACCCTAAAAGTTGCTTTTCTAGCTTTAATTTCTCCAACTCATCCATTTCCTCGACCTCCGGAAGATGATTGCCCGGAGAAAAGTCATTGGTTGTACCTGAATTAGACAGGTCTTCATCGGTACCCATCATGTCAAACAGGTTGACCTGCCCAGCCTCGCGATCCTTCCTTCTCAACTGAGCCTCGCCCATCGCCCGATCCAAGTCCGCTAGCAAAGCAGCTCGATTCCCTTCCAATGCATCAAAGCCTCCCGACTTGATTAAGCATTCCAAAACTCTTTTGTTTACCGCTTTTCCATCCACTCTTTCCACCAGGTCGGTAAAACTTTCAAATGCACCTGCTTGCTCCCGCTCCTCCACAATGATTTTTCCTGCGATATCCCCAACTCCTTTAACCGCTGCCAGACCAAAACGAATCGACCCAAGCCCTTCGCCTTTGGATACCAATGGGGTAAAGTTTTCACCGGACTCGTTGACATCAGGACCAAGCACCGAGATTCCCATTTCCGAACACTCGCCGATAAAATGAGACAGCTTATCTGAGTTTCCAAGATCACAAGCCAAGACCCCAGCCATAAAGTCGACTGGATGATTCGCTTTCAGG
>OZSS01001143.1_pt1 | contig 12475 bp, 13 predicted proteins | sample 1779911 | NCBI WGS metagenome assembly OZSS01 (sample SAMEA2603589, study PRJEB24840) | metagenome | biome: Water; feature: Photic zone; material: Seawater sample | place: Mediterranean Sea | collected 2013-11-12 | depth 10 m | reverse complement strand
GGACTATATTGCACCCTTTTTAAAATACCGAACCTATCACGGTTGTTCGATGTCGATGGCTGTACAAAAAGCGTCGGAACTTGCGTGGGCAGATGAGGCACACGTGATCGAAAATCGCGCGCTCTATGCTCAAAAATTCAAGCAAGCCGCCGATGAGATTGAACAAAAAGCCGCCTTGCAACAATTCGGACAGGACACACTAAAACATGCTGAGGCAATCCGCGATAAATATATCATTACTGGCGAAACGGCAGATGCTGCGCTGATGTTTTTACCGTCGGAAAGCATTTTCTCCGAATTACATCTGCGTCGTGCCGATATCGTCGATAAGTGCCGTTCCATGAGGGTTTACCCTGTCTCACCCAATACCATGTCGCTGACATTGAATACGGTACGCGCAATTATGAGGGACGTAAAAATGCGCGAACAGGCCAGTATTATTCAAAAAGAAGTGCATGTCATGATTGAGGATGTGGTGCGCCTTAATGACCGTATCACCAAATTGCGTAGTCATTTTGACCAAGCCAATAAAGACATAGAAATGATTGAGACTTCCGGTACAAAAATCTCACGACGCGGCGAGAAAATTACCGCGCTGGAGGTTGAAGAACCAAAAACAGATAAAGAAAATATCAGCGATAATACAGGCGATAAAATAAGCGACCCGGCAGATGATCTGCTGTCGTCGTAATGGGGCTTGCCTTAAAATTCAGTTCTGGACTTCATGGCCTCTGCAAGTGTGCCATCATCCAGATAATCCAATTCCCCACCGACCGGCACGCCATGGGCAAGACGTGAAACTGTAACGTCACAACCTTTGAGCATATCCATAATATAATGCGCGGTGGACTGCCCTTCAACCGTGGCGTTTGTCGCCAGAATAACTTCTTTCACCAATCCCGTGTCACAACGTGTTTTAAGACCGTTAAGGCTCAAATCTTCAGGTCCTACGCCATCCAATGCAGACAAAACACCACCAAGCACATGATATCTTCCCTTGGTCGCTTTAGCGCGTTCCAGCGCCCAAAGATCACCAACATCCTCAACAACACAAATAACACTGTCATCATACTCATGAAAACTTTTTATCAGATTCGCTTTCATTCAGCCTGACTTCACTCAGCATGACTTCACTCAGCATGACTTGACGAAGGTGGAAGCACATCGTATCTCAGATATATGACAATAAGACCTATAATAGCCGTGCCGGACCCCAGACTGAAGCAAGTATCTGAGCCTGTTGAGGCGGTGACTGATGATTTACGGCAACTTATGGATGACATGGTGGAAACCATGCATGATGCGAGCGGCATTGGATTGGCGGCCATTCAGGTGGGTGTCAGTAAGCGGGTCATTGTCATGGATTTATCCCCCAGTGACCCAGTTGATGATGGCGAAAGTGAGGACAGATACGACCTCTCCGAACTTAAAGACGAACCTATCAGATATTTTGTGAATCCCGAGATTATCTGGACGTCTGAGGAGATGAGTAATTATCAGGAAGGGTGCCTCTCCGTTCCGGGTTTTTATGATGATGTTGAACGTCCCCAAGCCTGTAAAGTTACTTATCTCGACTATCAGGGCCACCCCCAGGAACTTGATTGTGACGGATTACTGGCAACGTGTATCCAGCATGAAATGGATCATCTTAACGGTGTTGTTTTTCTGGATCACTTATCACGTTTAAAACGCGACATGATTGTCAAAAAACTCCGAAAGCTAGCCAAAGAAACTAATGTTGTTGAGCCCCGATAAAAGCAGGTGTTTTAGGCTTGCAAAGGTTCTTTCATGAGATTGATTTTTATGGGAACACCTGACTTTTCCGTGCCGGCCCTTAATGCCTTGCATGAGACCGGGCATGATATTTGTGCCGTCTATACGCGCCCGCCTGCCAAAAAAGGGCGCGGTATGAGCGAGACATTATCCCCAGTTCATGAATGTGCGGACGTTTTGGGCCTGGATGTGTTGACGCCTAAAAATTTTAAGTCACCTGAAACAGTGGCAACATTTGCATCTCATCAAGCAGATTTGGCGGTGGTCGTGGCTTATGGTTTGATTTTACCTGAAAGTGTTCTCTCTGCCCCTGACAAAGGCTGCTGGAATATCCATGCATCCTTACTGCCAAGATGGCGCGGAGCTGCGCCAATTCAAAGAGCGATTATGGCCGGTGATAAGCAAACGGGTATTTGCATCATGCAAATGGAAGCGGGTCTGGATACCGGGCCGGTTTTGCTAAGGCGGGAAATTGATATTGACGACACAGACACGGCCTCGAATTTGCACGACCGGCTCATGGAGTTGGGTGGCAATACCATTGTTGAAGCAATTAATGAATATGAAAACCTTCAGCCCATTCAACAAAGCGAGACAGGTGTGACCTATGCCCAGAAAATTGACAAACTGGAAAGCCGGATAAATTGGTCAGAGAATGCTGATCAACTTGATTGCTTTATTCGCGGCCTGTCCCCTTTCCCCGGCGCTTGGTTTGATGCTGAGGGTGACCGTGTCAAGGTGCTTACAGCCCGCCCTGTAGAGAGCTTATCAGATACCAAGCACAAAGCCGGGGAGGTTTTGGACCTTGATAGCGGGACGCCAATCATTGCTTGTGGTCTCGGTGCGCTGGAATTGGTGCACCTTCAACGCGCCGGAAAATCGGCTATGGCAGGTGAAGAATTTCAACGTGGCAAAGGTCTGAAGCCCGGAACGCTTCTGTCATGACGCAAAGATTCAAACTCATTATTGAATATGAAGGCACTCGGTTTTGTGGTTGGCAAACCCAGCGCGGGGGCGGTGCGGTGCAGGATGCTTTATCGGAAGCTGTGTTTAAATTTTGTGGTGAAGAGGTGAATGTCAATGGTGCGGGCCGCACGGATACTGGTGTTCATGCCCGTGGGCAGGTTGCACATCTGGATATTGAGAAATCTACCGATGCATCAACTCTCCTTAAGGCATTAAATTTTCATCTGAAGCCTCATCCTGTAGCAGTGCTTTCTGCCCAGTTGGTTGATAATGAATTTGATGCCCGTTTTTCAGCCCTTCGCCGCCATTATGAATATCGTATTCTGTCGCGACGCGTGCGTCCGACACTTATGGTCGAGAGGGTATGGTGGGTGCCTGTTGAATTGGACGTTGCGGCTATGCAGGAGGCGTCGGTGCGTTTAACGGGGCGTCATGATTTCACGACTTTCCGCTCGGCTCATTGTCAGGCGGCGTCGCCTGAACGTTCGCTTGATCGGCTTGATGTGGTCGCTGAGGATGGTGAGATTCGGGTTCGGGCAGCAGCACGAAGTTTTCTCCACCATCAGGTGCGCTCCATGGTCGGTTCCCTGAAACTTGTTGGGGAAGGTAAGTGGTCAGCAGATAATTTATCTGCCGCACTTGAGGCCAAAGACCGTGCCGCCTGTGCACCTGTTGCACCTGCACATGGTTTGTATTTTATGTCTGTGGATTATGAAAAATAGCCGGACAGAATTTCTTGATAGATGTTTGTCAGAGATCGAATGTCATCAACTCTGACATGCTCATCCACCTTGTGCATGGTCTTGCCGACAAGACCAAACTCAATGACACGGCTATGATCTTTAATGAACCGCGCATCAGAAGTGCCGCCACTTGTTGATAATTCAGGTGTCATACCCAATGTTTTTTCCACGGCACTGACAGCCAACTCACTCAAAGCACCTGTCGGTGTCAAAAAAGCCTCGCCGGAATGATTGATATCCACACTGAGCGAGAATTTATTTTCACCATCAACAGCATCGTTCAAGGCATCATGAGCCGTGTTGAGGTTTTCATTAATCCAGTCGGTAATGCTCTCGCGATTCCATATATCATTATATCGGATGTTAAAACGTGCTTGCGCCAATGCAGGAATGACATTGGTTACTGCATTGCCTACATCAAAGCCTGTCAGTTCCAGATTGCTTGGCTGGAAATGAGGGGTCCCATCGTCAAGTTTTGCAGCGATTAACCTCTCCAATAATTGGACAAGATGCGGAACAGGGTTCGCCGCGCGATGTGGATAGGCGACATGGCCCTGAATACCTTCAACGGTAATTGTAGTATTCACACTGCCACGACGCCCGATTTTAATCATTTCGCCCAATGTTTCGGGGTTGGTTGGCTCACCGACAATGCAATCATCTATGACTTCTTGCTGGGTGCTTAACCAATCTAGCATTTTAATTGTGCCATTGACTGAAGGGCCTTCTTCATCGCCGGTAATCAAGAGACTGATTGACCCTTTGGGTTTGCCCTCTTGCGCGAGATAATCTGCTGTGGCGGCTACAAAAGCTGCAATCGCCCCTTTCATATCAGCCGCACCGCGCCCCCATAATTTGTCATCGGAAATCTCGCCGGAAAACGGGTCTTTCTGCCAACTATCAGTGGCGCCGACAGGGACAACATCTGTATGACCGGCAAAGCAGATATGCGGCGCCGTGTCACCGATACGTGCATAGAGATTATCCACACGGGCCGTGTCCGGTTCTTGAAAAGGAAGGCGCGTGCACGTAAAGCCTATATCCGTCAGCACTTTTTCAAGTAAATCCAATGCGCCGGCATCAGCAGGCGTCACGGACGGACAGCGTATCAGTTCGGCGGCAAAATTTACCGGATCAATCTGCATTAGTCCCTCAGCAACTCATTTATGGATGTTTTAGCGCGTGTACCCGCATCTACAGTTTTCACAATCACTGCACAAGCGAGACCGGGCTTGCCAGGTGTGCCGGAAGCGTCAGGCAACATGCCGGGGACAACGACTGAGAAAGGGGGAACTTCCCCATAAGAAAAATCACCACTTGCTCGGTCAACGATTTTTGTCGATGCCGATAAAAATACACCCATGGACAACACCGCGCCCTCACGGACAATAACACCTTCCGCAACTTCGGAGCGTGCGCCGATAAAGCAATTATCTTCAATAATTGTCGGGTTGGCTTGTAGAGGTTCCAACACACCGCCTATGCCTGCACCACCTGATATATGAACATTCTTGCCTATTTGGGCACAAGAACCGACCGTTGCCCAGGTGTCGACCATAGTGCCTTCATCAACATAAGCGCCGAGATTTACAAAACTGGGCATCAGGACAACATTTGGAGCGATGTAAGCGCCGCGCCTGACCACACAATTTGGTACGGCTCGGAAGCCTGCAGATGAAAAATCGTCTGCGCCCCAGCCATCAAATTTCGACGGGACTTTGTCCCACCAGCTTGCCGAGCCGGGGCCATGGGCGATGGTCGTCATATTATTGAGACGGAATGACAAGAGGACAGCTTTTTTTAACCACTGGTTGACATGCCAGCCGCTTTCATTTTTTTCTGCAACGCGCAAGGTGCCATTATCTAAAAAAGACATAGCCGCTTCAATTGCGTCTCTCTTCTCGCCGGTCATGTCGGGCGAGATATCATCAGGGTTCTCAAAAGCTGAATTGATAATTTTTTCTATTTCTTCGTAAGCGCCAGCCATAGCCGTCTCCATTCACAATCTCATATTGAAAATCTTGAAATGAACCTAATTATCCTTGCGGTTCAGTCAAGCATTCTGCCATTCATGTGACGTTTTATCACTTTCCGTTCATGAGGGACAGAAAATCCACCAGATTATCTATTTCATAATGTATGTGCCCGCCATCAGCGCCTTCATGCCCGATTTTGGCATGTTGCGGTGCATCATCTGATAATTTGGGTTTCAACCAAACAGTCGTCATGCCCAACTCATGCGCAGGTAACAAATTACGCGCCATATCCTCAAAAAAAATAGTTTCATCCGGGTTGATGCCATAATTGGCAATTAACTTGTGATAAACATTCTTGTCGGGCTTTGGAACATAGTCCGCCGCGCGGATATCGAAAATATCATCAAAATGATGCAAGACGCCAAGGCGATCGCTTACTCTTTCAGCATGTTTTTGTGTGCCATTGGTGAAAATATATTTTTTACCTGGGAGATTGTCGAGCGCGGAGGAAAGCTCAGGGTCCGGCGCAAGCGGTGAGACATCAATGTCATGCACAAAATCGAGAAACTCGTCCGGTTCCAGTCCGTGGAATTGCATCAGGCCTGACAGGGTCGTGCCATATTCCTTCCAATATTTTTTCTGGATAAAAAACGCCTCATCATGTGTCAGCCCAAGTTTTTCTTCAATGAATGCAGTCATGCGCACATCTACATGAGCGAATAAATTCTTTTCAGGCGGGTACAGCGTGTTGTCGAGGTCAAACAGATAGACGGTTTGGGCTCCTATAATTGGTGTAGGGGAAGACTTATTACTCAAAACGCATAATCCATTTCTGTTCTTTACCGGTGTCAATTTTCATAAAGCCGGTTTTGTCGAAACCTTTTTCGGCGCATTCATTCCGCCCTTCAATTGTGAAGCGTGTCGGTTTGGTGCACAGATTAAATGTCCCGCCCCAGATGAGTGGCTTGCCACCTTGTAAAAGCGGCTTTCCTTGTTTATCGACAGCTTCCGCATAAACAAAATAATATCGGTCCAGCAATGATTTATTGATGGCTCTAATACACTCATCGGAGGGAATTTTAAGCCAGCCCTGAGTGGTGAAATTATCTTTGCTGACAAATCCAATCGCCGACCAGACAAGATGGGGCGTGTCATTGCAAAGTTGGAGACCGCGCGTCTTGCTTGTTTCTTCTGCCTCTTCAAATAGTTTGGCGAGAAGGCTTTGTGTAATTGTTTTGCTCTGTTTGAGGTCATTCTTATTTTGAAAATCTTTGAGTGAGTCTCGTGTGCGACGTCCGGCAAAACCGTCAATAACACCAATTTCATAACCGATATCGGATAGTAATCTTTGCGCCCCAGCAACTTGCGCTTGTTTCCGGTTGAAATTATAGGACTCCGAAAAGAAAATCTGGTTCTTCTTGCTTGAATACTCCGCAGGAGAGAAATCCGCAGCTACATATCCACGCTTTCTGCATTCGCGGCGGCCATTTATGTCAAAATTTGTGTCATTGCGGATACAAAAACGCTCGGCGCCCGTAAAGTTTTGAACATCCCCCGCATGCACTTTTAAAGATCTTGCATAGACGAATAATTCAGCGCCGCTTGAGGGTGCTTGCGGTGCCGCTTCACATTTACCGGGGAACATTTTAACCCAGCCTTTGCTCTGGCTCGCATTGCCATCTTGTACTGCGGTGGCTGCTTCCAGCACATAGCTGGTGAAGTTACACAATTTGACGGTTTCTGCGGTAGCTGAATTTAAGCTAAAGATATTTGCCAACACACACGCAAACAGGGCCCAAGCGACCAGAATAGTGCTGCCCCACATGCCACGACTTTTTACACGGATAACCATCTCAGCTGTGCCTTCAAGAAACGAGTGTACCAGCCCCAAGGGCTGTGAAAAGTTCCAAAAGAATAGCATGCGGGATCCGGCCATCAAGAATCGCTACAGCTTCCACACCGTTTTTCCGAGCTGAAATTGCGGTGCCCAGCTTAGGTATCATGCCGCCAACGGCTGTACCGTTTTTGATAAGTGCATTGGCCTGACGCAAAGTGAGGTGTTCAATCAACGCACCTTTTTTATCCAGCACACCGGCCACATCGGTTAACATGAGTAATCTTTCCGCTTCAATAGCGGCGGCAATAGCCCCTGCTGCTGTATCGGCATTAACATTGAAGGTCTGGCCGCTCCGGGATGTTGCAACAGGTGCAATTACCGGAATCGCATCAGATCTGGCGAGGTCATACAGCACTTCAGGGTTTACCTTTTCAGGCTCTCCTGCAAAGCCGATATCAATCACCTTTTCAATATTACTGTCAGGATCACGGGTTTTGGCTTTTGTTTTCTTGGCGACCAACAAATTACCATCTTTACCGGACAGGCCAATGGCTCTCCCACCGGCCTGATTGAGCGCCGTAACAATCTGTTTATTAATAGAACCTGCGAGTACCATCTCGACAACTTCCATCGTTTTCCCGTCTGTTACTCTTAGGCCACCTGCAAATTTACTTTTCATGCCCAGTCTTTGAAGCATTTCAGCGATTTGCGGGCCTCCACCATGCACCACAACCGGATTAATGCCGGCCTGTTTCAGCAGAACAACATCGCGGGCAAAAGCCGATGAAAGTTCAGGGTCACCCATGGCATGTCCGCCATATTTAATGACGACGGTTTTTTTATCATAGAGTTGCATGAAGGGCAGGGCTTCTGTCAGCACATGCGCTTTCTCCAACCAATCGGCATGCTTCCCCGATTTTGAGGTTGTGGAGTTACGTTGCGTTGTTTTGCTCAGCTTTGTTTTACTCTGTGTGGACTTTCTAGGTGCCATGTCATCGTTTCCTGATTGATTAGGTTTTATACCCTATTGCGGGCAAATCAACCAGCCCGGCAATCTCGGCTTGAAGCAAATTAATGCCGTGGCCTTTGACCGCCGAGGTGGCAATCATCTCAGGGTGTGCCGCCGGCCTTTTTGCAAGCGCGGTTTGCATCGTTTGAAGTGTCGCTGCCAACGCATCTTGTTTGGGTTTATCCGCTTTAGTTAACACAATCTGATAAGACACTGCCGCTTCGTCGAGTAAATTCAGAATATCAATATCATTTGACTTTAGGCCGTGTCTCGCGTCGATCAAAACAAACACGCGCCGTAAATTCATCCGCCCGCGCAGATAACTTCTAAGGAGTTTGTTCCAAGCCGCGATTTTAGATTTTGACTCCTTGGCATAGCCATAGCCCGGCATATCCACCATCCATAGCGCATGGCCGGCTTCGTTAATAATTTCATCACGTTCAGCGAGCGTAAAAAAATTTAATTCCTGCGTGCGTCCAGGTGTGGAGGAAGTGCGCGCTAAAGCCTTGTGTCCGGTTAATGCATTAATCAGGCTGGATTTGCCGACATTGGAACGTCCGGCAAAAGCTATTTCAGTAAGGTCGGCATTTGGCAGACCGCTGACATCGACAACACCAAATTTGAAGTTACAGGGTTGCGCAAATAACCACCGACCTGCGGCAAGTCTTTCGGCTTCAGCCGGATTGATTTCCTGATCCGGCATCATCGCCCCCGCTTTTTTTATTTTTGCCAAAACCTAAATTGGGCAACAACTCGATGCTAGCACCGTGCCGGCTCATTATAACACCCTGCTGCATGAGTGACAGAAAGTTGTTCCATGCCCAGTAAATGACCAAGCCTGCAGGAAAGCTTGCGAGCAGGAAGGTAAACATAATTGGCATAAGTTGGAACACACGTCGTTGTACGGGGTCAGGTGCAGGCGGGTTCATTTGCATCTGAACAAACATGGTCAGACCCATAATAATCGGCCAGATGCCAATCATCAAGAATTGGGGAGGATCCCAGGGTATCACTCCAAATAGATTAAACAGAGAAGTTGGATCCGGCGCAGAAAGGTCGTTAATCCAGCCAAAGAAAGGTTGATGCCGCATATCAATGGTGACAAACAGGACTTTGTAAATTGAGAAAAAGACCGGAATTTGAATCAAAATCGGTAAGCATCCCGCAAGCGGGTTGAGTTGCTCCTCCTTATAGAGTTTCATCATTTCCTGCTGTTGCTGCATTTTATCATCCGCATAGACATCGCGGATACGCATCATTTCCGGTTGAAGCTTTTTCATTTTTGCCATTGTGACATATGACTTATTTGCCAATGGAAAGAATGCCAACTTAATCAGAACCGTCACAATCAAAATGGATACGCCGTAATTGCCAAAAATATCATAGAATAAGGCAAGTAGTTTAAACATAGGTTTGGTCAGGAAGTAGAACCAACCCCAATCAATCATCAGGTCAAATTTCATAATGTCCTGATTATTGTAGTTGTCGATTAGCTTAACCTGTTTTGCACCTGCAAAGAGGCGACCTGTTGTTTCAATTTGTCCGCCCGGTGCAAGCTGTTTGGGAGCTAGAGAATACAGCGCTTTATAGGCATCACCCTTAGCGTTTTGGCTGCCTGTCAGGCGCCCTCTGAAAATTTCATTCTGTGGCGGGATCAGAGCTGTTGCCCAGTATTTGTCTGTTAAACCAAGCCAGCCACCTGTTGTTGTCATGTCAAAGGCAGGGTCTTCTCTCAGATCGCCATAGCTAATTTCTTCCGACCCGTGCTCTGCTCCAAAGACCCCAATGCCGCCTTCATGCAGGACAAAGATTGGTGCATCCGGCACTGCGCCTAGGCGCGTAATGCGTCCATATGGAAAAAGATTGAAAGCTGTCTCGCCGGTATTTTCAACTGATTGCGTGACCGTGAACATATAATATGCGTCCACGGAAATATTTTGTCTGAAAATCAGTCCGTTCGGCGCTTCATATTTAAGCGTTACGGGTGTCTCAGGTGTTAAAACTGAGCCGTTTTCAATGACCCAAAGAGTTGTGCTGTTGGGCATATTGTCGGCATTGCCGTCAGCGCTGTTCCAGCCGTAACTGGCTTGCCACGTATTATTATCTCCAAGAGTTGCATGTTCCAGCAATCTTACTGAGGGCGCGTTTTCCTCAAGAGATGTCGGGAAATTGATCAGTTCAATATCATCAAATCGCGCACCCATGAGGGCGATGCTTCCGGACAGCTCTGGAGTTTGGATTTTCAATCTTGGGGTGTTGGTAAACCCTTTGTCTATTGAGGCGACACCTGGTTGCTCATTGAGTGCGCCATTGCCTAAACCGCTCTCCAAACCAAGGCCTAAACCACCAACTGTTGGCGCCACGACGTCGGATGCTTCATTTGCTTCAAGGCCGTTTTGTTGGCCTTCTAATTTTTGTAATTCAGCCTGTCTTGCCCGTTCTGCGGCTAGTTTGGGCTCAACAACAAAATATTGCCAACCGAGGAGAACAATCATGCACAAAAAAATGGCTGATAAAAAATTACCGTTTTTCTGATCCACACTTTACTCCTCTTGTTTTAATCACTGTTTGAAGAAACATTGCCTTGCGGCGCATTATAGATGCCTTGCGGCGCATTCTGGGTGCCCTGCGGCGCATCATGGATGCGCTTGAGGGCGGATTCAAGGTCTTTTAGCAAATCTCGAAAAGACCTAGCCAATGTTGCCTGACGACCGATTAGCACATAATCAAATCCACTTCGACCTGAATGCGGTAAAATTTGTTCAGCCGCGACTCGCAAACGTCGGCGAACACGGTTGCGCGCAACAGCATTACCGACTTTCTTGCTGGCGGTTAAACCATATCGAATATGATTGTGATTGGTATTGACGCGTGCCTGCAAAACCAGTCCGGGCATAGGTTTTTTTTCACCTTTGGCGGCGGCAAGAAATTCCGGCCTTATCTGCAAGCGTTCCAACTGTGTCATGAGACAGAATTTGAACGACCAGCTTAGGCCGACAGAACTTTTCTGCCTTTAGCGCGGCGGCGGTTTAAGACGAGTCTGCCATTTTTTGTGGCCATTCTGGAACGAAACCCGTGCCGGCGTTTACGCACAAGATTGGATGGTTGGAATGTCCTTTTCACGACACAGTCTCCTGAAAAATGCAAATGAGGGATTTCTAATATGAAACCCTGAATTAGAGCGTGGATATACCAAAATATTCAATAAAGTCAATCAATCGCTTGCTTTTCAGCACTTTTAATTCGCTTAAACTGATATTCACGCATGTCTCTCACTTTATCAATTATTTGTGAGGTGGTTTTTAAAGCTGGACAGGTCAGTCTTTCACCCTGATATTTGAAAAAAATTAACACGAGGAATTTCCGGTTTGGCAAAAATAAAGAAAATTACCCCATTGCTCTTTCTCTTTTCAGGTCTCATCGCTGCATTTTATTTTGATTTTGATAAGTATGTAGATTTTCAGTTTTTGCAAACTCATCAAGGCATTGTGAAAGGTTTTATCACTGATATGCCGGTTCAAGCGGCACTGCTTTATATGTCTCTATATGCGGTTTCCACCGCATTTTCTCTGCCTTTTGGTACAATTATGACGATATCCGGGGGCTGGCTATTCGGCGTCTTGATTGGCGGCATTCTCACGGTTATCGGAGCGACAATTGGTGCCTGCACTCTTTTTTTGGCGGCGCGGTATGCGTTTCGTGAGGCAATGGTTGCACGCGCAGGGGCGCGGTTGCAGCAATTTGAGGCAGGTTTTAAACGCCATTCGACCAGTTATTTACTGGCAATGAGGCTTATTCCTGTATTTCCGTTCTTTCTGGTCAACTTTCTCCCTGCTTTGATTGGTGTTAGGCTCAGAACCTATGCTTTGACAACACTGGTTGGTATTATGCCGGGGACATTTGTCTATGCCGGTTTAGGAAATGGACTTTCATATGTTTTATCTGCGGATGAGCCGCTTAATACATCTGTGATTTTTAGCCCGTCGGTCTTTTTGCCATTGTGCGGATTGGGGTTTTTGAGTTTACTTCCTGTAATATGGAATAAAATAAAGGGTTAGGCAGTTAGGCCGGAATATGAAAGCCATATCAAAATTTGATTTATGTGTAATTGGTGCCGGCTCGGGCGGCTTATCTGTAGCTGCAGGTGCTGCTCAAATGGGTGCGCGTGTTG
>OZSS01001141.1_pt1 | contig 12492 bp, 13 predicted proteins | sample 1779911 | NCBI WGS metagenome assembly OZSS01 (sample SAMEA2603589, study PRJEB24840) | metagenome | biome: Water; feature: Photic zone; material: Seawater sample | place: Mediterranean Sea | collected 2013-11-12 | depth 10 m | reverse complement strand
AAGCATTTAAAACTATCCCTATGAGTATTTGAAAAATAACTTTGAATGAGTGTTCTTTGATATTATACTTTAATCCTAAATTTTAAATTTATACATAATTGCTATTAATCAAAATCTGAATTGATTTGACAGAAGTGTTACAATATTGACATATGTAAAGACTTATGGAAAATAAAGTTAAAAGGATAGGATATCTTCCTAGAAAAAGAGTACTTGAAATTATTGATGAAATATCCAAGAGCGAATCTATAAGTAGATCTAAAGTAGTTGGAATATTAGTTGAGGAAGCATTAGATGCGAGAGGAATTGCTAATTTTGGATATAGTAATATCAGTAAGTCAAATTTATTCAAGTCGGATAATTTTAAAGATCTCCAAAATGAAAATGCCCACTTAAAAGATGGGGAAGACGAATTTGTTGATGACAGTGGTTACACAGTTTCATCTCACAAAACTTTAGACCGCTCAATATCCTCTGCAGATATAGAATTAGCAAATAAAATAAACATTCTTAAAGAATCAGGATTAATATAACTTTTATTGATTAATTACTTTATTTTTTAATGCATAATATTGGTTCATTGTTTATTCTTAGTCAAGAATAATATTCTTTTTACATAATTCGAATATTAAATCCTTTCTAATATTAATTTTGAAATTAAAAAATGAAAGATATTAAATGTCCTTCATGCGGCAAAACTTTCCGAATTGATCCCAGCAGCTTTGAAGAAATACTTCTTCAGATAAAAGACGAAGAATTTAATAAACAAATAAAAGAAAGACTTATCTTGGCTGAAGAAGATAATAAAAAAGCTTTGGAAATTTTAAAACGTGAGTTAAAAATACAGTTAATAGAGCAGAATCGGATTAAAGAGTCTGAGATCCAAAATCTTGAATCTAAATTAAAAATAGCTGAAGAAAAGAAAACAAATGCCCTTAATGATTTAAAAAATCAAGCAACAAATAAAATTAATTCATTGAATAATGAATTAACCAAGTTGAAGGACGAAATAAAAAACCAGTCTTTAATTTCAGAATTATCTTTAAAAAACAAAGTTAGTGAAGCTGTTACTAATTTAGAAAAAGAAAACTCATCTTTAACAAATTCCATTGAAAAGATGAAGCTTGAACATTCAATTAATGAAAAATTAATAGAAGAAAAATTTAAAAGCAAAATTAGTGAAAGGGACCTGACTATTCAGGAGTTAAGAGAAATGAAATCTAGATTATCTACAAAGATGATAGGAGAAACATTAGAAATTCATTGCGAAACTCAATTTAATCTGAATCGTGCCTCTGCATTTAAAAACTCATATTTCGAAAAGGATAATGATGCCACTTCAGGAAGTAAAGGTGACTATATATTTAGAGAGTTTGATGAAAATAAAACCGAAGTCGTATCTATAATGTTTGAAATGAAGAATGAAAGTTTAAATGGAACTAATAAAAGAAAAAACGAAGATTTTTTAAAGGAATTAGATAAAGATAGAAGACAAAAATCTTGTGAATATGCAGTTCTCGTATCCCTTCTAGAACCAGATAGTGAACTATATAATGCTGGCATAGTAGATGTTTCTCATAGATTCCCAAAAATGTATGTCATAAGACCCCAATTTTTCTTGCCCATTATTTCTCTGCTAAGAAATGCATCTATGGAAACCTTAAAATACAAATCACAAATTGATTTAATGAAACGTGAGAATTTTGACATAACTAATTTTGAAAGTACTCTAGAGCAATTCAAAAATGCAGTTGGTAAAAATGTTTCACTTGCCCAGGATAGATTTAATGATGCAATTTCAGAAATTGATAAATCAATAATCCATTTACAAAAAACTAAAGAGGCTTTAGTTCTCTCAAAAAAACATCTTTTATCTGCTGACAGCAAATCTCAAGATCTGACAGTAAAGAAATTAACTAGAAATAATCCAACCATGAAGAAGAAGTTTAATGATTTAAATAATTTTGAAGATGAAGTAGCCTAATTAAAAAAGTTTTTAAAATTAATAATAATTAAAAATATATTTAATCTTTAACTTATAAATATATTATAAAGAATAAATTTCATAGTAAAGAAAATAATGTCTATCAACACTCCTATTTTCAGTATTGCCAAAGACCTTAATGTCGATAGTAATAGAATACTATTAGCCTGCAAGAAACTTGGAATCAATGCAAAAGGTGCAACAAAAAGATTAAATAAAGAAGAATTAGAAAAAATTAAAAGTTATTTTGAAAAAGGCAAAAATGTGTCAGATGAAGTGATCAATTTAAATAAGGTTAAAAGTGAAATTAGTTCTAAAAAAATTGTAGAAAAGGTAAAGATAAGATATTTTGCTAACAGACTTATTCGTAAATCTTAAATAAAAATAATTTTTTTTAATTACTTAAAGGAATAAGCCACAGAAGAAAAAAATAATAATTTATCATAAGTAAAAATACTTAAAATGAGCATAAGCAAAATTTTAAATTCTCTTGAAAAATCCTGGGATAGAGATGAGATTCTTTTAAATATAAAGAAGGGGTTGGGCACAGATGAGATAGTTAATGAATTTCTTATGAAAAACGAAAGACAAATTAAAGAATTAAATTATTTATTAAGGCCAGAAGATATTGAATTATTAAATCAATTAGAAAAACTCTCAACTTGCGAATCTAAATTAATAAATGAGATTAAAAATTTAAATTACTTAGAAAATAATGAAAATCATAACATTATGAATAAAAAAAAGATTGTGTCATCTAATAGAATTTCTCTCAACAAAATTAGTTCATTCATGATTAATTGGAGTAATAAATTTGTAGTTATTGCTTTACTAACAATTTCAGCCATAGCTTTATCAAAACAAGCATGGGCATAATTAGCTAAATTAACTTCATTGTAAGAGATGTAGTTTTGAGAACTAAACAAGAATATTTAATTAGATATAAAGATGGAAATCTTTATTGTGAACTTGCTGATATTTGGATTGATCCAAGCAAGCCAGTAAAAAAGGCATTAATAACTCATGCTCATTTTGATCACTTTACATTTGGCTGTGAAGAATACATTTCTACTAAGGAAACTGCGATGCTTCTTAAAGAAAGAGTTGGAGATAATATCAAAATTAAGACTTTTGAATATGGAGAAGAATTTAAGATAAATGGCATTAATATTTCTTTTCATCCATCCGGGCACATCCTTGGATCTAGTCAAATAAGGTTTATTTTTGCTGAAGAAAAATGGCTGATTTCAGGTGACTTTAAGCTTCAAAAAGATCAGACTTGCAAACAATATGAAATAGTAAAAACAGATTATTTAATAAGCGAATGTACTTTTGGTTTGCCAATATTTAAGTGGGATGAATCAAATAAAATAGCAAATGATATTTCAAAATGGATAACTAATTCACCAGAAAAAACTTCTTTACTTTTCTGCTATTCACTTGGAAAAGCTCAGAGATTGTTAAACGAAATTAGTCAAACAAATTTTAAAGGCAATATTTATTCCCATGGCAGTATTCACAAAATGAACAATAGTTATAGGGAACTTGGAATTGATATTAAAGATACTATAAAAATTGAAAATAAAAAAAAGATAGATGAACTTAAAGGAAGTCTAATATTATTACCGCCATCTTTAAGTAAGGGTTCTTATTTAAAAAATTTCAAAAACATTCAAACAGCTTTCGCGAGTGGATGGATGTCAATAAGAGCTCTAAGAAAAAGATCAGGATATGATAAAGGATTTGCAATCTCTGATCATGCGGATTGGGATGGAATTCTGGAAGTAGTAAAAAAGTCTGAAGCAAAAAACGTATTTTTTCATCATGGAGATAGTGAAGCCTTAAGTAAATATTTAGTTGAAAAGGAATCAATAAATGTCCTTTTATTCGGTAAACAAATATGAGCTTAAAAAAGTTTTCAGAATTATTTGGCGATCTAGATTCAATTAATAGTACAAATAATAAAATTGAAGTTTTAAAGAATTATTTTTTATCTAATGATCCAATAGATAATTCATGGGCAATATATTTACTAACTGGAAAAAGTAATAAGAGATTTATTAGTGGAAGATATTTAAAAAATCTTTTTTCTCAAATATATGAATATCCTCAATGGTTAATTGATACATGTTATTTAAAAGTTGGTGATTCTGCTGAGGTAATAACGTTATTACTTAAAAATAAAACTAATTCTAGAAAAAAGAAATTATCAAATATAAGTCTCAATGAATTACTAAGCGAAACAATACCTGCATTATCAAAACTTAATGAGGAGGAGAAAAATTTAGAAATTAAAAATCTTTGGGAAACATTACCTGAAGATAACCATCTAATTTTTAATAAAATTCTTACAGGAACTTTTAGAGTAGGAGTCTCTATCGGATTAATCACAAAATCAATATCAAAACTAATTAATATTGAGGAAGAGATTATTTCTCATAGGTTGATGGGTGCTTTTAAACCTTCAATTGATTCATATGAATTTTTAATTAACAAGAATATCAATCTTCAAGAGTTAAATTCCAAACCATTTCCATTTCTTCTAGCAAATACTATTGAAGATAAAATCTTCAAAAATTCAATAAATGATTTTCAATTTGAATGGAAATACGACGGTATAAGGATGCAATTAATTAAAAGATCAGGCAATGTTTCGTTATGGACAAGAGGGCAAGAATTAGTAAATGAATCTTTCCCAGAATTAGTAGAGAAAATGTCACATATAAAAGATGATTTTGTTCTTGATGGGGAATTATTAGTTTGGAATTTTAAAGAGCAAATTGCCTTTGATTTTTCTTTCCTTCAAAAAAGAATAAATAGAAAGTCTCCTACTAGATCAATCCAAATAAAATATCCAATTATTTTTATTGCTTATGATCTTTTAGAGATTAATGGGAAAGATATAAGAGAAATTAAATTAGAAAATAGAAGAATTGAGTTAGAAAAATATTTTTCAAAATGGCAAAATAAAACTGAGAATAATATCACTGATATTTTCAAAATATGTGATTTAATCTTTCCTAAAGATTGGCCTGATGCTTTAACTTATAAAGAAAAATCTCGAGAAAATAATACTGAAGGATTAATAATTAAGAAAAAGACTTCTATATACTCCTCTGGTAGAAAAAAAGGTATTTGGTGGAAATATAAAGTTGATCCTATGCAACTGGATGCTGTTCTAATTTACGCTAAGGGCGGTAGCGGTAGAAGAGCTGGTCTGTATACAGATTACAGTTTTGCATTATGGAAAGACAAAGAATTAATTAAATTTGCAAGTGCATATTCTGGTTTAACGAATATTGAGATTAAAGAGCTAGATAAATGGATAAGAAAAAATACAATAGAAAAATTTGGTCCTGTTCGATCGTTAAAACCAGAAATGGTATTCGAAATATCTTTTGAGAAAATACAAATTTCTAAACGTCATAAGTCAGGCATAGCAGTACGATTTCCAAGAATAACAAAATGGAGAAAAGATAAAAAAATTAATGATGCAGATAGCCTAGAGAATGCTTATGAACTAATGAAAAAAATATCATGAAAAATATTACGAAAAATAATAAGCAAAATAATTTAATTTCTAAAATTAAACAGTTTTTCTCCACAAATGGATGGGAGCCACTACCCTATCAGATCGAATCTTGGGAAGCATTTTTTAATGAAGAGAGTGGAATAATACAAGTTCCTACTGGATGCGGCAAAACTTATGCTGCATTAATGGGACCTCTTTCAAAGATAGAAGATCCCAAAAATAATAAAGGTGTGAATATATTATTAATAACCCCTTTAAAAGCACTAAGTAGAGATCTAAAAAATTCCATACAATTAGCAGCTTTGCATTTTAATAAAGAAATCACTGTTTCAATTAGGAACGGGGATACAACCCCATATGAAAAGAAAAAGCAACTAGCTAAACCACCTAATATTCTTATTACCACTCCAGAGTCTTTATCTCTTTTACTTTCTAATAAAGAATCTAATAATCTTTTCAAGGAGTTGTCATCAATAATTATTGATGAATGGCATGAATTGATGGGAAGTAAAAGAGGAAACCAGTGCGAGTTATCTTTAAGTTGGCTAAGAGGTAATATAAAAAATTTACAAATTTGGGCAATGTCTGCAACTATTGGAAATATTGAAGAAGCAGCAAGAGCAATAGTTGGGATGAGCGCTATTAAACCCAAAATTATAAGTACAAATATTCAAAAAGAGATCGAAATTATAAGTGTTTTACCAGAGGAGGAAACTACCTTTCCATGGAGTGGGCATCTTGGGATTAGAAGTCATTGTTCACTATTAAAAATCCTAGATAAAAATAAAAGCACCTTATTATTCACCAATACGAGAAATCAATCTGAAAGATGGTATCAATGTCTTAAATTTTTTCTCCCAGAGATGGAAGACAAAATTGCACTTCATCACGGCTCTCTGGATAAAGAAGATAGAAAAAGAGTTGAAGAAGGGGTTAAAGACGGATTAATAAAATGGGTAGTCTGCACCAGCTCGTTAGATTTGGGAGTTGACTTCCAACCTGTAGATCAAATAGTGCAAATTGGTAGCGCAAAGAATTTAGCTAGACTTATCCAAAGAGCGGGAAGAAGTGCTCATAGACCAGGTGGAAAATCAAAAATAATTTTTATGCCTACTAATTCTTTAGAGTTATTAGAGATTAGTGCAATGAGAAGAATAATAAAAAATGGTATATCTGAGGAAATTAGACTTCCTGAATTATCTTATGATGTGCTACTACAACATCTAATAAGTTTGGCATGTGGAAATGGCTTTGATCCGAAAATTGAGAAAGAAAGAATTAAAAATTGCTGGAGTTATAGAAACTTAAAAGATAAAGATTGGAATTGGTGTCTTGACTTTTTAGAATATGGAGGAAAATGTCTTAAAGCATACCCAAAATATAAAAAGATAGTTAAAGAAGAATCACAAAATAATAATGAAAACTTTAAATATTTTGTAAAAGACAAATCTTTAATAAGAATGCATAAGTTCAATATTGGGACAATTACAAGTGACAAATTTGTGAATGTCAAATATATGAAAGGTAAATCTTTAGGTAATTTAGAGGAGAATTTTGCTTCAAAATTAAATCCCGGGGATACATTTTACTTTGCTGGCAAAATGCTTCAATTTGTAAGAATAAGAGATATGATTTTATACGTTAAAAAATCAACAAAAAAAAGTTCTCTAATTCCTGCATGGGTTGGAGGTCAAATGGCAATTTCTGATCTACTTTGTGAGAGTTTGAGAAAAGAAATAGATATATGCAACGAAATAGAAAATTATGATTGCTTAAATCCTGAACTCAATTCATTACGCCCAATATTGAAGAAACAAAAAGTTCATTCAAATATTCCAAAGAAAGATGAATTTCTTATAGAAATATATAAGACCAAGGATTTATCAAATCTTTTTGTTTTTACACTTGATGGCAAATTTGTAAATGAAGGAATTGCATTTTTATGGGCTTTAAGATTAGCAAAATTAAAACAATCTACATTTAGTATTACTGCTAATGATTTTGGATTCAGCTTAACTACCTCAGAGGATTATGATTTTACAATAATTAAAAAAGAAGCTGATTATTTTTTGGATAACAAAAAATTAGAGGAAGATCTAGAAAATGCAATTAATTTTTCAGAATTAACAAAACGTAGATTTAAAAATATTGCCCAGATAAGTGGACTAGTAAATCAAAATAATCCAACCAAAACAAAAACCTCTTCTCAACTACAAATAAGTTCAAGTCTTTTCTACGATGTCTTTACTAAATATGAAGAAGGCCATCTTTTGATAAAACAATCGCATCAAGAAGTTAAAGAATTTCAATTAGAAAATAAAAGAATCTCTAGATCATTAGAAAGATTAAAAAGTTTAAAAATGCTACTAAACGAGATAAAAACTCCAACCCCTTTTGCTTTCCCTTTATTAGTTGAAAGACTTAAAAATACTTTAAGCAATGAACCAATAGAAAAAAGAGTAGAAAAACTTATAAAAAAATATGGTGATTAAATGAAAAAAAGTTCTTTTAAATTTTGTTGGGAAGATACATTGTTAGAGATGCTTCCTTCAAGAGCGTTATTTCTACCGGAAACAAAAGAGTTGTTAATATGCGATATTCATCTTGGGAAAGCTGAGTATTTTCAGCAAAATGGTATACCTCTTACTAATAATTCAGATAAAAACAATTTCGCAAGAATAAAAAAAATAGTAAAAAAATATAGTCCTGAAAAGTTAATAATATTGGGAGATTTATTCCACAGCAAATATTCGATAGATAAAACTCTTCAAAAAAAAGTTGAGGATCTTCCTGAACTACTAAAAACTAACGTTGAACTAGTCCTAGGAAATCACGATGTAGGTTGCGATATTAAAAATATAAAAATTTTTGATTTTAAAAAAACTAAAAATATTACTTTTAGCCATGAGCCAGTTAATTCAGAAAACAAAAAAAACTTGAATATTTGTGGACATTATCATCCAAAAATTTATATAAAAAACAATGGAGATAAATTATCATTTAGGTGCTTTGCAATGGATATAAATAAAAATGTTTTATATATTCCTGCATTTGGAGACTTAACTGGAGGATATCCCTGCAAACAGTCATTCAAAAAATGGGCAATTGTTTCTGAAGAAGAAATTATCGAAATAAAATCTTAAGAAAAATCCAATGAAAGTGGCTTAAATTTTTCATTTAGATATACCAATTTATACCTAAAAGTCTCGTTTATTTTATTTATCAATTATTTTTAGTCTATTATCCTACTTTCACTAGTAGAAATAGATAATAAAAAATTTATAAAGCTAATGACCCTTTCTTTAGCAGACAATTCACGTTATAAAAAAAATAAACACATTTTATAGAAATGAAAAAATTAATAGCTTTGATTTTATTTCCATTTCTTCTCATCCCATTTGAGGCAAAAGCAAATGATAATTTTTCCGTTGAGATAGAAGCACTTACACTAGTAATGGAGCAGTATAAGGAAGAAACTGAATCTAGTGTTGAATTACAAATGGAAAATAAAAAGCCAAGTTACATGGCTCTTAAACAAGACGAATGCAATGCAACTGTTGAAGTTACAGAAAAAACAGGATTAGAGGTTGTAAATACTGAATCTTTTGATGTAAATGTCTGCTTGAAAGAAATCTATAAAGTAATCAACTAAATAAGCAGGTTATAAAAATAAAATAAAAACAAAAAATTAAAGAGGTCTTTTACTTAAAGAAGGTAAGACCTCGAGACCTAACAGAAAACTTTGGAACGGGTTCTGCATATCCAATTAATAACTACATTGGAATTGTAGAGGTGTAATTAAAAGTACAAAAACTAAAATTATTTTTTAAATAATTATTTCTTCTTTGATAATGTTTGTGATTCTTCTCTAGACATTAAAGCTTCGATTTGAGCAAGAACTTTTTGAAGTTCATCCGTTTTTGTAAGAGATGCTTCTGCTACTTCTCTTAATTTTTCTAACTGTTCTTTTGTTTTATCCATGATAAATAAATTAGAAATTAACCACTTTTAAAAATGGTTTAATACAGATTTTTCACTCCCACACAGATTCATATTCTCTCTTTTTTTTATAAAGTCAAATAAATTTCCCTTTATTAAGGTTTTATGAGGACTTCCAATTAATTCTTTATTTATTACTGAAACCATAAGATTACCTGAAATAGAAATACTCTAAAATTATGAAGTAAATACAGGCAATCCTATTGTTGCAGTAGTTATGAGAGCTCCTGCAAAAATCAAGAGAGGTAGAAAAGGGTAGTTTTTCAAAGATGAACTTACTAATACGAAATAACTATATAAGTATTTATACTGTTTGTCTACCCCTGAGAGTTGCTTAAGGTAAAAATTTTTCTTTTAAAAGTAAAAATTAACCAAATTTACCAGATATGTATTCCTGAGTAGTTTTTTCTTTTGGAGAGTTAAAAATTTTCTTTGTCGAATTAAATTCTGCAAGATAACCAACTTTACCTCCATCGCCATCTTCGTATTCAACTGCATTAAAGAAAGCAGTCATATCACTAACTCTTAAAGCTTGCTGCATATTATGAGTAACGATTATTATTGTGTAATTCTTCTTAAGTTCATGCATCGTTTCTTCTATTTTCAAAGTAGAGATTGGATCTAAAGCTGAGCATGGCTCATCCATTAGAATTATTTCAGGCTCAATTGCGATGGTTCGAGCAATACATAATCTTTGTTGTTGCCCTCCGGATAAGGAATAGCCACTATCATTTAATTTATCCTTACATTCACTCCATACAGCAGCTTTTCTTAGTGAACTTTCTACTAATTCATCCATATCTCCTGTAAAGCCATTAATTCTTGCTCCAAATGCAATATTTTCGTAGATAGACTTAGGAAACGGATTAGGTTGTTGAAAAACCATCCCAATTCTTCTTCTAACTTCAACTGGATCTACTCTTTTGTCATAAATATTAATCCCATCAAAGAGAACATTTCCTTTAAGTGAACAATTAGGGATTAAATCGTTCATTCTATTCAAAGCCCTAAGAACGGTTGATTTCCCACAACCAGAAGGGCCAATGAGTGAAGTTATATCTCCCCTTTTAAAATTACAAAAAACATTTTTTACTGCTTCAAAAGTTCCATAACTAATAGAAACATCCTCAAGAGATAAAATATTATTCTTTAGCGACTTTTTAGTATTTTTAATCATTTCATACCCTCTTAGTTTTCTCAGTAAAAGCGGCTAATATCCTTGAAAAAATATTAACTGATAATATTGATATAACAAGAATAAAAGAAGCTGCCCACGCTAGTTTATTTTGAGCATCATATGGTTCAAGGGCAAAATTATAAATAAGAACTGCTAAAGACCCCATCTCGTAAAACAAATCTTCAAAACCTACTATGTAGTAGTAAGAAAATAAAGCAGTAAAGATCAAAGGTGCTGTTTCACCTGCTGCTCTTGCGATTCCAAGCACAACGCCAGTAGCAATAGACCTAAAGGCAGAGGGCAAAGTAACTTTCAATATAGTTGTATACATACTTGCTCCTATTCCTAGAGAGGCATACCTTAATTCATTTGGAACTAACTTTAAACCTTCGTCAGTAGTCTTAATCACAGTAGGCAACATCAATATTGAAAGTGCCATCCCTCCAGCCAAGCCGCTATACATACTTCCAAACAAAATTTTTGTTGAAACGATTAAGGCATAAATAAATACACCTGCAATTATTGAAGGGACACCAGCTAAAACATTTACTCCGAATCGAATAAATTTTGAAAAAGACCCCCCTTTTGAATATTCAGCCAGATAAATACCTCCGCCTACACCTACTGGTATAGCAATAATTGAAGCAATAGTTGTAATTATTAGTGTCCCAATTAATGCAGGATTAATTCCTCCTGCATCTAAATCATCTCCAGGAGGATTCGGTTCTAAAGTAAATAGATCAGAATTTATCTGCGCACCGCCTTTAATAAGAATATATGTAACAACAAAAATCAAAGGAAGTATAGCGATCAATGCACAAAAAACTGATAAAGAAGTAAAAAATTTATCTCCTACATTTCTTGATAGTTTTTTCTGATAATAAAGAGAATTCATAATTATCTAATATTTGAGACTAAATTTCTTAACTAGCCATTGTGCAAATATATTGACCACTAAAGATAGGATCATGAGCACAAAAGCCGCATAAAAAAGGGATGAGACCTGACTTCCATCGGCTTCACCAAACTGGTTTGCAAGCATAGAGGAGATGGTATATCCAGGGGATAATAGTGACCAACTAAATGAATTAGAATTGCCAATAATCATTGTGACAGCCATTGTTTCACCCATTGCTCGTCCTAAAGCTAATAAGACACCTGCCATAATTCCTGATAATGCTGCAGGCAAAATTACCGAAAATATTGTTTTCCATCTACTTGCACCAATTCCATAAGCTGCATTTCTAAGCTTTTTAGGAACCTGATTAAGAGAATCTCTAGCTATCGAGGTCACAATTGGCAAAAGCATAACAACTAAAATTATTATCGCTAAAAGTGAATTCCGACCTGCAGGCTCCGAACTGAATAAAGGAATCCAACCAAAGAAATTATGTAAAAAGACAAAAAAGTCTCTAAAGAAAGGTTCCATAACAAATATTGCCCAAAGTCCTAATACTACTGATGGTATAGCCGCAAGTAATTCAACAAATGAACCAACTATTTCTCTGACAAATTTCGGAACAAAATCCTCTGTTATAAATATCGCAGTTCCAACGCCTAAAGGGATAGTAATCAATAATGAAAGAAGAGAAGTAACTAATGTCCCATATATTGCGGTAAAAGCTCCATATTCATCTTTTACTGGGTTCCATTCAGAAGTTACAAGAAAATTCAAGCCATACCTAGAAAAAGATTCAAATGACTGAATAAAAACTACTAGAATAATCCCAAATAGCACTACTGCTACAAGACTAGACAAGACTAGAGTTGCATTTTTAAAAATGATATCTATATTTTTTT
>OZSS01001139.1_pt1 | contig 12501 bp, 17 predicted proteins | sample 1779911 | NCBI WGS metagenome assembly OZSS01 (sample SAMEA2603589, study PRJEB24840) | metagenome | biome: Water; feature: Photic zone; material: Seawater sample | place: Mediterranean Sea | collected 2013-11-12 | depth 10 m | reverse complement strand
AGCTTAGATTTTACTGCTCAAAATGAAAATCATTCATTTGGTTCTAAAAATAATTTTAGTCAAAACCCAAAGGATCAAAATAAGAACTTTAATAATGAACAGAAAAATATACTAAACGAAATAAAAGACAAAAATGATATAGTTAATGTTGAAGATGATTCATCTAGACATATTATTAACGTAATAGCATAATTAATAACAAAACCATAGCGAGAGAAAAATGGCAGAAGAAGGCGAAGAGGGTGTTATAAAGAAGAATGTTAAAGAAGTTCCAGAGGTTGACACCTATGAAACTACATATTTTGAATTCCCTGGAGATTTTACGACAAACTTGAAAGGTAGCCGAAAATTCTTGCAAGTAAGTGTCGGTGTGTCTACTCAATATGACGAAAAAGTAATGGAAGTAGTTGACTCACATCAGTTAGCATTGAGATCTGAAATATTATCAACTATCAGCGATTTTACAGAAGAAGAGATTTCTGGAAGTGACGGTAAGAAAAAATTATCTGAGAGATTAATGGTGGTTCTTAACAAAAAACTAGAGGCATTGAATGAATTTCCAGGTATTGAAGATGTCTATTTCACTGCCTTTATTCTTCAATAATTGAGGGTTATTTTATGTCTAATACATCACGTAAATTATCCTCAGATGAAGTTTCTGCCTTAATGGAAGGTCTTCAGTCAGGAGAAATTACAGCTAACTCCGGTCTGAATAATGATGTTGAAGTTACTGATTTTACATTTGGTTCAGACAATTTAGAACTTTTGGGTGATTATTATGCTCTTAGATTAATAAACGAGAGATTTGCTAGGTTGGTTAGAAGTATATTTTTACCAATGATTAGAATCCAACCAAAAATTAATCCATTTCCACCTGAAGTCAAAACTTATGATGAATATAGTGCAGGCCTAAACAGTTTTATGAGTTTAACAACAAGCAGAATTGACGAGTTAAGAGGCTCGATGTTACTTGTTTTGGAACCTTCATTTATAAGCATATTAACAAATTGTTATTATGGAGGAAAGCTAGCAAACTTTCCAACAACTAAGGCAGAATTTACTGCTACAGAAGATAGAATTATCGAGATCGTATCTGATGGAATGGCACAGTGTCTCCAAGCTGCATGGAAAGACCTTATGCCTATAACTATAAAGCATCAAACTCGTGAAATTAATCCTCAATTTGCCACATTAGTAGAAGCATCTGACTCAGTTATTATTTGTTCTTTTGTAGTACAGTTACCCAATGTAGATTCTGCATCATTTGATATAATCTATCCTTTACAAACTTTAAAACCAATTGCATCACTTCTAAGATCCAGGGTTCCTTCTGAAGTTGTAGATGATGACACAAGTTGGAAAGATAAATTAGAGAAATCTGTTTTAAATGTTCCACTTCCTATATCTGCAATATTAAGTGAGCCATCTGTATCTTTATCTAACTTACTCAAATTTAAACCAGGTGATGTAATTAATTTACCCCCAGTTGATGGTATTGACTTTTTTGTTGAAGATAAACTCTTATACAAGGCAGATATAGGTGAAACAAATGGTCAAGTTGCTGTAAGTTTAAAAAATAAAATATAAGATAGCTAGGAGAACAAAATGGCAGAGAATGAAGCTAAGCCCTCTGATGAAGAAAACAAATCAACTAATACCGGGATTGATAATCTTAAAGTTTTAGAAAATATTCAAGTAAAGCTCACAGTAGAAGTGGGATCTACAGAATTAAAAATTGGAGACCTTTTGAGACTTAATGAGGGTTCTGTTGTAGAATTAGAGAGATTAGCTGGGGATCCACTTGATATCTTGGCAAATGGCGTAAAAATTGCCAAAGGCGAAGTGGTAATGGTTGGTGAAAGGTTTGGTATTAGATTTACAGAAGTAACTAATCCAGAAAATCGCGTTCAAAAATTATAGTTTCAAAAAATTGACAAACGTCATATAAAAAAAACCATTTAAATCAACAGCTTAATTTTAAAAATAATTGGCATTATTCTTGCTTCCTTCTTTTAATTATAAAGGAAGTTATTATGTCACAAACAGTCCCAGATTTTAGTACAGCAATAGTCACAATTTTATTTTTATTAGTTCTTGGTGTTATAGCCTTCGTGGTTAAGAAAAAAAGTGGGCCACTTAAGAGAATTATAAAAAATCAAAACAATCTTGAAGTTATTAATCAATTACCTCTGAGAGATGGTTATTTAGCTTATATACTAAGGGTTGGAAATGAGAATTTTTTCTTTGTAGGTCATAAATCTGGTAGGTGCTCTTTAACTCAAGTTAATAGTATAAACGAAGTAGAACCTCAGTTTAAAAAAAATAAGATAGAAAAATTAGATATAAATAAAATAAGCTCTCCTGAAAATAAAATCATAGGAAAAACTGAAGAGAAGAAACCTCTTCAACATGTAAATATTTCTGACTTGCTAACAGCTCACAAAAAGGGGAGTAGTAATGCGTAAAGCAATTTGCCCACAGCCTGTTAAAAGAGTTTATTTTAAGCAAAATAAATTTGAAATTACTAAAAAAGTTAAATCTTTTATTAAGCTATTTTCTTTCTCTGCAATTATTTTACTAGTCACCGGGATGTCAACAAACGCTATTGGTGAACCATTATCCTCTGGTTTCCCTGCGTTGAATGTATCAACAAATGGTAATACAACAGAGTATTCATTTCCTCTACAAATCTTGTTACTTATGACTGGTTTGACAGTTTTACCATCTTTAGTTCTTGGTATGACAAGTTTTACAAGAATTATAATTGTTATGTCAATTTTACGCCAAGCACTAGGAACTCAACAGACACCACCTAATCAAGTTCTAATAGCTATATCTTTATTTCTAACTTTTTTTATAATGGCGCCAACTTTTAACAAGATATATGATAGTGCAGCAGCGCCTTATATGGATAAGACTTTACCAGCTGATAAAGCTCTTGAAACTGCCAGCTCTGAAATTAAAACATTTATGGTAAAAAATACTAGGAAAAGTGACTTGGTTATGTTCTCAGAACTAGCGGGTTTAGAGAAATTTGATAAAGTTTCTGATATACCATTCAGAATTGCGTTGCCTGCTTTTATGACAAGTGAGTTAAAAACTGCATTCCAGATTGGCTTTTTACTTTTTTTGCCATTTCTAGTTATTGATATGGTTATTTCGTCTATATTGATGTCTCTAGGAATGATGATGTTATCGCCAATGTTAGTTGCACTTCCATTTAAACTTTTACTTTTTGTTTTAGTCGATGGCTGGAGTATGACAGTTGGTTCTTTAGTTAGTACATTTGCAGCAGGATAAGTATTATGAGTTTTGATGAAAATATAAGCATGCTGAGTATGGCTTTTTATCAAGTTTTACTTGTTTCTGGACCGATACTCTTACTCGCTCTGGGAATTGGTCTTTTTATAGGAATTATCCAAGCTGCCACGTCTATTAACGAAATGACACTAAGTTTTGTTCCTAAAGTGATTGTTGTAATGTTGGGTATTGGCTTGTTAGGTAATTTTTTTATGATGGGTCTAGTTGATTATTTTAATTTTATTTTTGATCAAGTCGCAGGTGTTGGTCAAAACTAACTTAGAAAGTTAATTTAATGAATGAAACAGCTCTAAGTTTGCCTGGAATTGACTTATTCAATTTATATCAATATTTAGTGATATTTTTTATTACATCTTTACGCATTTCCTCATTTTTAATTAGTGCACCTTTTTTTTCTTTGGGTGGAATTCCTTTGCAAGTAAGGATTGTTGTTGGCATTAGCTTAACAGCTTTCTTGTTTCCAGTAATTAAAGTTCCTGATATTCAATCTATGCCGGGTTTTAATTTATTTATAATTATATTATCAGAAATAGGAATTGGATTATCAGTTGGGCTGATTTTAACCATATTATTTTCAGCAGCAGCAGTAGCTGGAGAAAAAATTGCTTCTACCGCAGGATTATCTATGTCAAGTATAATTGATCCACAATCTGGAGGGCAGACACTAGTTTTAAGTACTGTATTGATATTATTCTTAATTTCATGTTTCTTATCTCTTGATGGTCACTTATTTATAATTAAAATGTTATTAGAAAGTTATGTATATTTACCAATTGGCGTAAGTATTAATTTTTTACAAGCAAGCAGTATAGCTATAGATACTTTTGGAGATATGCTTTATCTCGCTGCGCTTATTAGTTTACCAGTTGTCGGTGGGTTGTTGTTAATACAAGCTTCAATTGGCGTAATTACAAGATCAGCTCCATCACTAAATCTTTTTTCATTTGGTTTTCCAATCGCATTAATTGCAATTTTTGTTTTTTTATACGCAGGTGTAGGTCCTATTTCAGATGCATTTTCGGATTTGACGGGAACGGGCATAAATTTAATAGAAGATGTTCTTCAATCCTATCAAAAGAGAAATTAAAGTATGGCTGAAGAAGATAATTCACAAGATAAAACCGAAGAACCCTCGCAACGTAAGTTAGATAAAGCTTCAGAAGATGGTCAAGTTCTAACGTCAAAAGAAATGTTTGTGTTTACAACATTGATTATGGGACTAATGGTATTAACTTCAATTCCTTTCTTTGCCCAAGAATTCTTAGCAATTTGGAAAAATTTTTTTGTGTTCGATTTAAATTATATAATTAATGTATCTCCCCATTCAGGATTAGAAAAAATGATTAAATATGTCATTTACATTACTTTGATTGTGGGAGTTCCATTAATAATTACAATTCTAATTACACAAATGGCGATGGGAGGAATTAACTTTGCGCCTAAAGCTTTTTATTTTAAGTCAAATAGGATTAACTTATTTTCTGGGTTGAAGAGAATATTTTCATCAAAAGGTTTGGTTGAGTTAATTAAATCATTATTCAAGGTTGGCCTTTTAGGAGGTATAACTTTCGGTGTTATTTATTTTAATATAAAAGATATAATATATCTTTCTGAAAGAAACCTCTATACAGCGCTCTCTAATCTTTTAGATAATTTTCCAGAATTAACGATTGCATTACTAATAGCACTTGGATTTATAGCTATTTTTGATTTCATTTGGCAAAAATACACACATATTGAAAAACTCAAAATGACAATTAAAGAGGTTAAAGACGAACATAAGGATACCGACGGATCACCAGAAGTTAAACAAAGAATAAGAAAATTACAGAATGAAATTTCTAATAGAGCAGCGACACAAACTGCCGCACTAGAAAATGTTAAGGATGCTTCCGCTATAATTACAAACCCCACTCATTTTGCTGTTGCTATAAAATATGAAGTAGGTGAAAGTGGGGCGCCGGTAATTTTAGCTATGGGAAGGGGAATGATTGCTGAAAAAATAATCAAATTAGCTGGTGATAATAATATTACTGTCTTTCAAAGCCCTTTATTAGCTAGAGCGTTATATTTTACTGGTGAAATAGGTAAAGAAATATCAGAAAATCTATACTCGGCAGTAGCTTCTGTATTAGCCTATATCTTTAAAATTGAAAGAGGTGAAGAAACTGATTATCCTAATTTTGAAATACCAGATGAGATGGCCTTTGATGAATATGGAAAAAAATTAAATAAAGATCAGGAATAGCTGTGAAAAGAAAAAAATCATTTGGTCAAATTGTTATAACTGCCATGTTTTTTTGGTCAGCATTATTATGTCATTTTGAAGCAAGTTCTCTTAAGGAGCAGGGAGATTTTTTTAAAGCTTATGCTTTTTGGTTTTGCGGTTTTACTGCAATTCTTGGAGGTTTTAGGTTTAAGATAGCTGAGTTGGTTTATAGTTTTATTGAACTAAAAAATAAAATTAAAAAATAGTTTTGTTATGAATGGAAAGACGAATAATAAAAAATTAGTAATATGCAACGGATGTCAATATTTCTATGTCACTTACAAAAAAGAGAGGCCGTGGGGCTGTAAAAAGTTTGGTTTTATATCAAAATATTTACCTGCAAGAGAAGTTTTTAGCACAACTGGTATAGAATGTGCATATAGATCTGAGAAAATATCTAATTAATTTTTTTATTAGTTTTTAACATTTATAAGGTCTAAAAATGGATACAAAAATGGAAGCTGTTCAAGAAAGCATCAAATTAGCTTTAGATGCTGCTGACGCAGCTACTGATGTAACTTCAGAATATAATAAAGTCAAAAAAGCTCATGCACTATTGGAGGCTAAAGTGAAACAAATTCATAAGTATACTACAGTTGTATTTTTATCTTCAATTGTGTCGGGCCTTGCTGTAATTATATTCAGTGCAATATTATTCATGCAATCCTCAAATAAATTAACTAATATGACTGAAACTAGTAGAGAAGCTCTGGTGGTTTTTGCAGAAAATGTTGATGGCGTGAACGCTTCTTTAAAAAATCTTGATACAGCAATAAAAAAACAAGGTGACTTGTTAGCGATTAATGAAAAGTTAGTTATAACTTTAGATAAAATTGAAAAAAGAGTACAGAAATCAAATGAAAATACCGTTGGAGAGTTACAACTTATTACTAAGACCTTGATAGATGAAATAAGTAAAAATACTGAAGCGAATATCCAAAATAATAAAAAACTAAATGCAAACTTAGAAAAATTAAATAAGTCTAGTAGTAGAACAATTTCCAAAGCAATTGAAAAAATAAGTAATAATGCAATTTATAAGAAAATAGTTGCCAATCAAGCAATCCAGGCTCAACAGATTTCTAAACTTGTAAAGCAGAATAATAGCGTTTTAGGTAAAATTGCAGACAAAACAAGCAGGATTAAATATCCTTAATAAAATTCAATTAATGGATTAAAAAATGAACGAAGAAAATTTGTCTGATCAAAAAACTCTTGAAAAACAATTTTTACAAATAAAATCTATTAGAACCTCATCCAATGCTTTTTTAATGAAGCTAAAAGAGGGTGATATAATAATAGCATTAGATGGAACGGAAGTTAATCAATCTTATGAAGATTTATCTAAAGAATTAAAAGAAATTAAAGATAGAAAAGTTTTAACTTTGTATAGAGATGGAGTTTTTTTCAATACCTTAGTATTTGGTTCTTTGGGAGTGATTTGTGAGCAAGTAAATTCTGAAAATATACCTGAGTTGAATAGTTTTAAACTTAATGAATTTTACAAATCTGATGAATTTTATCATCAATATGAATTATTTAAAAAACCAGATGCTATAGCTATTTTACTTAATACATCACCATCAATTCTTGCTAGTTTGGCACCTCCTTTATGGATGATTCAAAATAGGTTATGGACGTTATTTTCTATAACTATGTTATTTTATATTTTTCTTTTTATTATATCTCCATGGTTGTTTTTTATAGGTTGGATTTTAAAGTCTTGGTATGTGGGATCATCTCAAATTGATATTCTAAGATTATTTTACAGGCTTGGAAATTATAGGCTAAATTCAATTTTCTGTGCAAAAAATGAAAAAGAGGCTCAAGAATTATCTAGAAAATTTGATAATAAAATTGATTTTTATTATTCTTATCTGGAACCAGTTGTTTTAGAAGAATAATCTAAAAAATATCAATTTTTTCCAACCTCTAAAACATCACCTTTATACACTTTATCAGTTAATATCTCATTAAGTACTAATTTTGCGACGTCATCAGGTTTGTTTAGGTTTTTTGAGGCTTCACCTGGCATGGCTATTTTTCTCATTGGTGTGTCTGTTTTTCCAGGATCAATTATAGAAATCGATAGATTATTATGATTGTTTTCTAATGCCCATATCTTAACAATATGCTCAAGAGTTACCTTGGAAACAGCATATGCTCCCCAAAATGCTTTAGGTTTTTTTGCTAATGAAGAACTTAAAAACAAAGCCTTAGGTTTGTCACTATTTTTAAGCAATGCGTCAAATGAACGAATTAACCTATAATTGCTTATTGAATTAACATTCAAGACTTCTATAAATTCTTCACTATTTTGATGATGAATTGGTCCCAAGGTCCCTAGCATTGCGGCATTTGATACCATGATATCTAATTTTTTCCATCTTTTAAATATTTCCATTCCTAATCTGTCAATTCCAGCAAAATCTTGCATATCCAACTGTGCAACAGTACAAGTTCCATTATTAGATAAAATACTATTTTCTGTTTTTTGAAGTCCTGACAAATTTTTATCAGTAATAATGGTATGAATATTTTTCTGTGCAAGTTGTTTTGCTATTTCTGCTCCAATACCGCTTCCTGCACCAGTTATTAAGGCTATTAATTTACTATCAGTCATTTATTTTTGAGTTTATTTCAAGTATATCAGAAACATCTATTGGGTAGTCACCAGTAAAACAATGGTCAGTAAATTGAGGACTTTGAGTGTTTCTTTGTTCAAAACCCATTGCTTTATAAGTACCATTTAAAGATAGAAAAAATAGTGAATTTGCTCCCACAATTTTCGTCATTTCATCTAAGCTAAAATTGGAGGCTATCAGGTCTTTATAATTAGGAGTATCAATTCCATAGAAATCTGGATGCTTTATTGGTGGACATGAGATACCTAAATGTACCTCTTTGGCACCAGCTTCATAAACCATTTTTACAATCTTATTTGCTGTAGTCCCTCTAACTATTGAATCATCAATTAGAATTACTTTTTTATTTTCAATACATGATTTATTTACGCTATGTTTCAGTTTAACGCCAAACTGTCTAATTGTTTGGGAGGGCTCAATAAATGTCCGACCAACGTAATGACTTCTTATAATTCCTAACTCAAATGGGATAGAAGATTTTTGGGAGAAACCAATAGCAGCCGAAACTCCAGAATCTGGAATGGGTACAACTACATCTGCAGAAATATTATTTTCAATAGCTAACTGTTCGCCAAGAGCTTTTCTATAAGTATAAACAGTTTTGTTTCCAACTATACTATCAGGGCTGGCAAAATAAATACGTTCAAATATACAAGGACGCTCTGGTATTTCTTTTTGGCCTTTGATAGATTCAATACCATTCTCAGTAATAACAACAATCTCTCCATTTGCTACATCTCGAATATATTTAGCGCCTATCATATCTAGAGCACATGTTTCTGATGCAAGAACTGGAGATCCATTTTTATCACCCAAAACTAATGGTCTGATACCAAATGGATCCCTAACGCCAATTAGCTTTTTATTCGTTAAAATAATTAGAGAATATGCTCCTTTAATTTTAGAAAGAGCATCTGTAAGCTTATCAATTAATTTTGTTTTTTTTGATCTTGCTACTAATTGAAGTATGATTTCAGTATCCGAGGAAGTTTGAAAAATAGATCCACTTTCTACCAATTGTTTTTTTACTGAGAAAGTATTTGTTAAATTTCCGTTGTGTGCACAAGCAAAACCACCTATTGCAAGATTTGCAAATAAAGGTTGCAAATTTTCAGGCTTTGACTCTCCTGTGGTTGAGTAACGCACATGACCTATTGCTGTCTTACCTGGAAGTTGGGATAATATTTCTGTGTTATTAAAATTATCTCCAACTAATCCTTGTTTTCGAATTGAGTGAAAGTTTTTTCCATCAAAGCTAACTATTCCGGCACCTTCTTGACCTCGATGTTGCAGGGAGTGTAATCCAAGTGTAGTTAATACAGAGGCCTCTTCTGTACCAAAAATTCCAAACACGCCACATTCATCTTTTATTCTGTCTGTATGTTTACAATACATATTTTAGCCTTTTTAATAGTTAATAGATATTTATTCTTTCTTGATATCTATCAAATTTTCATCCACCAAGATTTCTTTTAAGATATTACCAATAGTATCTAAATAGGGAAAAGAATATGCTTCGATAAGCCATTCGGGTAAATTTACACCAACTAAATACTTAAAACCTAAAAATAATAAAACAACAATAAAAATTCCTCTAAAGCCACCAAAAATAAAACCAATAAATTTATCGAAAAATAAAACTTCGGATGTATTAAATTTTGGTGACAGCCACTTCGAAATTAAGTGACAAATAAACAGAGAAATCAAGAATGGCAATCCAAATGCAATAACATCAATTATAATTTTTTGGTTAACGTATTCAGCTAAAATTATCTTAAAATCTGTAAAAAAATTAAATGATATTATTATTGAAAATACCCAAGAAAACAAACTAAAGATTTCTTTAACAAAACCCCTAAATGCAGCAACGATAGAAGATATTAGAATAATAGATATTATTAGAATATCTATTCCATTAAAAATATTGTTTAATACATCCATTTATTTAAGTTACCTCAGAATTCTTACAAATAAGATCAACTAGGTCTTTCAAAAGAGCAACGTTATTGTAACTCATTTTTTTATTATCTATAGTTTTTTGTTTGATGGGAAGGGTAAAGCTATTAAAACCTAATTTAAATGCTTCTTTTATTCTTAATTCTGGTTGGGTCACCTTTCTAATTTCACCAGATAAACCGATCTCACCAAAAAAAACATTTGTTTCCATTATAGCAATATTCTTTACAGATGAAATTATTGCTGCTGCAACAGCTAAATCAGCTGCAGGTTCAAAAATTTTAATACCTCCGACTATATTTAAAAAAATATCCATATTAGACAGATGAATTTTGCATCTAGCTTCTAATACTGCACATAACATAGAAAGCCTTGAAATATCCCAGCCAACAATTGTTCTTCTTGGAGAGGCTAAAGATGATGGCGTAACAAGTGCTTGTATTTCAACTAATATTGGTCTTGTTCCCTCAAGCCCAGCAAAAATTGCATTCCCTGGAACATTCTTCTGTCGGTCAAGTAAAAATAAAGAAGAAGGATTAGGTATCTCTTTTAACCCATCTGCCAACATTTCAAAAACCCCAATTTCATTTGTTGGACCAAATCTATTTTTAATACCTCTTAAAATACGAAACTGAAAGTTATTATCGCCTTCAAAATATAGAACCGTATCTACCATGTGTTCTAAAACTCTGGGTCCAGCAATTGTCCCATCTTTCGTAACATGTCCAATCAAAATTAGAATTGAGTTAGTTTTCTTTGCTGCTATTATTAATTCATGAGTGCTTGCTCTTACTTGAGACACGGTTCCTGGGGCGCTATCTAATTGAGGTAAATACATTGTTTGGATAGAGTCAATAACCACAACGTTTCTTTTGGTCATAGCCAGCATAGTAGATGCAATGTCCGAAGCGTTTGTGACCGATGCAAATTTGATAGGATTATTTTTTATACCTAATCTATCAGCCCGCATTTTAATTTGTGATAGACTCTCTTCACCAGATACATATATGCAATCTTCTGAGAGTTTTGATAGCGTTCCAACAATTTGAAGTAAAAGTGTTGATTTTCCTATACCTGGATCGCCACCTATCAAAGTTATAGATCCAGGCACGAAACCTCCGCCGATAACTCTGTCAACTTCATTTAAATTTGTTTTGATTTTTGAATAATTTAAGTTCTCATTATTTAAATATTCAAAATTTATTTTTTGCCCAAAAGACTTTGATAATGGTCCTGATGGTTTGTTATTTGTTTCCTCTAATAATGTGTTCCATTCATTACACTGATCACATTTCCCAGTCCATTTTGAATATATAGAACCGCATGACTGACAAATGAATTGTTTGATAGGTTTTGCCATTTATTGAAATAATTTAGGGTTAGTTGATTTAATAAATTCTTGAATTTTTAAATTTGTAGAATTTAACATTTCTCTTGGCGTTCCTGACCAACTAATAGTCTGATTATCAATCAAAATAACTTTGTCAGCAATTCTACAAACAGACGCCATATCGTGGGTTATTGTTATAGCGCTTCCTCCCACAGTTTTAACTGCTGTGATAATTAATTCATCTATTAAACTTCCTGTAACAGGATCTAAACCAGAAGTTGGTTCATCAAATAATAAAATTTTTGGGTTACCACATATTGCCCGTGCTATCGCAATCCTTTTTTGCATTCCTCCTGAAATTTCAGAAGGATAGAGATTTAAAATTTTAGGCTCTAACCCTAATTTTTCAATTATAGAAACAGCCAAGATTTCCGCATCTTTATTAGATAATTTTTCTCGATTCTTAACTTTAAAAACAATATTTTCCCAATTCCTAAGGGAATCAAACAGTGCACCATGTTGGAATGTTATACCAAGTTCTAATAAAAGGTTCTCTTTTTGTACCCTTGGTAAATTTACTATATTTTTATTATTTATTTTAATTGAACCACTATCAGGTTTCAGTAAACCAATTATATTTTTTAATAACACTGATTTTCCAGAACCAGAAGCCCCTATAATAGCTAATGACTCTCCTTCAAAAAGTTTAAAGTTAATTTTCTCTAGAACTAAGTTACCATTAAAACTTTTTTTAAGGTCATTAACCTCAATTACAATTTTATCATTAACATTTTTTTTCATTTTCTAACCGAAAAACAGAGCAGTTATTATATAAGTACTTGTCAATATCATTATGGAAGAAATTACAACTGAAGCAGTTGTGGCATAACCTACACCCTCTGCACCTTTGGAAGCATAATATCCAAAATAGCAACTTACCATAGAAATAATTAAACCAAAAATTGCAGCTTTTACTAAAC
>OZSS01001138.1_pt1 | contig 12503 bp, 12 predicted proteins | sample 1779911 | NCBI WGS metagenome assembly OZSS01 (sample SAMEA2603589, study PRJEB24840) | metagenome | biome: Water; feature: Photic zone; material: Seawater sample | place: Mediterranean Sea | collected 2013-11-12 | depth 10 m | reverse complement strand
ACGTACCATTTCATAAATGTGGAATTGCTTAAACGTGGTATATCATAAGCGTATCATTGCATGTGATATGGCAACTGTGACATTTGGCTTCTCGGCTCAATCAGATGAAGCTCGTCACATGACGTTAGGTATTGAAATTATTAAATTCATGCTTGAGCAGGACGAGGCGAATGTGCCGATTGTTCAGCGTTGGATTGATAAATGGTTCTGGCGTGGTTACCGAATGCTGGCACTTGTCTCTATGATGATGGATTACATGTTGCCAAAGCGCGTCATGTCTTGGAAAGAGGCATGGGAGATGTATTTCGAGGAAGCTGGCACAGCCTTATTTGAAGATTTAGGCCGTTATGGTATCCGTATGCCAAAATATCATGAAGTTGCAACATGGGAGAAAGATCATCTTTCGCACCAGGTTTGGAGCACATTCTATAATTATGCGGGTGCGGCTGCATTCCATACATGGATGCCTAATGATAATGAAAAGAGCTGGTTGAAGGATAAATATCCGGACAGTTTCGAAAAGCATTACGAACCACGTTTTGATCACTTTACGGCTAAAAAAGAAGCCGGAGAGCGTTTCTTTAACGGGTCTTTGCCAATGCTCTGTAACACATGTCAGATTCCACTCATCTTCACAGAGCCGGGTGATCCAACAACGACTTGCTATCGTGAAAGTGAGTATAAGGACGATAAATATCACTTCTGTTCAGATGGCTGTAAAGACATTTTTGATTATGAACCTGAAAAATATATCCAGTCTTGGATGCCTGTTCACCAAATTTATCAAGGAAATTGTGGCGGTGCCGAGCTCGAAGATGTGCTGAAGTGGTACCAGATGGATCTTGGGGTCGATAATGGGGATTATCATGACTCTGAGGATTTCAAAATGTGGACCGAATGGTCAGAGAACCAAAAAAAGGCTGTCTGATTTAAAGTTACAAGAGGGTAAAAATGAGCGTTAAGTCAATAGGTGATTATTCTTTCACTCCAAAAGATAAGGTGGAAAATTTTCATGGAAACATGCTGGTTTACATGCAGTGGGAAAAGCACTTGTCATTTTGTGCGCCCTTGGCTTTCCCATTGCCACCAGATATGCCCTTTGGAGATTTGGTAGCGGGGGTCCTTGCCCCCGCATACGCCGTACACCCAGACTCTGAAAACGTGGATTTTGAAAAAGGTGAATGGCAATTAAATAATGTACCCTTCACCCCTGATTTTTCAAAATCACTCCAAGAAAACGGGCTTAGTCATAAGTCTGTTATCCGTGTCAGGACGCCGGGTTTAGAGGGGTTGGCAGGTGCTGACTCAGCGGCTGGGTGAAGAGATGTTTGAACTCGTTGTCGAACCAACCGGTGATTTGCTTGAAGTTAAAGAAGGGCAAACAATTTTAGACACCCTTCTTCGCTCAGGTATTTCTATTCCTTATCAATGTGGTCATGGTTTGTGTTCCACCTGCAAGGTGACGATCCTTGAAGGAGAGGTGGATCATGGTGAAGCGTCGCCTTTTGCGCTCATGGATTTTGAGCGTGATGAAGGGGTCGCATTAGCTTGTTGTGCAACAGCGCAATCTGATATTGTGATTGAAGCTGAAATTGATGTTGACCCTGATGCGCGGATAATTCCTATACAAGACTTTGATGCCAAAGTTGAACGAGTTGAGAAATTGACTGGGGATATTATTGGCATTTGGTTGAAGCTTGATAAGGATTTGGATTTTCAGGCCGGGCAATATATTAACCTGCAAGTGCCAGGTGTTGCCCAACCACGCGCTTTTTCAATTGCCTCGTCCGTAAGCCAATCAGACTTGATAGAATTACATGTGCGGTATGTGCCTGATGGAAAAGCCACTAGTTTTTTACATAATGATTTAAATATTGGGGATACGTTAAAAGCCTCTGGTCCATTTGGCCGGTTTTTTGTGCGAAAATCCCGTACGACACCGGTTATGTTTATCGCCGGCGGGTCGGGTTTGTCTAGTCCGAAGTCGATGATCCTTGACCTGCTTGATACTGGTTTCAAGCAGCCTATTGAGTTGTTTCACGGTACACGCACGGCTGCTGATGTTTACGACAAAGAGTTGTTTGAGACATTAAGCAGCGAGCATAAGAATTTTTCTTATACGCCTGTTCCTTTTGATATTTCCGATGAGTCCGGCGCGGATTGGGTCGGTGAACATGGTGCTTTGCAAGATGTTATCTCACAAAAATTCGAGGGGAATTTTAAGAATTGGACGGCTTATCTTTGTGGTCCCCCTGGCATGATTGAAGTTTGCATTCGTGCGCTCATGCAAGGGCGTTTGTTTGAGAAAGATATATTTACTGAGGGTTTCTTAACTTCTGCGGAGGCTGAGACAGCTTCAAAATCAAAGGTGTTTAAACGAATTTAAGGCTGTTTAGATTATGAAGGCGAGCCAGATAAGTCAGGGATTTGATGTTCATGTGGAACATGTAGATGGAAATATTTCTTTTTTCTGTCCTGATAACCTGTCCATTCTGTCCGCAATGGAGAAAGCTGGCTTGGCGGGTGTGCCAGTCGGATGTCGTGGTGGCGGTTGCGGGATATTCAAAAAAGCCTTCACAAGTGGAGATTTTACAAGAGGGAAAATGAGCAAAGCTCACATATCCGATGAGGATATTAAGTCAGCTTCAGTCTCATTAGCTTGTCGAACATATCCACTAAGTTCAATAAAAATAAAACCATTAGGGAAAGTTTTTAAAAAGTTCCAGCAGACCAAGAGTTCGTTATAAAATGGCTTGGGATATTCATAAGGAGGGTAAATTATGGCACTTACTGGAGTATTAAGACCCGGATATGTTCAGATTCGGGTTATGGAAATGGAGCCGGCATTAAGGCATTATCGTGATTTGGTCGGGCTGAATGTAGTCAGCACTGAAAGCGATGGTCGGGTCTATTTAAAAACATTTGATGAATTTGATCGTCATAGCATTATTTTGCGTGAAGCTGATGAGCCTGGCATGGATTTTATGGGTTTTAAAGTCGATAGCACTGAGACGCTTCATATGTTTAAACAAAAAATTGAAGATTATGGCATCTCAACAGAGACCATTGCAGCTGGTGACCAGCCGGGGCTTGGCGAGCGGGTGCGCTTTGTAGCACCGACAGGGCATAATTTTGAATTATACGCCGACATTGAAGCTTCTGATAATGGTCCAATGACAGAAAATCCGGATATTTGGGAAAAGCCACCACATGGCATGAGCCCAGTACGGTTTGATCATTGTCTGCTTTATGGTGGCGATATTGATGGTGCAGAGGATTTGTTCACAAAGGTTCTCGGTTTCCGCGTTACAGAAGTTGCCAAGGCTGAAGATGGTGAGATGCGGATTGCGATTTTTCTTTCATGCTCAACAAAAGCTCATGATATTGCTCTTGTTCGCCATGACGAAGATAATAAATTCCACCATTGTTCTTTCATGCTTGAAGATTGGAACGCAATTGGTCATGCGGCAGATATTATGTCGCGCTATGATATTTCTGTAGATATTGGGCCAACGCGTCACGGTATCACGCGGGGGCAGACTATTTATTTCTGGGATCCGTCAGGAAATAGAAATGAAGTTTTTGCTGGTGGTTATGACTCCTATCCGGATCATCCGGTTCGTGTCTGGTCGGCTGATCAAACTGGTAAAGCCATTTTCTACTATGAAAAAGCAATTAATGAGACTTTCCTCTCCATCGTAACCTGACGATAATTGATTGTTTGTTATCTAAACTTATAGAAGTGCGGTTAGCACAACCTTTGGATCGGGTGGGGTAAGCAACTCCACAAACCCCACCCGTTTATCCTGAAAGATATATAATGAAAGACAAAACCTTACATTTCATAAATGGATCTTACACGGCCGGTGACTCCGGTATTATGTTTGAAAATATTTCTCCTGTGGACGGCAGCTTGATTTCTGAAGTTTGTGAAGGCAAGCAAGCTGAAATTGATCAGGCTGTAGCGGCAGCTAAAGCGGCTCTTAATGGCCCTTGGGGGAAAATGACCCAGGACGAACGAAGTGCAATTTTACATAAAGTAGCAGATGGAGTAACCGCCAGATTTGATGAGTTTTTGGCTGCTGAATGCCGCGATACAGGCAAGCCTGAGTCGCTGGCACGCATGATTGATATACCGCGTGGCGCTGCAAACTTTAAAGTCTTTGCTGATTTGGTGAAAAATATACCTGGTGAAAGTTTTGAATTAGCTACACCAGATGGTGCGGGGGCGCTGAATTATTCAATAAGAGTGCCGCGTGGGGTTATTGGGGTTATTTCTCCTTGGAATTTACCGCTTCTACTAATGACTTGGAAAGTCGGCCCAGCATTGGCTTGTGGCAATACAGTCGTGGTCAAGCCATCGGAGGAAACCCCAACGACTGCAACGATGCTTGGTGAGGTAATGAAAGAGGCGGGTGTGCCTGACGGGGTTTATAATGTGGTACATGGGTTTGGCCCTGACAGCGCGGGAGCCTATTTGACCCAGCATAAAGATGTGGATGGTATTACATTTACCGGTGAAACACGTACGGGTGAAATTATTATGCGCGCCTGTGCTGATGATTTGCGTAATATTTCATTTGAATTGGGCGGTAAAAATCCGGCGATTGTGTTTGCTGATTGCGATATGGATAAAGCGATTGAAGGCACAATGAGATCAGCTTTTGCAAATTGTGGGCAGGTCTGTCTTGGGACCGAGCGGGTTTATGTTGAGCGGCCGATTTTTGATGAATTTTTAATTCGCCTCAAAGAGAAAGGCAGTCAGTTGGTTCTAGGTAAGCCTGACGACCAAAAAGCAAATTTTGGCCCCTTGGTATCCAAAGAACATCAGCAAAAAGTTCTTTCATATTACAAAAAAGCTGTGGAAGAGGGTGCGACTGTTGAATTGGGTGGTGGTGTGCCGGATATGCCAACTGATTTGCAGGCAGGTGCATGGGTTGAACCGACTATTTGGACTGGTTTAAATGATGATTGCAGCGTGGTTCAGGAAGAAATTTTTGGTCCTTGTTGTGCGCTTTTACCTTTTGACGACGAATATGATGTGATCCGACGAGCTAATGACACGGATTATGGTTTAGCTTGTGCCATCTGGACTGAAAATAACTCACGGGCGGTTCGCGTTGCCCGTCAGATAGATGCCGGCATAATTTGGGTCAATTCATGGTTTTTAAGAGATTTACGAACGCCTTTTGGCGGTATGAAAAAATCAGGTATTGGTCGTGAAGGTGGCGTTCATGGATTGGAGTTTTATGCAGAATTGAAGAATGTCTGCTTGAAAGTTTAAGAGGGTAATATGACAATTTCAAAAAAAGAAATAAACCAGGCGGCAGAGCTAATTCAAACGGCTTATGAAACACATCAACCCATCGCGCCATTGCGTGAAAGATTTGATATGTCGATTGACGATGCTTATGCCATTCAAGAGGAAAATACAAAACATTGGATTAAATCCGGACGGCATTTAAGTGGTCGTAAAATTGGTGTGACCTCGCATGCCGTTCAAAGTCAACTTGGTGTCGACCAGCCGGATTTTGGCATGTTATTTTCTGATATGGCCTTTGCTGATAGTGAAGAAATTCCGATAAACAATCTTTTACAGCCGCGTATTGAAGGTGAAATTGCATTTTATTTAAAGCGGGATTTAGATCAAGAGAACGTGACTTTGGCAGAGGTGGTTACCGCGATTGATTATGCCGTTGCCGCGATTGAAGTTGTTGATAGTCGGATTGCGGATTGGGATATCCAAATCACCGATACGATTGCCGATAATGCGTCTTCTGGTCTTTATGTGTTGGGATCGCGTCCCGTTAAGCTGGATGCGTTTGACCATCTAAATTGTGGCATGGTGATTGAGCATCGTGGGCAGCCTGTTTGCACAGGTGTTGGTTCGGCCTGTTTGGGTAATCCACTTAATGCGTGTTTATGGTTGGCAAAAAAAATGCTGTTAGTAGGGCGTCCTTTAAAGGCAGGTGACTTAATTCTATCGGGTGCTTTGGGGCCGCTCACCCCGGTGAGTATGAATGAAAGCTATGAAGTCAAAATTAATGGTCTGGGTTCTGTTAGAGCTAATTTCAGTGGTTAGCTAAAGCAAAAAGGTTGGCTATGTCTAAAATTAAATGTGCCCTTATCGGTTCGGGAAATATCGGAACCGATCTGTTGATTAAAATCCAAGAAACTTCACAAATTCTAGAGGTAGCTTTGGTGATTGGTATTGATGCCGAATCTGACGGTCTCCGTATTGCACGTGAGCGCGGTGTGGCAACTACTCATGAGGGTATTGAGGGTGCCGTGGCGTCGGATTTATGGTCGGAGATTGCGATTTGTTTTGATGCTACATCTGCCGGGGCGCATAAAATCCATAATGAAATTTGTGTGCGCGACGGCAAACTAATGGTGGATTTAACACCGGCAGCTATAGGCCCGTTTTGTATTCCACCCGTCAATGCAGATGAGCATCTCGACAAACAAAATGTGAATATGGTGACTTGCGGCGGGCAAGCAACTATTCCAATGGTCTATGCCGTCACGCGTGTGAGTGACAGTGTTCCTTATGCTGAAATCGTGGCTTCCGTTTCGTCGCGCTCTGCGGGGCCGGGTACACGGGCGAATATTGACGAATTTACCGAAACCACGGCGCGCGGCGTTGAAGTTATTGGCGGCGCAGAAAAAGGCAAAGCGATTATAATTCTTAATCCTGCTGAACCTCCCATGATTATGCGCGACACAATCTATGCGTTTTCTGTTGGCGGTGATGAAGATAAAATTCGTCAAAGTGTTGAGGATATGGTGGCAGAGGTGCAGAAATATGTGCCGGGCTATCGCCTCAAACAGGAGGTGCAGTTTGAGCGTTTCACCGGAAACAATAGGCTTAAAATTCCGGGGCAGGGGGAATATGAAGGCGTAAAGACAACGATTTTCCTCGAAGTGGAAGGAGCCGGTCATTATCTCCCGAATTATGCAGGTAATCTCGATATTATGACATCTGCTGGCATGGCAACGGCCGAACGGATGGCAGAAAAAGTGTTGGGAGGTGCGGTATGAACGGAATTCTGAAAGACCCCACCAAAGAGAAACTTTACATTCAGGATGTTACTTTGCGAGATGGCATGCATGCCATTCGTCATATGTACGGCGTTGACCATGTGGCAATGATTGCCAAGGCTCTTGATGATGCGGGTGTTGATGCGATTGAAGTTGCGCATGGTGATGGTCTGTCGGGTGCGAGTTTTAATTATGGGTTCGGCGCTCATACGGACTGGGAGTGGATTGAAGCCGTTGCCGATGTGATTGATAATGCGGTTCTGACGACACTCATTCTGCCGGGTATTGCGACGGTTGAGGAATTAAAGCGGGCTTATGACCTTGGTGTGCGGTCTGTGCGTGTTGCCACGCATTGCACGGAAGCAGATGTGTCCAAACAGCATATTGGTATCGCGCGAGATTTGGGCATGGATACAATCGGCTTTCTTATGATGAGTCATATGATTGAACCCGACCAACTTGCCGAGCAAGCGAAGTTAATGGAAAGCTATGGCGCGACCACGGTCTACGTTACCGATAGTGGTGGGGCACTTGATATGGACGGCTATGCGGCGCGTGTGCAAGCCTATGATCGTGTATTAAACCCTGAAACAGAGCGCGGTGTTCATGCGCATCATAATTTATCTTTGGGTGTGGCTAATTCTATAGTTGCTGTACAAAACGGCGTTCGACGTGTGGATGCCTCATTGGCTGGTATGGGTGCTGGTGCAGGTAATGCGCCTCTCGAAGTATTTATCGCCGCTGCGGATCGGAAAGGCTGGAGGCATGGTTGTGATGTTTACAAACTTATGGATGCCGCCGAAGAGTTAGTGCGTCCATTGCAGGATCGTCCGGTACGCGTTGATCGAGAGACTCTTTCTCTTGGTTATGCAGGTGTATATTCTTCCTTCTTGCGACATGCTGAGAAAGCGGCAGAAGATTATGGTATTGATGTCCGAACCATACTTGTTGAGTTGGGTAACCGACGCATGGTGGGTGGTCAAGAAGATATGATTGTCGATGTCGCACTTGACCTACTTAAACAACAAAATGAACAGTCTTAAATAGGGGTAAGATTATGGAAAGATTAGATGCATATGCTGAAAAATTAGACACTGCTGCATTGACTGCAACTGATACACCTCAAATTAGTATTGAGGATAATTCTTTTACAGTTGATGAGGCCTATCAAGTTCAAGCGAAATCTATTGATCGTCGATATGCACGCGGTGAAAAGCGTATTGGTATTAAGATGGGGTTAACAAGCCGTGCGAAGATGATTCAGGTTGGTGTTGACGAAGTGATTTGGGGGCGCTTGACCAATAAAATGGTATTGGAAGAAGGGAGGACTCTTTCAAAATCTAAATTTGTTCACCCGCGCATTGAGCCAGAAATTGTTTTTTTAATGAAAAAGGAATTGAAAGGTAATGTGACAGCCCTTGAGGCAATGAACGCGGTTGAGGCGATTGGTCCTGCGATGGAGGTTATAGATAGTCGTTATGAAAATTTTAAGTTCGCTTTAACCGATGTGATTGCTGATAACTCATCATCCTCAGGTCTTGTGATTGGAAATTGGCATAAGCCTGATATTGATATTTCCAATCTGGGCATGCGGTTAACTGTTAATGGCCAAGATAAAATGTTTGGTTCATCGGCGGCGATATTAGGCCACCCTGTGCGCTCGCTTGTGTCAGCGGCGCGTATGGTGGCGCAATCAGGTGAAACTCTCAAGCCGGGCGATATCGTTATGGCGGGTGGCGCTACGGAGGCGCATGCCGTTAGTATTGGTGAAACAGTGTCTCTTACCGTACAAAATTTAGGGACAATCAGCATTACTGTTGAGGCTTAGTGACGTCTTATGGCCCAACCACAAAATAGCCCTGAAATTGGTGAAACTATTCTAGCTGCTGGAGTTGCAACGAATATTCATGACAACCATCTAGCCTCTGACAAAATCCCTGTGATGTTTTTGCACGGCTCAGGTCCAGGCGTTTCGGCTTGGGCAAATTGGCGGTTAAATCTTCCGATTATAGGGCGCGAAAGGCGCGTTATAGCTCCTGATATCCTTGGTTTTGGCTTTACTCAGAGGCCTGAGAATAATCAGTATTCTATGCCGATTTGGTTGTCACATTTGAACGATGTTTTCCATGCATTGGATGTTGAGCAAGTTGATCTTGTCGGAAACTCATTTGGCGGCGCGTTGGCTATAGCGTTCTGTTCGCATTATCCGGAGCGGGTTCGTCGACTTGTGTTGATGGGGTCGGCAGGCATTGAATTTCCGCTTACAGCAGGTCTCGATGCGGTTTGGGGCTATCAACCTTCTGAAGATAATATGCTTAATATGATGGATGTCTTTGCTTATAATAAGCAGCTGGTTAACAAAGAGCTGGCTGCACTGCGATATAAAGCAAGCATTGCACCGGGGGTTCAAGAAGCCTATGAAAATATGTTTCCGGCGCCGCGCCAAGAAGGGATCACAAAAATCGCGACGGCTGAGGATAAAATTAAACAAATTAAAGCTAAAACATTAATTGTGCATGGTCGCGATGACCAAGTCATACCATTAGAAAATAGTTATCGCTTACATGCACTTATTGACGATTCTCAATTACATGTATTTGGCCGTTGTGGTCATTGGACACAAATTGAATATTGCGATGAATTTAACCAGCAAGTTATTGATTTTTTTGATGCTGATAGAGGCTATAAATAATGATTGAGTTATACACACATCCAATGTCACCTTGTGCCCAAAAAGTCCGGATTTTACTAGCTGAGAAAGGTTTGGATTGGCAAGCACACCATATTGATTTGACGCAAAAAGAGAACCTAAAACCAGAATATTTAAAACTTAATCCTCTTGGTGTCGTGCCGACCTTGGTTGATGACGGTAAGGTGGTGATTGAATCCAGTATTATTTGCGAATATTTAGACGAGGCCTACCCGCAAAAAACCTTCCGTCCTAAAGATGCTTACGAGGTGTCGAAAATGCGCTTCTGGATGAAGCATATTGATAATAAACTTCACCCGTCTTGTGGTGCTATTCAATGGCCCATGATAATGCGGCCCGCCATGCTTGAGCATTCAGCTGAAGAGCGCGCCGCATTATTGGAGAAAATACCTGAAAAACCTCGTCGTGAGAGGCAAAGACGTTTGATCGAAATGGGCTTAGATGCTCCAGATGTTACTGACGCGGTAAAAACTTATCGCAAGACAATATTGGATATGGAAAAAAACTTGGAAGGCCATGAATGGCTTCTCGGTAATGCGGTTACACTAGCGGATATTTGCCTTATTCCGTATTTCCAAACACTTTTCCAATTCGAGTGGACAGGGATTTATGAAGATTGCCCGAATGTTCAGCGGTGGACACAAAAATGGTTTGATCGCGCATCATTTGTTGAAGCAGTGCGTCAGGATTTTTCGGCTAAAATTATGGAAGACTGTAAACGCGACGGGCGCGCCGCTTGGCCAAAAATAAACGCCTACCTCTAATTATTTGTGAGTAGGGTCCTTTAACTTTTTAAATAACTCGTGTGTTCGAGAAGAGTTCGATGCCTATCCTAGTTCTAAACAAATCCATGAGTTTCAATAATTTCAGTAATTAAGTGGTTTATTTGGTTGGTGTAAGTCTTTTTTATGTAATTCCTTAGTGTCTAAGGATCTATAAACCCCATAGAAACCCTTGGCATTGGCTCAAAATCAATCATTTTTATAATACTCTAAAAATTATAAATAAATTGCTCAATCGGGCAGCTTTCTTAGCCACAATGAGGTTATTGTTCTTATACCTCTATTATACCACGCACCCCAGACCCTATCCAATAGCGGTTAGGAAATTATTTACTTTTAAAAACTATGAAGCCTCATGTTTTTTCTCATGTGATTAACGCTAATCTCACTAGTTAAGGTGGTTTCTTTAATTAGAGATGTATTGCAGACTTAATATGGAAATGGTTGGATAATTTTCAATTTTAGTTGCTTAGTTGCGTAATAGGGAAGTTATTATGAAAAAAGTATTTATAGTGAGTTTAATTTTAGCATTTTCAGTTAGTAGCAAAAGCTGGGCAGATACATACCAAGTTTACATGCCTAGCACGATGCCAGGAGCACTTTCACTCGCTCCCTCTCAATTTTACATTGTTAATACTAATAGTAGGTCCACCGTATCTGTAGATACTGAAAACTATATATCCAGTTATGATATTTCAAATTGGTCTTTTGGTTCAAATGATTTTGTTCAAGTGGATGGTTCGTCTTTAGATTCTGGAAAATCTAACCCAAGAATTTTTCAAGACTTTAAAGGCTCCTCACTGACAATTAGAGAGAACAGATTAGTTACCGTCAGAGACAAGGGGCCAGATGGTATCAAGAATGGGGACCCTGGTGATACAGGTGATGATGGTGAAAACAGAACCTATGATAGATTAATTGTGATTAACACCGCAGATGGGTCTGTCGCATCTCAAACTCTAATAGCTTCAAATCTAAGCGATTATAACCATGCATCTGCAGCTGGTTATGAGGTTGTATTAGAAGACAAGTCCGCCACTCCTGACCAGCTAGCTGTTATGGAGTTATTTCAAATGACTAGTTACTCAGAAAATCTCACAAACGCTGGTTCAATGGTCGGGGATGCTATTGAAACTAAGGGCAGTTTCTCTACTACCAAAATAACCGATGCAGATGGTGTCTCACTGTTCCGACAAGAGGATGATGGTTCAATTCACATTGGTGAAAACTCAGTTGTTATTGTTGACTCGCCTAATAGTTCATCTGGCAATGATATGATTTATTCGTCTGCAGCAGATGGCTCAACTTTACAAATAGGTAATGTAGACAGCCATAGAACCATTATAAATGGAACGCTTGAGGTAACTGGTGAAACCTCATTTCAAAGCACCATAGATATGCAGGGCAATCGAATTACAGGTCTTGGCGCACCTCAAGGTCAGACTGATGCAGTAAGTAAAGGCTATCTGGATACTGCTTTATTGGGTTTGCCATCAAAGATTTACGTAGACACTGTTGCCGCTAGCACACTGACATCAGCTAATTCCTACACAGACACTGTTGCTAACAATCTGGCTGACGGCATCGAAGACAGCAACGCTATGAGTGCAGCCCTTGCAGCTCTGCCTAACACAGCTCCAGACGCAGAAGCGTATTGTGGGGGTGGTCTTGGGTCTTACGGTAACTCACAAGCATTCTCTCTAGGTTGTGCCTCTAATATTAATGATAACTTTGCTGTCAACTTTGGTGCTTCAAAGCTCTCAAGTGGTGGCGCAAGCGTTGGTGTCAGAGAATTTGATGATTATTCTTTAAAGGCAGGCTTTATTTATAAGATTGGCTACAAACCTTCTAAAAGCAGTAAATCTAATACAGCCGTACTGGAAACAGAGCTATATAGACAGCAAGCGAGCTTGAGAGCTATTGCGGAAAAAGAAAACTATAAGGACAACAAGATAGCTGAGTATGAGAAG
>OZSS01001137.1_pt1 | contig 12514 bp, 10 predicted proteins | sample 1779911 | NCBI WGS metagenome assembly OZSS01 (sample SAMEA2603589, study PRJEB24840) | metagenome | biome: Water; feature: Photic zone; material: Seawater sample | place: Mediterranean Sea | collected 2013-11-12 | depth 10 m | reverse complement strand
TTGCTGGCCTTTAAAGTCTTTATTTCCTCTCTAGCTTTTTCAGCAGACTCTAAAGCGTTCTTTATGCCTTCCTCCCTATCATTAATTGTATTGAGGATCGGGGTCCATGCATACTTTTTCAATAGCCAGATTAACAACAAGAAAATAACGGTTTGCCAAAAAAACAAACCAATTGAAAACTCTTCAATTAATTTTTCCATAAAATTTAAAAATTGTCGAAGAATTAATAAAAGACGTTAAACTAAAATGATAAATACTAGGGCTGCAAACAGATACGCAAAAGCTTTTTTGAGTATTACAGAATCAAAAAACGATCTGATGATAATGTTTAAAGACATGAGTTCTGTAAAAAAGGCATTTGAAGAATCTCATGAGTTAAAGCTATTTATTGATTCAAAAGTTATAAAAGACAATGATAAAGTAGAAACTCTGAAAGAGGTGTTCACTGACTTGTCAATTCAATCAACAAACCTACTTATGCACTTAATGAATAGTGGTCGTATTGATTTGTTTGATGATGTTGCAAAATGTTTTGTTGATCTTTATAACGAAAAAGTAGGTAACCAAAATGTTACCTTGATTTCGGCAACAAAATTATCGGACGACTTACTAAGAGAAATTAAATCCAAAGTGAAATCCTTAACATCTAAAAATGTTCACCTAATCAATAAAGTGGATAAAAATCTGATTGGAGGCTTTATACTTAAGGTTGGGGATAAGCAATATGACGCTAGCTTTAAACAACAATTGAAAAACTTAGAGCAAGAATTTTTCAATACATCAATACAATAAATTATGGCAGATATAAAACCAGCTGAAATATCAGCAATTATAAAAAAACAATTAACCGGATCAGATATTGGTCCTTCATTGGCAGAGGTTGGGACAGTTCTTCAGGTTGGTGATGGGATAGCAAGAGTTTATGGTCTATCAAATGTACAATACGGAGAATTAGTCATGTTTGAAAATGGAATGGAAGGTATCGTATTAAACCTTGAGGAAGACAATGTTGGAGTAGTTTTACTGGGGCCATCTAAAGATGTTAAAGAGGGGGATACCGTAAAGAGAACGGAAAGAATTGCATCGATTAATGTTGGTGATGGTGTAGTTGGAAGAGTGGTTAATACTCTTGGTGAGCCAATTGATGGAAAAGGAAAAATTAAAGGGAAAATGTATGAGATGCCACTTGAAAGAAAAGCACCAGGCGTAATATACAGACAACCTGTTAACGAGCCTTTACAAACTGGAATAAAATCAATTGATGCCATGATCCCTGTGGGAAGAGGACAAAGAGAGTTAGTAATAGGAGATCGTCAAACAGGTAAGACAACAGTATGTATCGATACAATTATAAATCAAAAAGAATTTTTTGATGCTGGGGAACCTGTATACTGCATATATGTTGCAATTGGGCAAAAAGCATCAACAGTTGCTGGAATAGCAAAAACCTTGGAAGAAAAAGGAGCCCTTTCTTACACCACAATAGTAGCCGCAAACGCATCAGACCCTGCACCTATGCAGGTTTATGCTCCTTTTGCTGGAGCAGCAATTGGAGAATATTTCAGGGACACCGGCAGGCCTGCTTTAATTATTTATGATGATTTATCTAAGCAAGCTGTTGCATATAGAGAAGTTTCACTTCTCTTAAGAAGGCCACCTGGTCGCGAAGCTTACCCTGGAGACGTATTTTATTTACATTCAAGATTGCTTGAGAGGTCGGCTAAAGTTATCAATGATGATGGTATTGCAAAAAAAATGAACGATCTTCCTGAGAGTCTTAAGCCTATAGTTAAAGGAGGCGGCTCCTTGACAGCGTTACCAATAATTGAAACACAAGCGGGAGACGTTTCCGCGTATATTCCTACCAACGTTATTTCTATTACAGATGGTCAGATTTTTCTTGAATCAGATCTGTTTAACTCAGGAGTAAGACCCGCAATCAATGTTGGAATCTCTGTTTCAAGGGTGGGTGGATCCGCTCAAATTAAATCAATGAAAAAAGTTGCAGGTACTCTCAAACTTGATCAAGCTCAATTTAGGGAATTACAAGCCTTCGCTAAATTTGGATCAGATCTAGATCCTGTAACACTGGGCGTAATTGAAAAGGGAAAAAGAAATGTTGAAATTTTAAAGCAAGCACAAAATGATCCATTTACGGTTGAGGATCAAGTAGCCATAATATACCTAGGTTCAAAAAACCTTTTGAAATCTGTTCCTGTCGATAAGATAAAAGAATTTGAAAAGAAGTTTTTGGACTTGATGAATGTAAAGCATAAAAAAACTCTTGACATAATCAAGCAAGGTAAGCTTACAGGTGATGTATTATCTACTTTAGAAAGTGTAGCCGCAGATCTTTCATCGTCCTACGAATAATTAATATATGCCAAATTTAAAAGAGATAAGAAACCGAATTACGTCAGTAACTTCAACAATGAAGATAACTAGTGCGATGAAAATGGTTTCAGCAGCTAAGCTTAAAAAAGCACAAGATGCGGTTACTGCCATGAGGCCTTACTCTGAAAAATTAGGTGAGTTGATGTCTAGCTTTTATGACATAATTTCATCATCCAGTGTGTCTCAATTATCTGAAAATAGAGATATTAAAAATGTTCTTTTAATCCCAATATGTTCTAACAAAGGACTTTGTGGTGCATTTAATTCTAATGTTGTTAAAAAAGCTATTTCCCTAAAAAATCAATCAAGTTTTTCAAAAGCAAATTTTAGTTTCCTGATTATTGGTAAAAAAGCAAATGATATAATTTCAAAAACAGAAAATGTAATTTCAAATCACAGCAGTATTTTTGAAAATATTAATTATGATGATACAGCAGCTATAGTTGACAATATAATTGAATTATTTATAAATGGTGAATATGATCATGTGGAGCTTATTTACAATACATTTAAAAACGCTGCTAATCAAACTACCATTTCGGAACAGTTTTTACCGATTTCTGCGCCAGAAGATTCTGAAGTTTTATCAGATTATATTTTTGAACCTTCAATGGAACAAATTGTTTCTGACTTGGTACCCAAGTCATTAAAAATACAACTATTCAAAGCAGTAAGAGATTCATTTGCGGGTGAACACGGAGCTAGAATGACGGCTATGCATAAAGCTACAGACAATGCAAGCGAACTCAAAAGTGAATTGGTTCTAACGTATAATAAAGCAAGACAAGCTGCAATTACAAATGAAATTCTTGAAATCGTTTCTGGAGCTGAAGCGCTGAACGGTTAATGAAAGTCAAGATAATTAATAAGTCCAATAATCAAAACCCCTTTTATCAAACTAGTGGATCTTCAGGAATGGATCTTAGGGCATTTTTATCATCTTCCGTTATTTTATTGCCTGGCGAAAGAAAATTAGTACCCACAGGTATATATCTAGAAATCCCTAAAGATTATGAAGCACAAGTTCGTTCTAGAAGCGGACTCGCATTAAAAAAAGGCATATCAGTTTTAAATTCACCCGGGACAATTGATGCTGATTATAGGGGGGAGATAGGTGTTATTTTGATTAATTCTTCTAAAAGTCCATTTGAAATAAAGCCGTCAGATAGAATTGCTCAGCTTGTTTTTGCAAAAATAGTTAAAGTTAATTGGCAAAATTCATCAAACCTTGATGAAACAGAAAGATCTTCAAGCGGGTTTGGTAGTACCGGGACTAATTGATATATTGATAGATTCGAATTTTTTAAAATTGGTAAACATCAAGACATATTCCTTAATTTTTATATTCTTTTTCCATAGCTGGGCCTTTTCCCAAACCACAAAAATTAAACAGCTTGAGAGCCAAAGGATTTTAATTAAAAAGGAAATTGAAAATATTAACGCATTATTATTTGATAACTCAAAGACAACTAAAATTGCATATAATGATCTGGAAAACATTTCAATTAGAATATATAAAAATCAGGAGCTGATCAAGTTGACCAATCAGCAAATCAATATTATAACAAATGAAATTTATAAAAAAAATGATTCAATCGATTTTCTTAAAAGCGAAATAAAACAAGTTAGAGAACAGTATTCACTAATGATTAAAAACTCATACAAAAGTAAGCTTAAAGAATCTAGGCTGATGTTTTTACTTTCATCTGATGATTTTTTACAGGCCTTAAAACGTTCTAGGTATATAAATCAATTTTCAAAGGACAGAAAAGGAGTAGCTAATAAAATCTCAAATTCAATAAAGCTGTTAGATGAAAAAATTGTAACATTAAATTCCTTGAAATCTGACAAAAATAATTTGCTTAAACAAAATGAAGAAAATCAAATCAATTTAGAAGCTGAAGAAAAATCAAAAGAAAGATTGATCTCTGGATTAAGAAGAAAGGAAAAGGCATACAAAAAACAAATCAATGAAAAACAAAAGATTTCAATAAACCTTGATAAAGAAATTGATCGTCTAATCAAAGAGGCAATAAGAAAGTCTAATGATGAGTCTGACAATAACCTATTCAAACTAACACCAGAAGCAAGGGCACTTTCCGAAAAGTTCAGTGCAAACAAGGGAAATTTACCTTGGCCTGTTGAGAGAGGTGCGGTAATACAAAAGTTCGGTTTACAACCCCATCCTGTAGTCAGAACAACTAAGATTCAAAGTAATGGTCTAGTTATTGCCACCACAAAAGATGCTGAAATTAGAACGGTATTTAACGGTACTATTCTTTCAATTTTAAAATTTAAAGGCAGTAATATTACCGTACTCGTTCAGCATGGAAGTTATATTACAGCATACAAAAACATTGATGAAGTTTATGTTGAAAAAGGAGAAAAGGTTTCTGCTTTGCAGAAAATAGGAAAAGTATTTAATCCAAAAGACGGCTCTAAATCAACGTTACAGTTTAGTATTTTTAATAACACCAAAGCTATAGATCCATACATGTGGATTGTCAAATAAAATGTCCGTAGACACGAAAAAAATAAAAGAGGAAATAATTATAGAGGGTGCTGAGATGCATAACCTAAAAAATATAAATTTAAAAATTCCAAAAAAAAAATTAATAGTTATTACAGGTCTTTCAGGTTCCGGCAAGTCAAGTTTAGCATTTGATACAATTTATGCTGAAGGTCAGAGAAGGTTCATTGAAAGTTTATCTTCATACGCAAGACAGTTCTTAGGTAAAATTAAAAAACCTAAAGTAAAAAAAATAAATGGCTTGTCTCCCGCAATTGCAATTGAACAAAAAGTAAATAATTCAAATCCAAGATCAACCGTTGGAACGAGCTCAGAAATTTATGATTATCTGAAATTACTTTACTCTAGAATTGGAAAAACATATAGTCCAGTAACGAACAAAGAAGTAATTATTGATAACCTTGATACGGTTATTGATTATATAGGTAGTTTCAGCGAAGGAGATAAGTTTTTAGTTATGGTCAAACTTAACTGCCCAGAAAACATTGAATTAAAAAAATACTTAAATCTATTTCTAGATGAAGGTTATGCCCGAATAGAATCGGATGGAGTCATTTATCAAATAGAGGATTTCAATTCTACAAATAAAGAAAAACTCTATTTGGTTATTGACAGATCTATTTACAAAAATGATAAAGATTATTTAGACAGGATCACTGACTCAATTGAAAATGCTTTTTATCAAGGAAATGATGAGGTTTATATAAAAACTTTGAAGGATGGTTGTTATAGATTGTTTTCTAAAAAATTTGAGCAAGATGGTATAAAGTTCATTAAACCAACAGAACATTTATTTAGTTTTAACAATCCATTTGGAGCGTGTAGTAATTGTAACGGATATGGTGATATAATGGGAATTGACCCGGAGCTTGTAATACCAAACACCGGCCTTTCTGTTTATGAAAATTGTATTGCGCCTTGGAGAGGACAGAAGCTAAGCAAGTACAAAGATTTACTTATAAAAAACTCTCAAAAATTTAATTTTCCTATTCATCGCCCATATTTTAAATTAAGTAAAAATGAAAAAAAACTAATTTGGGAGGGTAATGAATATTTTAAAGGAATCAATTACTTCTTTGCTAAACTTGAAAAAAAAATGTACAAAATTCAAAACAGAGTTATGCTTTCGAGGTACCGAGGAAGAACTCTATGTACTGTATGTGGAGGGACACGGCTTAGAAAGGAGGCAAATTATGTTAAAATAAATGGATTATCCATCTCTGATTTAGTACAGCTTCCAATTGATGAGGTTTTAGATTTTTTTAATAAAATTGAACTATCAGAAACAGATTTAAAAAAGTCTAATAGAATCATTGTAGAAATAAAAAACAGATTGTCGTTTTTATGTAAAGTGGGACTTCCATATTTAACCCTAAACAGGAAATCAAATACTCTTTCAGGTGGTGAAACTCAAAGAATAAACATAGCAACATCAATTGGTAGTGCACTAGTTGGATCAATTTATGTGTTGGACGAACCCAGTGTTGGCTTACATCCTGAGGATACAACAAAACTAATTTCAATTTTACAGAATTTAAGATCTATAGGGAATACAGTCATAATTGTTGAACATGATGAAGACATAATTAGATCAGCAGACCAAATTATTGATTTAGGCCCTGGGGCTGGAACTTTAGGAGGTGAGGTTGTTGCTCAAGGATCTTTAAATCATATTATAAAGTCAAAAACGATTACATCTAAATATCTTCAAAACCAAAATGAAATTCCCATACCGTCAAAAAGAAGAATTAGCAATAGAAAAATTGTACTTAAGGGTTGCAGGGAAAATAATTTAAAGGACATCAACATAAGCTTTCCCTTAAACTCTTTAGTCTGTGTCACTGGAATCTCTGGAAGTGGAAAAACAACACTAGTAAAAAAAATATTGTACCCCGCCTTGTTACAATCAAAAGGTATTTATACAACTAAGCCTGGTCAATTCTCATCCATTAGTGGAAATTTGGATGATATAAGCACTATTGAGTTCATTGATCAAAACCCCATCGGCCAATCTTCTAGATCAAACCCTGTTACATATATAAAAGCATATGATGACATTCGCAACCTTTTTGCTAAACAATCAGCATCTAAACAATTCTCATTTAAACCAAAACATTTTTCATTTAATGTCGATGGAGGAAGGTGTGATGATTGCAAGGGGGAAGGCACAATAAAAGTTGAAATGCAGTTTATGGCAGACATCAATTTAATTTGTGAAACATGTAAAGGAAAAAGATTTAAAAAAAATGTTCTACAAGTAACATATCAAAATAAAAACATTGATGATATTTTAAAAATGACAATAGACGAAGGTTATAATTTTTTTCATGAAAATGGTCAAAATAAAATTGCAAATAAATTAAAAGCTTTAATTGATGTCGGTATGGGCTATGTCAACTTAGGACAATCCTCATCAACTTTGAGTGGTGGTGAAGCACAAAGAATTAAGTTAGCATCTTTTATATTAAAAGGGCAATCAGCCGCTAAAACACTATTTATTTTTGATGAGCCAACAACTGGCCTTCATTTCCATGATATTAAAAAATTACTAAACTCGTTTAACCATTTAATTAGTTACGGCCACTCAATCATAGTAGTAGAACACAATATAGAACTAATAAAGTCTTCTGATTACATTGTAGATCTTGGGCCGTATGGTGGAATAAAAGGAGGAGAATTAATTTTTGAGGGACCACCTGAAAAATTGGTGAAAAACAAAAAATCTCTTCTTACTAAATTTTTAAAAACTAAACTTGGATAAGATTTTTTTTATCACTGAATTTATTTCATTAGAAATTCCCATTGCATAAATCAAAATAATATAAACTGCAGAAACTGATACAGATTTTACAATTATTTCAACCAAATAGTTATGATTAAAATCAACTGAATCAGTTATAAAAAAAAGAATTGTAATCAGGATAAACACCTTAAGTGTACTCGAAGAGTATGGTTGTATTTTAAGCTTATATTTTAAGTAGATGATTTTAAGAAAAGTAAAAACAAATATTACAATTAATGTAGATAAGGCAGCTCCATTAATGCTATATAAATCGATCAGCTTATCATTAAGAAAATAAACAGAAACAGCCATCAACAGCGAAAAAGGTAATGTTATTTTATAAAATTTTGCTGTAGCAAGAATTGCAGGTCCACAACCAAAGCTCATTAAAATCAGTTTGCTTACGGATATTATTAAAACAACCAAAACAGCAGTCGAATATGAGGAATCTAAAATCAAATTGTAAAAAGGATTTACATTTAAATTTATCAGCAAGAAAAACAGTCCTGATACTATAATTAGATTAAGCGAGCTTTTTTTATAAAGGGTTTCAAGACCCTTAAAATCATTTTCATTTAGAGCTTTTGCAACAAGAGGATTTACTATTTGAAACATAGCTCTTCCAGGTATTTCAACAACAGTCGCAATAAAAACAGCTACAGCATAAAATGCTGTTTGTGATATCACTTCTTTTTGAGGAATCATAAACTTATCAATATCAATTAATATACTGGCAGCTGATCCTGCTAAGAAAATAAATAGTGAATAGGTTAAAATTTCACCTATGTTTTTGGGAATAGAAAAATAAAATTTGGGCAGGTATAAATAAAAAGAATAAATCATCATAATCAAAAGCCTCACGTAATAAAAGCCAGTTAGCCACCAAATAAAATTCTCCTTTGTTATTTGTCCAAGATAAACCAAGGTCAGTAAAATCAGAATTGACAGCCTTGGAAATATTTCTTTTAAAAAATTCCCAAATACAGTCTTCAATTGAACCCTAGACCAAGAATAAAAAACCTCAAAATAAGAAGTTGCAAAAGCTACTAAAAATATTACCCAAACATAAGAATCAATTATTGGATTTTGAACTGATAAAAAATGACCGATTGTGTCATGAAATTGCACTACCAATATTGAAATTGGAATAATGGTTAGTAATGGAATAAAAATGACGGACGACATGAAAACATCTTTTTCAACTTTATTATCGTAGGAAGAAAAATATTTTATAATTGTATGTTGACTTCCGAATGAAACTAGCGGCATTAAAAGATTTGAAGTAGCTAGTAAAAAAATAACAAGTCCATAATATTCAGCTTGAAGGAAAGCTGGATAAAAGAACAAGGTGTTAAAACCACCAATTATTATTGCAATAATAATTATAATGATATTTTTATATGACTGGTTTAATACAATTCCCATCCTATAATTTTGTAATTATTTGTTCAATTTTTTGCGTAATATTATTGGACATATATTTAGAAACTATTTTTCGTTTTTTTGATTTTCCTATTAAATAGCTATTAAAGCTCTCGTAAATATAATTTTTTAAATCATGATAATTATTATAGTCAAATGACTTGCCTGACTGCGTATCGATTATAATATTTTCTAGATCACTTCCTTTATTAGTAATCCCAAGAATATTTTTATTTGACGATAGATAATGAAAAAACTTTCCAGGAATTATGTCATTCGAGCTTTTCATATTTACCGAACAAACAACCAAAAGTTCTGAAATTCCAATTTCTTTGTCGAGTTCACTTTTGGAAATATGATCAATTATTTTTCTTTTTTTAATTCTTTTGAATTCATCAGAAACTAAAATATGGTTATCAATATTCCCAATTAAAACTATTTCAACAAGTTCTTTAAAATTTTCTTTTGTTTCAATTAAGTCTGACAATGCAGCCCAAAGATTTCTGGGATTTTGTATTGGCTTCATAGAACCCGCGTAAAGAATTCTAAATTTTTTATGAGTTTTACAGGATATAGTAGTTTCAAATCCACTTGGAATATAAAAACATTCATTGTTAACTTTAGAGAACTCTCGATTTAAACTTTTTGCAGTTGTTAATACAGCGTCTGCATTTTTTAAAACTCTTTCTTCTTGTCTAAGGTGTTTCTTTTGTGTTGATTCCAATTGGTTTAGTAATTTATTCTGAAAAAAATTGGACCATGGATCTCTGAAATCTGTTATCCATTTTATTTTGATATCTCTTTTTAGCCTTAGCCCAACATTATGCATTGAATGAGGAGGGCCTGTTGTAATGAGATGATTTAAATTGTTTTCTTGAAAATATTTTTTAATAAACTTGTATGCAGGACTAATTAAAAATTTTCTTGCATCGGGAAAGAAAAATAACTCTCGAATTACTGCTGATGTGATGGAGCTATTGTCATGCCTGAAACCAACTCCATCAGAATAGGTTCTGAATTTTGATTTGTAAGTAAACAGGCTTTTTAAAAACTTGGATGGTTCAAATCCTTTGATTTTATTCACCTTTATTGATGGATTTACCAAGCCAATATTATCATTATCAATTACCTCAAACTGAGGATTTTTAAACGTAAAAACATGAACCTCCCAACCCAATTCTGCTAGGTGATTAGAAAATCTTAGCCACCTTTGAACACCAGATCCACCAGACGGGGGCCAATAGTAAGTTAAAATTCCTACAGATTTTTTATTCATAACTAGAAATCATCTTTTTTGAAACAACACTATTGTTTAATTTTTTAATAGCCTTAAAACAGTTTGACCTCAACAATTCATATTCTTTTTTATTATTGAAAATTGATACAACCACTCTTTCAAAATCCGTATTGTTTTTCTCTTTAAATACTTTTCCGCATTTATAACTATCTACAAGCTCTGATTGTGCAGTTGAGTTACTGCAAATCACTGGCAGTCCAAATGAAATATACTGAAATAGTTTATTTGCATAAGTTGTATCGTGGTGTTTGTTTCTGTGTAGTGGTGATAATCCTAGCTTTGAAACCATCAAATACTTATAAAGTTCATCTTCTTTTTTCCAGCCAATAAAATCAATATAACTCAGTAGATCTAGTTTTTCAATTTTATGCTTTAATGCATTATCGTAAGAACTTTTACCAATTATAATCAATTTGATATTTTTTATTTTCTTTTTTATGGATGGCAAAGAATCTATCACGGTTTCAAGCCCTCTTCTTTCTGAAGTATTTCCAATGTATATTAAAACAAAATTTTTTGAATAAGTCCTTTTCAGCTCTTCATCTAGTTGTTTATCTAAGTAAAAGCTTTGTTTTACCGTATTTGGATATACAACTACCTTTTTTTGATCAACCTTACATCTTTTGACAAGTTCGTTTTTAGCATATTCTGTAACTGTGATTATTTTGTGAGCTTTTGTTACAAATTTTTCTTCTGCAATTTTCCAACGATTTGGACTGATAAAAAGTTTTCCAAAAATTTTATTGACGTGTTTGTAGTATTTCATTATTTCAGGTCGATTTTCATGCAGATCTAATGTAAATTTCAACCCTAATTCATCACAAATTTGAGCTGCAGCATTAGCAATTTGAATATCATGAACATGTAAATAATTCAAATTATTATTAACCACAAAATGTCTTATTTTTTTCTTCATTTTGATCGTATAAAATGGCAAATCATTAGCCAGAGCAGAGCTTTTATATGCTATTTTTGAACAAAAATATCTTCTAATGTTTATGCCATTATAAACCTCAATTTTCTGAAATTTTTTTTTGTATGAAAGACAAAATAAAAAAATTTCATGACCAGACTTAATCAGTTCATCACATTCATTTGAAACCCGAGCATCGTCAGGGAATGGAGCGTCTAAAATCATTCCTAATTTCATTGTCTATAAATTTAAAACCCCCTTGTAATAATTATTAAAATCTTCTTTTGTTCTTTCTGCATATACAGCATAATATCTGTTCGTAAATAGTCTTAAAAAAGGTCTAATACCAATTTTGTTTGTTGGACTTTTCCAGAATTCTTTTTTAATTATTTTCCATCCAGTTTTTTCCAAAAGCCAGTCAAACTGCCAAGCCTCGAATTCATGATAGTGACGATCCCTTTTATCATATTTGCTTTTGTAAGCCTTCGCAAACCAAAGCTTTAAGGGAACTGTTAATAAAATCCTCTTTGCGTTTAGGTTCTTTAATAGTGTATATGGTGATACTAAATGTTCTATAATTTCAAAACCAGTTACCAAATCTACATCACTAGGAATATCAATATTTGGATCCAAGTCGAAATCTTGTCCACTTGTATTGTAAACCTTATAATTATTTTTTTCCATGATTTCTGAAAAGGGGTTCCTGACGCCAAGATCAAAAATTACATTTGGTGATGGGCAGACCTCATTCAGCATCTTTAAAGTTTTTTTATACCTATTGACAGGAATTTTATCGTACATTTTTAAATTGATTTCGAAAATAAAAAAAGATTAAAATCAATAATAAAACATTAGAACCTGCCATTAGGAATGAACCTGTTTTTACTATTGGGGGGTCAAAGCTAAATACAATTTCATATTTACCTTTTTCAACCTCTAAACCTCTCAATAAATAATTCACCTTGTGATGTTTTTTAATTTGACCGTTTACTTTTGCCTCCCACCCATTTTTATAAAATGCCTCAGAAAAAACTATAAACCCAGTATCAACGGCTGAGACTTTATATGTAATTTTATTTGGTGTTTTTTCAACAACCTCAATTTTATTTTTCTGTCCCTAATAACATAAGTGAAATTTTAACCTATTCACTATTTATTTTCTTGGCAGGATCGGCT